>Ga0256404_1010650_pt1 | contig 12634 bp, 13 predicted proteins | sample RumenRJG_01DNA_FD_185990 | JGI IMG/M metagenome (GOLD analysis project Ga0256404, IMG submission 185990) | Bovine rumen microbial communities from Lethbridge, Alberta, Canada - RJG_01 | ecosystem: Host-associated > Mammals > Digestive system > Stomach > Rumen | place: Canada: Alberta | collected...
AATCGCAAAAATGGTCGGGATGACAGGATTCGAACCTGCGACATCCTGCTCCCAAAGCAGGCGCGCTACCAAACTGCGCTACATCCCGACATGCACTAGACTAGTATAACTTTTTATGCGGCACCTGTCAACCCGTTTTCAGGCTTTTTCAAGCTCGCGGCGGTTCATCTCGCGCACGAGCATGACAGCTCCCTGCCCCAGGCCGGTCTCGCGGGCCGTGTCCTCTACGGAATACCCGCTCATGAGCAAGGCACGGGCCTTCGCGGCTGCGGAGCCGCTCGGCTGCCCATCGGGGCTGGCCGCCGCCTCCGGCGGTGCTGCTGTCTCATCAACGGTCCCGTCCTGCATGGCTGCTGCGAGGCCAGCTGCCTGTACAGAGTCCGCATACGTCTGATACTGCCCCAGGGAACTGGCCGAGACGGGGGGCTCGGGTGCTGTCTCAGCAGCCTCATGCTCCCGCTCGATCGACTGCTGCAGTATCGCTGCAAAGTCCTGTGCGTCACCGTCAGCGGCGCTGGTTGGTGCCTCCGGAGCATGTACAGCCGCTGGCTCTGCCGCTGCCGCTGCTGGAGCCGCAGGATCTCCCGCGAGACCAGTCCCCGGCGTCTCCGGCTCCGTAGCCGGCGGCATGGAGCGCTGGGGCAGGCTGGCAGCCAGCGTGGCAGTCGCCTGCAGCGCTGCCAGCTGCTGGCGCAGGGCCTTCAGCTCCTCGCCCTGCAGCGTCAGCTCGTTCTCGAGCCGACGGCTTTCATCGACCTTGGCACTGAGCGCAGCCTGCTTCTCCTCGGCCTGCTGCAGCAGGGACTCGAGCTGCGTCACGCGATCGCTGAGCCGCCCGACGACTTCGTCGCCGGTCTTCTGCAATTCCTGCTTCAGCTGGGCAGTGGCATCGCGCATCTCATGCTGATCCAGCAGCGGCTGCTCCTGCTTGTGCGTATGATAGCGCACGATGAGTATGAGCAACGCGCCGAATATTATGAGAAAGCCCAATATCTCGGTTATCATCTGGAAAAAAGCCTCCTGCCCCCTAAGAATATCCCCCGATATCAGGTAGTGATATCGAGATGACGGCCACGCAGCGGGTCGAAGGCCATGACTTCCTCATCGCTGTCCTCCGCCTCCGCTGAGTGCCGTTGCCCGGAGCCACTATAGCCCCCCTGGCCGCCCCGTCTCTGGTCGTCCTTTATGCGCCCGTCCTCAGGATTGCTCTTCGTGCGCACCTGTTTCTGCTTCAGCTTGTCATCGGCCTTCTGCTGGACTGCCTGGAAGTCCAGCTGCAAGGCACTGGCCTGATTCATATTGTGCTGGACCTGCCCGACCTCGGTTGCCCGCGGTACGATCATCTGCATGCTCATAGGACTGACATCCATCGGTATCATCTCCCGTCTTCCGTCAATAGTGATTACCGCTGAGGCTCCTGTGGAGCCTCAGTACGGACCTATATCTACATTATCATCTTTTACCGATAATGTACAATGCTTTATCTCGGACTGCACATTCTTCGCTACCGAATTTATCATTACATTCGTGCCGGGATATATGACATCAGATACGCGTATCTTGCCCGCCCGCATCTTTTCCAGCTCGGCCTCTATCTTCTTGATTGCTTTCTCGAGCCGCTTCAATTTGCCAGCCAGAGGGAACTGCGAGCGGGTCAGCGCATTGATCTGGTCGATGCGCTGGGGCGGCAGCTTCGATATGTCTATCTTGCCCAGCGTATTCAGCATCTGAGTGATCTGGGTGAGGCGCTGCCTGTTCTCCTTGTACTCCTTGCAGTTCTCGTTATACTGACGCTGCAGCTGCGGATCGATGCCGACCGAGAGGCGCGTCACGACGAACGCCTGATTGCCGACGACCTTGGCCCTGATCTCCTCGCCGGCCATCGCCGAGCCGCCATTGATGAGGCCGCGCTTTTCCTCGATGATCACGTGCTTGCCGGCCGTCAGCGTGGAGTGGAGGCTGACATCAGCGATGTATATGTCGCGTCCGGCCTCGATGACGGCGTTCTCGGCGAATGCCGCCCGCACATCCTCATCGGCTGCGACCTTGCCCCGGTTCATGCCTGTAACACCACCGCCGATGATGATATTGCGGCCATGGATATCCGCCCCGCTGACCATGCCCTTGATCTCTATGTCGCCGGTCGCCTTCACCGTGAAGCCTGCATCGACATTGCCCTTCACCGTGACGCTGCCGTCGAAATCGATATCGCCGGTCCCCACGCCGACATCGGAATTGATGGCGAGGTGGGAGTCGATCTCTATTTTCTTGCCTTTCTCGACGATCTGGCCATCGATCGTGGCTACGAGCTCGTTCTCACCGACGACCTTCGTATTCTTACCGTTCGGCATCGGTATGGGCTTGCCGTTGCGCGCATGGACCTCATTGCCGAGTACATCGCGTCCCGCCTTGCCCTCGGTCTGCGGCACGCGCACAGCCAGCAGGCTGCCGGCCTTGACGAGGACGAACAGATTCATATTCTTGTAATCGACGCGGTCGAATTCATCGATGACCGGACGACCTTTGATGCCGAGATCGAACTTCTTATCGATATAGGCATCGGTGCCATTCTGGGCGGGAATCCCCCGGGCTGCCACGAACGGTTCCAAAGACTGCACGCCTTTGGCGATGGCGTCCTTGTCAATGCCGAATATGACTTTCTTGTTCAGCAGTGCCTCAGCCACCATCTGCTCATCGGGCAGGCGTCTGCCTTTCTCCGTATCATATTTCACCGTAGCCTGCATGCGGTCACGGCTGACTTCGACAATGATCTTCGCATAGGGCTCTTCCTCTTCCCCAGCTCCTGCCTGGCCCTCGTAATGCTCGGTCAGGCGGCGCGGGACGCCCGCGGCCTCACGCAGGCAGCGGGACAGCTGCACCACGTCATAATCCTTGACCCCGTTTTCCTCGAGGATCTGCCCGATATCGGACAACTCGAACAATACCCCCTGATCATCCGAGGGGTAGACCGTGAGGTAGGCACCATCATTGCAAAATTCCAGGAGGTAGCCTGCATCCTTGCCTCCGACCGGCTGACGCACCGCTAAATCATCTGCACCAGATGCGTTCCGTGGGTTATCATCCATGGTTCATCCCTCCTGCTACCTGCATCGGCTTATTTCATGTCGTCTCCCTGCGTGCGGTTCAGGTAGCCCCGCAAGCGGAATACAGCCTTTGTATGCAGCTGTGATATCCTGGCCTCTGACAGATGCATGACCAGACTGATTTCCTTCAATGTCATTTCTTCGTAGTAATAAAGGGTTACGACCTTTTTCTCTTTTTCCGGCAGCCGGTCTATGGCTGCCGCCAGTATCTCTTTGAGCTCGGTGCGCTCCATGCTCTCAGCCGGTCCCGGAGCATCATCTGCCTGCGTATCCGTGCGCAGGTAATCATCCAGCGGGATGACTGTAGCCACGCTGACCTGATTCTCAAGCGTGTGCAACGCATCAAGCGTTATTTCCAGTTCCTCTGCCAGTTCCTCATCGGTGGCGGCACGGCCCAGCTTCGTCTCCAGGTTGTAGACCGCCTGCTCGTAGCGGCGTATCTTCTGCCGGGTCGTGACCGGTATCCAGTCCCTGGCCCGCAGGTAGTCAAGCATGGCCCCGCGCACCCGGACACCAGCATATGTCTCGAATTTGTTCTTGCGCTGTGGATCATAGCGCTCGATAGCATCCATGAGTCCGAAAAAGCCGCTCGATAACAGATCATCGCGGTCCACATGCGCCGGCAGGCTGATCGCCAGGCGCCCTGCTACGATCTTGACCAGCGGCAGATAATGTTCGGCAATCTCATTGCGAAGCTCCACAGTATGCTGCTGGCTGTATTCCTGCCATAAGGCAGCCATATGGGCTTCGGCCATGGACTTGTCCCTGTCCTCACTCATACGTCTCGCCCCCATACCATGATGCTTCCCTGCCTGTATTTTTCGCTAATAATAAGCCCTCTCTTATCCGGCCGGCGGCGTCTCTATGTGAGACAGATCGTCGGTCTGCAAGGGTGAAAAACCAGCCGCTCCAGTCGTCGGCTCCTGCTCCGCGGCAACCTCATCAGGTGCAGCAGCAGCCTCCTCGGGCTTTCCTGCCTCGGCGTCCTGACTCTGCTCAGCCTGGGCTGCAGCTTCGGCCTCCGCTTTCTCCTGCTCTTCCTCGGCTATGATTTCCACCATATTCTTGTCGAGGCCGATGATGTGCTTCTCCTCCAATACGAAAGCTATGAGCCAGACCACGACAGTTGTCACAGCGAAGCCGCACAGCGCCCGCAGCAACATCGTCAATATGCGTGCATGGGATACGAGCCCGGCCAGCAATATGACAAGAGCCGCTACCAGTGCGAACAGCACGGCCATTCCCAATTTCAGCAATATGCCTCACCCACTAGATTTCTTTTTCTCCCTTGTCGATGGTCTTGACCGTATAGATGCCGGTCTCCAGATTGATCTGTACCGTACGACCATACGTCCCGCCCGTATCCTCAGCTATGAGACGTATATTGAGGCTGCGCAGCACTTTCTTGGCAGCCTCGGCGTTGCGAGCACCGACGCGCATGATATCAGTGGCATTCGCAAAGGCGAACATCTGCGATCCACCAGCTATCTTGGCTACGAGCCGCGAGCGCGATGCGCCGAGCTGGAGCACATCCCCCAGCATCAGCGGCAGGCCTGTATCAGCAAACTTGGCAGGATTGTCCGTAGGCCTGGCCTGCGTGCTGTCAGGCAGCATGATATGCAATAGGCCGCCGACTTTGGCCTGCGGGTCATACAGTGATATACCTATGCATGATCCGAGTCCATAGCTGATAAGGGTATCTGGCGCTCTACCGACCTTGTAGTCCGCCATACCCACTCTGATCAGTTCAGGCATGTCACTCAACTCCTACCGCATTCATTATCGTTTCCAGCGAGCCAGGGTCCGGTACGAGGAAGAAGTGGCCATTGATGCCGTCATCCTCGGACAGGAACTCGGTCTCTATGACAAGCGCCTGATCACCCATGGTGCCCAGCTGTACCAGGACAACGTTCAATATTGCTCCCGCCATATCCATGGCCAGAGCCGGTATGGACGGCAGCATGGATATATTCGTGAACGTGTAAAAAGCGTTGAGATAGGCTCCCGCCAGTATATTGCCGATCTCCATGAGCGCTGATTCGTCCATGAAGTCGAGCTTGTTCGTCGCACCGTGGGGCTTGCCCATCAGTGTATCGACCAGATAGTACGCACTCTGCTGCGGCAACAGGAAAAGTATGTTGCCCGGTGCCTTGCCATAGACGCGCAGGAACACCCCTACGACTATGGCATCCGGACCACCTACCAGATCTGGCACCATATCGAGTGGCACCAGAGATACCTTCGGCACATTCATATCTATGCGCCGATTGATCACCTGCGACAAGGCCGTCGCCGAATTGCCGGCACCAACATTGCCGATTTCCCGTAGGGCATCGAGCTGAACGTCATTCAATGAAAATTCATCAGACATATCTTGACACCTCATTCTGATTCTTCAATCCACATCGGTATTGGCAGAAGCAGGATAAGCCGTCAGGGCGTGGATTGATTTCCTACGGATGAGCGATAATCCTGTTTCGTTAACCCGCCAGGGGATTATTTTGCTTCTTTAGGCAGGCCGAGGATCTCGCGCAGATTGAGCATGATGATGAGACGGCCGTCTATATTGCCGATACCTGAGATATATTTGATATCCTTCTCATTTATGGCTTTCTTCGTATCAACCGGCTTACTGTTGATGGTCAGTACCTCGGTCACTGCATCTACGAGCATGCCCACGAGCAGGTCATCGACATTTACCGTTATGATACGGGTGCTGTCGGTGTACTCGGACTCTGCCAGTCCCAGGCGCTGCTTCAGGTCGATCACCGGCAGCACGGAACCACGCAGGTTTATGACACCTTTGATGAAATCTGCGGAAAACGGTACGCGCGTGATATCGGTAAGGTTATGGATTTCCTGAACGTTCAGGATGCTGACACCATACTCCTCGTCGTGGAGCTTGAATGCCACAACCTGGATGCCCTCATCCATAGCCGTATCTTTATTTTCTTCGTTTGCCATCGTTTTTGCCTCCTTACTGAATCATCGTAGCGACATCGAGTATCAGAGCTACGCGGCCATCGCCGAGTACCGTGGCTCCCGAGAACATCTTGAGTCCTGTGAACAAAGAGCCCAGCGTCTTTATAACGATTTCCTGCTGTCCGATGAGCTTGTCAACTACTATGCCAGCCTTGGCTTCGCCAGCATGAACTACGACTACGAATATGTCCTCGGCATCCTTGACATGCGGCACCTGCAGGGTCTGCTCCATGCGGATGATCGGGATGATCTCGCCGCGGAGCACGATAACCTCGCGGTTCTGGACGGTCTTTATGTCAGTCGGCTGGATATTGATCGTGCTGTCAATGGAGCCGAGCGGTATCGCATACATCTCTTCCTGTACCTGGACGAGCATGGCCTGGATGATGGCCAGCGTGAGCGGCAGCTTGATTTTGAATATCGAGCCCTCATCGATATGGGTCTCGACATCGACGTGGCCGGACAGGGCCTCGATCTTCGAGCGCACGACATCCATGCCGACGCCGCGGCCCGAGATGTCGCTGATCTTCTCGGCTGTCGAGAAGCCCGGCAGGAATATCAGGCGGACGGCATCCGCATCATCGAGCTTGTCGGCCTCTTCCTGGGTGATCATGCCCTTTTCTACGGCCTTGCTGCGAATCTTGTTCGGATCGATGCCGGCACCATCATCCGTGACCATGATGACGACATTGTTGCCCTCATGGCGAGCGATGAGGCCGACCTCACCGGTACGCGGCTTGCCCTTGGCTTCGCGCTCATCCGGCATCTCGACGCCGTGATCGCAGGAATTGCGCAGGAGGTGCATGATCGGATCGCCGATCTCATCGATGACAGTACGATCAAGCTCGGTCTCCTCGCCCTCGATGGTCAGGTTGATCTCCTTATTGAGTTCCTTCGCTATATCGCGTACCATGCGCGGGAAGCGGTTGAACACGGCGCTGACCGGCACCATGCGGACCTTCATGACGATGTTCTGGAGCTCGGTCGTGACGCGGTCCATCTGCTCGAGCGTCTCTGTAAGCTCCGCCAGGCGATGCGTCTGGCCAATCTGCTCGAGGCGTACCTTGTTGATGACGAGCTCGCCCATGAGGTTCATGAGCGTATCGAGCTTCTCGATATCGACACGCACCGACTGGCTCTGATGATGATTCTTCTTGGCCTTGTTGGCAGCCGGTTTCTTCTCCGCCTTGGCAGCTGGTTTCGAGGCTGCCTTAGCGGCCGGTGCCGGAGCTGCGGGAGCCGGGGCAGCAGCTGCTGGCTGGGCCGGTGCCGGAGCTGCATCCGGATCTACGACGCTGACCTCTATGCTGTCGATCTCGGATATGGAGTTCAGTGCATCCTCGACCTGCTTGACCTCGGCCCCGGTCACGAGCAGGATCTCGAACGAGCGGTCGAATTTCTCCTGCTCGAGGTCTTCCGCCGACGGCACGGACTTTATGACATCGCCCAGCTCATCGAGAGCATTCATGACCATGTACGAGCGCGCGGATTTCAGCAGGCAGGTCTCAGCCAGCGTGACTTTTACATGGATGCCCTGCAGGCCGGACTCCTTGGCTTTCTTCAGCACATCGATATCGACATCGCTGAGAGCGAATGACGGGCCGGTTGGAGCTGCTGCTGCCGGGGCGGCTGCGGCCGGAGCCGGTGCCGGCGTCCCTTTCGATATGGAGCTGAGTTTCGCGACGAGGTCGGATACATCGACGACATCCTCCGACTCGCCATCACCGACGCTGTTTATCATCTGCTCGAGCGAATCGAGGCACTTGAACAGGGTATCGAGGATATCCTCGTTTATGTTCAGCTTGTCATTGCGGATGAGGTCGAGGACATCCTCCATCTCATGCGTGAGTTCGGCGATCTTGTTATAGCCCATGGTTGCCGACATGCCCTTCAGGGTATGAGCATTGCGGAATATCTCATTGACTACGTCCTTGTCCTCGCCGTTTTCCTCGATATTCAAGAGCCCGTCATTCAGAGACTGCAGATGCTCATGCGATTCATCAAGGAACATTCCCATGTACTGATTAGTATCCATTTGTATTCCCCCTATTACTATCTCTTCACAGCCTCGACTATGGCTCGAGCTATCAACTCTACCGGCTTGACTTCATCAGCCAGGCCCGCGTCAACTACTGCTTTTGGCATGCCATAGACCACACAGGTGGCTTCATCCTGCGCTATGCAGTAGCCGCCATTGGCCTTGATCTTCTTCATGCCCTCGCAGCCATCAGATCCCATACCCGTCATGATGACCGATACCAGCTGACGCCCTATCGAAGCTACGGAGTCATACATCACATTGACTGCCGGACGGTGGTTGCCGACCGGTGGTTCCTGGCTCAGGGCGATCTTTCTGACACCCCCGGAGCCTTTCACCCTCATATGATAATTACCTGGAGCTATATATACATGACCAGGCTTTATAACCTCGCCATCCTCTGCCTCTTTGACAGCTATGGCCGATATGTTATTGAGCCGGTCAGCTAATGCCTTGGTAAAGCCAGCTGGCATGTGCTGGACTACGACGACGCCGCACGGCAGGTCGCCCGGCAGCCTCGTTATGACATTCTGAAGTGCCTGAGGACCACCGGTCGATGTGCCGATGGCCACGAGCTTGCCGCTACCGCCAGAGCTGCTGTGAACCGCCCGCACTTTTTGCTGTTCTTCCTGCTGCTTCTGCTCCTTGCGCAGCAGCAGCGGATTCTGCCGCCGGCTGCCGTATGCCGCCCCAGCCGGTGCCGATGTACCAGGCGGCGCTGTGGTCGGCGCACGATAGCCGTGGCGCTGCGGCAGCTCGATATGCCTGACTCCCGTCGTCCGGGAGGTTCCCATGCTCTCGGCCTTACCACCGGCACGGAATTTATGCACGTGGGCCCGGGCAGCGTTGCGGCATTTCGTCAGTATCTCAGGCTCTATGCTGTCGATACGCGATATCGAGGCTCCCGCTTTGCTTATGAAGTCGACCGCTCCGAGCGCCAAGGCCCGGACTGTGGCCTCAGTCCCCTCCTGCGTCAGACTCGAGAGCATGACGACCGGCAGCGGGCACTCATCCATGATGACCGCCAAGGCATTCAATCCATCCATGACTGGCATGTTGACATCGAGTGTCAGAAGATCTGGCTTCAGTTCCTTGACTTTCTCTATGGCCTCTTTGCCGTTCCTGGCCGTAGCTGCGACCTCGAAATCACTCTGCTTCTTAAACAGGTCAGAAAGGACCTTGCGCATAAACGCAGAGTCATCAGCTATAACGACTCGAATCATCCCTGTTCACCCCATTTATCGAATCATCGGCTGCCAGCCGCGATGCATCACTTATTGAGGATGCCCTTGGCCAGCATTTTGCGTTGTTCGGCGAAAACGTAATGAACGATCTTGTTGCTCGTCGCGCGAGCAATGAATTCGAACTCCGCTCCCACGTGGTAGCGTGGTTCCTCGCCTTCGCCCGAGACGAGCCGGCTCCTTATCACCCTGCTCATCACATCGATCGTACCTGTTTCGAGGATGTCGTTGATTTCCAGGGCCGCCTGCATACCGGATTTCACGGGTTCATTCATGACAAAGCATATGCCGTTGCCGCTCAGATCCACCGTCCTGGTACTGATGGCTTTGCTGATCGAGCCATCCTCGGCTACCAGACGTACTTTCACGGGCAGATTGACATCGACACGCACGAACTGCCGATTCTGGAACCTCTCGACCTGTTCCGGGCAGTCGATATGCCATACCGGCAAGTGCCCCTCGAGTTTTTCAGATCCCTTGTAGGTGGTGAAAAAGCGATAGCGGCAACTCTCCCCCTTGGCCATGCTGAGCAGACGTTCACCGGTCCGCGGTATGATAGGTACCCCATGGCGGTCATTCGGCATGCTGACTACCAGCTCGTCCTGATTGATGCCTTCGATGCGGCTGGCATAACGAGCTTCGTCATCGCCGACGTAGAAATCAATCCGTTGACCTATTTTCAAAACATCCCTTGATTTTATTAATTCGCCCGCCATAACAAAGTTCCTTCCCATTCAGCGTGAAAAATTGAAAATATGCTGTAAAAAACCGCGCCAACCTCGCTTTACATGCTCCGTGCGCCCATAAAGCAGGTTGCTGGCCATGGCCGCCGTGCAGCGCGCCGCCAGCGAACCGGGAGCCCGGACCATGAATGGCACCTGGCTGCGAACGGAACGAGGCACGTCACCATCGTCATATATGTAACCGAGACAGCCCACGGACAGGGAGAGAAAGCGCGCTGACGTCTGTTGCAGCTTCGCGACGACTTCGCGACTCTCCTCCTCCTCATACACGCGGTTCACGATGAGGCGTATATCAGGCGAATCGGAATACATGCTATAGGCCTTCAGCACGGCATAGGCATCCGTCAGCGCCGTGGGCTCCGGGGTAGTGACCAGCAGAACCTCGCCGGCGGACAATATGAAATCCATGACATTATGCCCAAGTCCTGCACCAGTATCTATCAATATTATATCAGCTATGCTGTCTATGCCAACTAGTTTTTGCAGCAGGCGCTTCTTATCGAATTCCGACAGGGCGATGGCCTTCTCTATGCCGGAGCCACCCGCAATGTAGTCGATGCCGCAGTCGGCATGGGTCAGTACGTCGGCCAGGCTTACACCATCATCGAGCAGCTTCAGCAGGTGTCCCCTCGAACGCGTCCCGAGCAGGACATCGACGTTGGCCATGCCGAGGTCGGCATCAATTACGAGTACGCGTTTGCCCATGGCGTGCAGGGCTATCGCCAGGTTGACCGTTATATTCGTCTTACCGACGCCACCCTTGCCACTTGTCACGGCGATGACGCGGGCGCCATCATTACCATTTGCGGCCTGACGGCTCACGATCCTGTCGCCAACTATCTGGCGCAATCTTGTTGCCTGATCTGCCATATCATTCCCTCAGCAGCAGGTCGGCCAGCGTCTCTGGCGTGGCCGGCACAATATCGTCCGGCACGCTCTGACCATTCGTCAGGAAGGCCAGGCCTGTCTCTTTACCTGCGAGCAAATTCACGATAAGTCCATTCGCCATCGTCTCATCCGTCTTCGTGAAGATGACATCATCCGGCTTGCAGGCAGAAAATTTCTCGAGGATGTCGGCCGCATCACGCGTCTTTGTCGTAGCGGACAATACGAGGTATTTCTTTATGCTGTTGTTGACAGCGAGCAGGTCTTCGAGTTCCTGCATCTGCCGCTCATTGTGCTGGCTGCGGCCGGCCGTATCGATGAGTACAAGGTCCTTGTCCCGGTGCTTGTGTATGGCTACCCGCAGTTCATCGGGCGTATATACGATCTCAAGCGGCAGACCGATGATATCGGAGTATGTCTTCAGCTGCTCGACGGCTGATATGCGATAGGTGTCAGCTGTTATCAGGGCTGCCTTTATGCCTTTCTCGAGTACGAAGCGGGCCGCGATCTTGGCGAGCGTCGTCGTCTTGCCGACGCCGGTCGGTCCTATGAGGGCCACGACCAGGGCGCCATTACGGCCGATCTCCATCTGCCCATCGAATCTGAGAGCGCCCCCGAGATACTTCACGAGTGCTGCTCTGGCCTCAGGGTCGAGGCAATCGCGCAACGTAGCCCCCGCCGGCATCTTGGCTGCCATGTCCTCCAGTACGGATTCATCGATATCCTGGCGGCGCAGTGCCTCCTGCAGGGTGACTTCGTCTGCGGGCTGATCCTTGCTCATGACCTGGGCCAGCAATGTCTTCATCTGGGCCAGCTCATCCTCGAGCTGCTTGATTTTCTGTTCGTCCTCGGAATTGCCACTCCCGGTCGCCAGCCTGGCCGTTGTCTCCGCCGGGGCCGCCGTCCCGGTCGGCACAGCCAGAGTCGTGACAGCCGGTGCGGGCGTCGGCGCGGCGGCAGCCGCTGGCTCGCTGGCATGCGGCAGTGTTTTTTCCGGAGCGGGGACCGGATCCTGCGGCCGGCTCACGATGTCCAGTCGCTTATCGGTGCCACTGGTCTTGTACTGATTCAGTATGCTGGGCGGCACGATGGGCTTCACTGGCTGCCCGACAGGTTCACGCCGCCGGCGCGGGCGTTTGTTTTCCGGCTGATCCTCCAGAGCCGCAGTCACTTCTACGATCTCATGGCTTTTGAGTCCGAGGAAGCCACCTTCACGATATTTCTTCGTGTGCAGGATGACGGCCTCCGAGCCAAGTTCAGCCTTTACTTGTTCCATGGCTTCTTTCATTGTCGGAGCCTTGAATACTTTTATCTGCAACTTAGATCTTCACCACCCCTAGAATCTGTATCTCGACACTGGCCTCTATCTCAGCATGTGACAGGACGATGAGGCCGGATATAGAACGCTCGACAAGCTTGCGGAAATACGGGCGCACGGCCGGGCTTGTCAGCACGATCGGCTGGTAGCCCATGTTCGTCAGTTTCTCGAGCTCGGTATTGAGCGATTTGAGCAATCTCTGCATCGAATCGGGATCGAGGCTCACATAGGAGCCGTGATCGGTGCGCTGTACACCGCCGGCGACGCGGTTCTCGAGCGCCGGATCGAGCGTGATGCAGGGCAGGATGCCGTTCTGCACGTAC
>Ga0256404_1010651_pt1 | contig 12633 bp, 10 predicted proteins | sample RumenRJG_01DNA_FD_185990 | JGI IMG/M metagenome (GOLD analysis project Ga0256404, IMG submission 185990) | Bovine rumen microbial communities from Lethbridge, Alberta, Canada - RJG_01 | ecosystem: Host-associated > Mammals > Digestive system > Stomach > Rumen | place: Canada: Alberta | collected...
TAATTATTGTCAACCACAGAACTGCCAAAATCATTGATTTTGTGCGCTTTTTGAGTACTACCTTAGTCCCGGACAGACCTCTTGGCTCTGCTAATTAGTCCTGTTTTTTGAGAACTTAACGTCTATAGACCACAATACCTGCCCACAAGATTGGTCCGATAATGCAACCAGTGTGGTCTTGGTTGTGGAACCGATTGAATGATGCTTGAGACCTGTCGAGTGTTGCCAGCGTCAGTCATATATTTTTCCTATCCGTTTTGTCTGATCGGATATTGGTCAAGTCTGGCCTTTTGCTGTATTTCCCCATGTAAAAAAATCAACACATATTCAGGAATGACTCTGAGCATTCCTGCTTTTCTTAGAATTACGAAAAAGCGATTTCGAGACATGAGGTGCTAAATATTTAAAGCAGTAGAACGTTGAGTTTAACTGTGAAGGAAGATATAATAATAGTAATCGTTCATTCTGAGGAGTAAAAGGTTCTTCCAGAAGTTTGCTGTAAGAAGATTCAATACACCGGCAGTAAAACAGGTATTCATGCCGAAAAGCAGGAAAGGCAACAACAATGAAGGAACAAAATGTAGCTGCCAGTTTTAAAAAAACAGGTTTTCCTGCTCATGTCCTGAAATCGAGCGAAGGGTATCTTACGCAGGATGTAATTGATCATTGCCGGAAAACCGCAGAATACGCCCATACTTGTTTGCAGAGCATAGGGCTTGGAAACGTGGCTTATCTGGCTGGACTCATGCATGATCTTGGAAAATGCACAAAAGCCAGCAAAAAGTATCAGGAAGGCGTAGCCAGGGGAGAAAACTTAAAACGCGGATCTGTCATTCATACTTTTCAGTGCTGTCGTTTCTTTCTGGAAGAGCACAGTGATGAATATGAGACCTGTGAAGATATTACAAGAGAGCTGCTGGCTTTCTCGGCCTCTGCGCATCATGGTCTGTACGATTGCTACGACGAGTCCAGAATGTCAGGGTTTATGCACCGAATAGACGCAGACGGAACAGATTATGAAAGCGCGAAAGAGGTTTTTTTAAACAGCTGTGGCGGTGACTCGTTTGTTCGTGATTTGTTTCGAAAGGCCGAAGCTGAATTAGATCCATTATATAGCAGGATAGAGAATGATTTTGAAGACACAGGCATAAACGCTTCGGGTGATGAATCGGAAAAACGGTTTTACATCGCTTGTATTGCCAGGCTCCTGCTGTCTGCTGTCATTGAAGGAGATCGCAGGGATACAGCAGAATTTATGTCTGCAGCAGTATTCCGCAATTGGCCTGAGAACATGAAAGATATATGGAGTACCCTCCTGAAAAACACAGAAGATAGAATCGACATGTTTCCTTGTGAAACGCCAATTCAGAAAGCCAGAAGAGAGATTTCGGTCCAGTGCAGAAATGCTGCAGAGGGAGAAACAGGTATTTATCGATTAAATGTTCCTACGGGTTCTGGCAAAACAATTAGCAGTCTGCGGTTTGCTCTGGCACACGCGAAAAAGTGGAATAAGAGAAGAATCATTTTTACGAGCCCGCTTCTGTCAATTCTGGAACAAAACGCTGAAGTGTGGAAAGAATACATCGGGGACAGCAGCCTGATATTGGAGCATCACTCAAATGTAATCAATACCGAAGAATGTGAGGAATCCACAGATGGCCGGGAGCTCCTTTTGGAAAACTGGGATGTGCCAGTTGTTATTACTACAATGGTGCAGCTTCTGAATACGCTGTTTCTCGGAAAAACAACGTCTGTGCGACGGTATTGGTCTCTTTGTGACAGTGTAATTGTAATTGATGAAGTACAAACCGTTCCCAATCATATGCTGTCGCTTTTCAATCTCAGCATTAATTTTCTGGCAAGATACTGTAATGCGACAGTTATTCTGTGCTCTGCCACACAGCCTTGTTTGGAGGCTGCAAGACATCCGATTATTCGGAATGTAAAAGACATTGTTCCCTATAATCAGGATTTGTGGTCTTCTTTCTCGAGGACAGAATTGATTGACGCCGGGAAAATAGAAATAGAAAAGATACCGGAATTCGCTCTTAAAAAAATACAGGACACAAACAGTCTTCTGATTGTATGTAATAAGACAGCGCAAGCGGCATATCTCTACAATCAGTTGTCTCAATACAGCCATATCAAGTGTTTCCACATGTCAGCAAAAATGTGTGTAGCTGACAGGAAATCTACTTTGAAGAAAGTAGAAAAGGCGCTGGCGGAGACTAAGAGCAGCGAAACAAAAGTTATCTGTGTTTCGACCCAGGTTATTGAGGCGGGAGTAGACATATCGTTTGGGGCAGTTATAAGATTTACTGCCGGAATTGACAATATTATTCAAACAGCTGGAAGATGCAACAGAAACGGAGAATCCTCCGTAAAGGCTCCTGCGTTCATTGTGACTTGTATCGGTGAAAACCTGAGGACGCTGAAGGAAATACAGATGTATAAGGATTCAACAGCGGAACTGTTGTATTCATATAAGCATAATCCGGAGAAGTTTCATGATGACCTTGCTTCGGATGAGGCGGTAGAGTTTTATTACCGAACGCTGTATAGAAACATGCCAGTTGATTATCAGGATTTTCCTTTACCGGGAAGGCCTTCGGTTTATTCCTTGTTATCGGATAATGTTGTTTGGTCTGAAGATAATAACGACGAATATTGTCTGACACAGGCGTTTAAGACAGCGGGTGAGTTGTTCCGTGTATTTGATGATGAAAGCGAAACAGCTGTAGCACCTTATGGAAAGGGCAAGGAACTGATCGAACAGTTGAATGGACAAAAATACATATCGCTGTCTTATCTGAAATGGTGGCTCAAAGAAATACAACCCTATACAGTCTCTTTTTATGAATATCAGAAGGAGAATCTGAAAATGAGCGGAATGTATCAAATAGCAGGAGTTTGGATTCTGCAGGATATTCAATACAGAGAAGGATTGGGAATAATTACAGATACCAGCAATTCAGGTTATTTGGAGGTGTAGAAATGGGAAATACTATATATCCGAATATTGTAGAGTTTCAGGTGACTGGTGACTATGCCCTGTTTTCTGATCCAGTGACTAGAATAGGGGGAGAGAAAAGTACTTATCAAATACCGACATATGAAGGCATTAAGGGTATTTTGTCAAGCGTATATTGGAAGCCGACTTTCATTTGGGTAATAGATGAAGTTCGGGTTATGAATCAGATTCAGACAGAGGTAAAAGGAATTAGGCCTATCAAATATTACGGAGGCAATGATCTTGCCTATTATACATATTTGAAAGACTGCAAGTACCAGGTGAGGGCTCATTTCGAATGGAACGAAAACCGTCCGGAACTGGCCAACGACAGAAATGAAAATAAGCACCACGAAATCGCGAAAAGAATGATAAGAAAGGGTGGCAGAAGGGATATTTTTCTGGGAGCCAGAGAGTGCCAGGGATATGTCGAACCATGTGAATTTGGAGAAGGCGCTGGAGCGTATGACAGTGTGAATGAGATTAGTTTTGGTGTCATGTATCACGGGATCACATATGCTGATGAAGCATATAACGATGAAACTGCTGGGAAAATGACGGTGAATATGTGGAGGCCAGTGATGCGGAACGGAATAATAAAGTTCCTGCGTCCGGATGAGTGCCCAATACATAAAACAATTTCGAATATGGAAATGAAAGCATTTGGAGAAAGTGAAGGGACCTTTACCGGCCTGAAGGAATTCGGGGAGGTGATTTGATGGGATTACTGCAAAAGGCTCTGGAAACATATGAATGCAATAAAAATCTGATTGGCAGGATTCAGGAAAACCAGGCCGTATTAGCTCCGGTCGGCCATATGATGGTCAAGGCAGATATCATTGTAACAATTGACCTGGAAGGGAACTTTCAGGATGCGGTTAAGGTTGACCAGGAAAAGATAGTGATTCCCGTGACAGAAGGATCGGCAGGAAGATCTGGACAGCGGCCCTTTGAGAGGCCTCACCCGCTCTGTGATCAGCTTGCTTATTTGATAACGGGTCCTGGGGACTATACAGATGAAATAGCAGCGGAGCCTCAGATTAAGGAACTAATCGATCGTGAAAGATACTATGTCAATAACTTAAGAGCATGGGTGGAATCAGAATATACGCATCCAAAAATCGCGGCAATACTGAAATATATCGAGAAAAATACACTGTTTAGCGATTTGTTAAGAACAAAATGTATCGAACAGGAAAAAGGCCACATAAAAAAAGACAGCAAGGGTAATATCCTTTCTTTAAAGGACTTTATTTGCTGGAGAGTCATGGGAGATTCAGAAATCAGTGAGTGTTGGAAAGATCCAAGCTTATATGATTCCTGGGAAAACTATCTCATGTCAACAAAGCAGGGAGAAGAAGCTGGATTATGTATGGTGAGCGGCATAAACATGCCTCTTGCAGCTCAGCATTTAAAGGGAGTGGTTCCGTTTCACGGAAACGCTAAAATTATCTCCGCAAATGATAATCAGGGATTCACATACAGAGGAAGATTCAGCGAAAAGTGGCAGGCTTCGTCCGTTGGTTTTGAGACATCTCAGAAGGCTCACGCTGCACTTAAGTGGCTTGTCTCGAGACAGGGAACCAGACTTGGGGACCGCGTTATAGAAGGTCAAAGTGAAACGGTTGGAGGGCGCACATTTCTCTGCTGGAATCCGAGAGGGTATGAGGTTGGGGTCAAGCCGACTAAACCATTTGGAAGGAAAAAGACAGTTTCATCTACGCCTACAGATTATAGGCAGTGTTTATGGGAGGCCCTGGTTGGGTACAAAACCAATCTTCCTGAAAAAGAAGGAGTTGTGCTGACCGTACTGGATGCGGCTAGTCCCGGACGATTATCAGTCACATATTACAATGAACTCCAGGGGTCTGATTATCTGGATCGTCTTTATGACTGGGATCTGCATTGTTGTTGGATGAGAGGCTCTTTTGGAATACAGGCACCTTCATTGAAACAAATAATAGAGAGCGCGTTTGGAATCGAAAGGACTGAAAAGGGAAAGACGATTCTTGCAGTTGATGAAAAGATTTCCGCACAGCAGATGCAACGACTATTGGAATGCCGCATTAACAAAGCGAATATACCGGAAGATATCGTTCGTCTATTAATAAAAAATGTCACAAATACGCATGCTTATGAAGAAAGTACCTGGAGGAAGATCGTTTTTGTAACCTGTGCGGTTCTGAACAAAAAACACTATGAAACAAGAGGAGAAATAGCTATGGGATGGACGCTGGATACAGAGGATCGGAGCTTCCAGTTTGGAAGACTGCTGGCAGCAATGGAAAAAGTAGAACAGGATTATTATAGAAAGACAGGAGAGGATAGACCGACGTTTGCGTTAAAAGCGCTTCCGGAATTTAAAAGGAGGCCGTTTACAACATATGAGAGAATTAATGCACATCTTGTCAATGCATATCTTAACAGAGTAGATCCTGCGGCAAGAGTCCGTTACGCAAAGTTAAAGGATGAAATCGAAGGCTTTATCAGCCGGTTTCCGAAAGAGTCCTTAAACCGGCCACTTGGAGAAACTTATATTCTTGGATATGATCTTCAGCATGCAGAGTTTTACAAGAAAAAAGAGAAATCACCGGTTTCTTCGGACGACAGCGAAGAAAGAGTCAGTGAGAACAATTCTGCTGAGTAACCATAAGAAATGAAATTGCGTTTCACAGATAATTTGGAACATACAGCTGTAAACTAGTCAACAGTTCACTGCAGGAGGGAAAAAATGAGCTCAAAAGTATTGCAGAACAAAATCGATTTTGTCGCTGTTATCGCGGTTAACATGGCAAATCCGAATGGGGATCCCTTAAACGGTAATATGCCGAGAGTTGATTACAACGGATATGGGGAAATGTCTGATGTCAGTGTAAAAAGAAAGATCAGAAATCGCATGCAGGATCTCGGATGCCGCGTCTTTGTACAGTCAAGTGAAAGATGTGATGATGGATGTGGGAGCCTTAGCGAGAGAGCCACCAGTGTATTGAAGGGCGAGAAGAACCGAGATATTTACGCAAAGAAGGCGTGTGAGACTTGGATTGATGTGAGGTCATTCGGTCAGGTCTTTGCGTTTAAGGATGCAAAAGGTGTCTCTGTCGGAGTGCGTGGACCGGTATCTGTTCATCAGGCAGTAAGCGCATCTGCGGTTGATGTTGAGACAATGCAGATCACCAAGAGTGTAAACGGCGAAAAGAGTAGTTCGGGTGATACAAGAACTTCCGATACAATGGGAACAAAACACTTTGTTCGCTTTGGGTTATATAAAATTAAGGGAAGTATAAATGTACAGCTTGCTGAGAAAACCGGATTTACGGAAGAGGATGCTGACATTATTAAAGAGTGCTTAAGAACACTATTTGTAAATGACGCTTCTTCTGCCAGACCGGAAGGTTCTATGGAGGTCATTAAAGTTTATTGGTTTAAGCATAACTGTAAGGATGGACAGTATTCCAGCGCGAAAGTGCATAGGAGTATCCATATCGATTTAAGGGATGGGGTTGATGATCCTCGTTCTGCAGATGATTATCAGATTACAGTAGATTCGCTGGAGGGCCTGGATCCGGAGATTATTGATGGAATATAAGGAGGAAGATTACCTTCAAATATCCGGGTTGCAGCACTTTGCTTTTTGCCGAAGGCAGTGGGCGCTTATCCACATAGAAAAGCAGTGGGTCGATAACGTCCGGACTGTCGAAGGGAATATTCTGCACGAGCGAGCGCACGATAACACAATTGCGGAGACCAGAGGAAATCTGGTCTCCGTGCGCGGCACAAATATCCATTCCAGAACGCTGGGGGTAAGCGGGCAGTGCGATGTCCTGGAATTTCATAAATCCGAGACCGGGATTCCGTTAAAAGGGCACAGCGGTTTATGGATTCCATATCCGGTAGAGTATAAGAACGGTACTTCTAAAATATCAGATGAAGATCGGGTTCAGTTATGCTGCCAGGCAATGTGCCTGGAAGAGATGCTATGCTGTGAAGTGAAAGAAGGCGCTCTTTTTTATGGAAAGATCAAGAGGAGAGAAAGAGTTTATTTTACAGAAGATCTGCGATTAAAGGTACAGACCTATCTGATGGAAATGCATCAGCTTTATAAGAAAGGTTATACGCCTAAAGTAAAACCAACAAAATCCTGTAAAGCTTGCTCCCTGAAAGATGTTTGTTTACCAGTGCTTTTGAAGAGAACCAGAGTTTCGGAATATATTGCAGAAGCACTGTTGGAGGATGGTCTGTGAAGCGTTTATTGAATACCCTATTTGTCACTTCTGAAGATGCATATTTGTCTCTTGACGGGGATAATATTGTGGTAAACCGTGAGAGGGAGGAGGTGGCCCGATTTCCGCTTCACATGCTGCAGAGTATAATATCGTTCTCTTATGCAGGAGCCTCCCCGGCTCTTATGGGGGAATGTGCCAATAGAAACATTGGACTTTCCTTTTGTACGCCCAAGGGCCGCTTTCTTGCCAGAGTTTCTGGATTAAGGAACGGGAATGTATTATTAAGACGACAGCAGTACCGATTGGCTGATGATGAAGAAAAGTGCTGCAAAATCGCGAGAAATATGATTGTTGGAAAACTGTATAACTCGCGGTGGGTTTTGGAGAGGACGAAGAGAGACCATGAGCCAAGAATCAATCTGTATGACTTTGAAAATGCGATCTCTATTTTAAAAGATCAACTGTATGCGGCGAAAGCAGAAACATGTCTCGACTCATTGAGAGGAATCGAAGGTGTGGGAGCGGTAGCATATTTTTCTGTTTTCAATCAGATGATATTGAGAAATAAAGAGGAGTTTAATTTCCAGGGGAGAAATCGCAGGCCGCCATTGGATAATATGAATGCCCTGTTGTCCTTCTCATACGTGCTTCTGTCCAATCTTTGCGCATCTGCACTTGAAAGCGTAGGACTGGATTCTTATGTTGGGTTTCTTCATAAAGACAGACCTGGAAGGGAATCCCTGGCACTGGATTTAATGGAAGAACTCAGACCGGTATTTGCCGATCGTTTTTCACTTAGTGCTGTTAACAATCGGATCGTACAGGCTGCAGATTTTGTTAATGAAGAGGGGGGAGCTGTCAGGCTTACTGAAGAAGGAAGGAAGGCAGTTTTGAAGGCATGGCAGGAAAGAAAACAGGAGATGATAGTCCATCCATATCTCAAGGAAAAAGTTTCATGGGGATTAGTCCCGTATATACAGGCATTACTTCTCGCTAGGACATTACGGGGCGATGTGGACGAATATCCGCCGTTTCTTTGGAAATGAATTATGTTAGTGTTGATTACATATGATGTGAATACGGAAGATAGTGCCGGAAAAAAACGGTTAAGAAAAGTTGCGAAACAATGTGTTAACTATGGACAAAGAGTTCAAAACTCAGTATTTGAGTGCTTGGTAGATGCAGCACAAAGCAGGCAGCTCCAGGCTGAGCTGCTAAAAATCATCGATACGGAAAAAGATAGTCTTAGGATGTATTATCTTGGCAATAATTACAAAACAAAGATAGAACACTTTGGGGCAAAAGATACTTATGATCCTGGTGGCTTCTTGTCGATATAGTTTTGAACGGGTGCGAACATGAAGCTATCATAAATATCTCATGTGGTTCGCACTGGAAAAACTACCGGAAAATGAATTATTAATGGATGAAGATTTACAAATAGTTTTATACATGTAAATCATTTGTACAAAGTATTTAGGAATCAAGCAAATGGAAGTGCTATTTTGGAACCATTTGCCGTCGGGGCCCACTTGGGCCCTGTGGATTGAAATAGCGCGGATGACGTGGAGGTGCTCCCCGGCGGCTCGTCGGGGCCCACTTGGGCCCTGTGGATTGAAATCCGTTTTGATTGAGGATGTGGAAAGCCTCACCTTGTCGGGGCCCACTTGGGCCCTGTGGATTGAAATAAAAGCTCAATATCCCTATTTTTGCGCAACCCCAGTCGGGGCCCACTTGGGCCCTGTGGATTGAAATCCTTGACGCACGGGAGGCGAACCCGAATGTTTCCGTCGGGGCCCACTTGGGCCCTGTGGATTGAAATCTTTTGCTGTCCCACCTGTACTCATGCTCAACCCGTCGGGGCCCACTTGGGCCCTGTGGATTGAAATAGTTTGAACAGATGTCAAAGCACCCGGAAGCGGTGTCGGGGCCCACTTGGGCCCTGTGGATTGAAATCGGGCGGTGGACTGATCGAGCAGGTCGCTCTGGTGTCGGGGCCCACTTGGGCCCTGTGGATTGAAATTCCGGTTGCTGACATACCCACGCAGGACAATCGGGTCGGGGCCCACTTGGGCCCTGTGGATTGAAATATCAACAACAATAAATCACGCTTTGGCGGCGAGGTCGGGGCCCACTTGGGCCCTGTGGATTGAAATTCGGAACGGACGACGGGTATAACGATCTACGAAACGTCGGGGCCCACTTGGGCCCTGTGGATTGAAATCCCGAACGGTTACGGCGTCGCACCGATCGGCGCCGGTCGGGGCCCACTTGGGCCCTGTGGATTGAAATCACGCTTTGTTTTGCGCCTCTCCGGGTTTGCGCGTCGGGGCCCACTTGGGCCCTGTGGATTGAAATTTGTCAGTTGCTGAGTCGGCGGCGAATGCGTGGAAGTCGGGGCCCACTTGGGCCCTGTGGATTGAAATAAACGTGCGATGTCGATACTATCAAGTATTGGGAGGTCGGGGCCCACTTGGGCCCTGTGGATTGAAATCACGGGGTACACCTACGCAGAAATCCTTGAGGATAGTCGGGGCCCACTTGGGCCCTGTGGATTGAAATTTCTCCCGCTCCTCGGCGAGCTGCTCCCGGAGGAGTCGGGGCCCACTTGGGCCCTGTGGATTGAAATTGCTCCAGCTCATTAAGTTTCGGGCCGACGCCGGTCGGGGCCCACTTGGGCCCTGTGGATTGAAATTTAGCGCATCCGCATCAATTAGGCGTGGCATCTGGTCGGGGCCCACTTGGGCCCTGTGGATTGAAATGACCCGGTGGGCGGGGCTCTGACGGGCCTCGAGCACGTCGGGGCCCACTTGGGCCCTGTGGATTGAAATACCAGAGGATGACCCGGGAGGCCTGTCGTCCGAGTCGGGGCCCACTTGGGCCCTGTGGATTGAAATGCCAGGGTCCGCACGCTCCGGTAGTGATCCACGTGTCGGGGCCCACTTGGGCCCTGTGGATTGAAATTACGAAGACCGGGGTGCCATAATAGATCGTCATGGGTCGGGGCCCACTTGGGCCCTGTGGATTGAAATTTTTGGTGCGGGGGCGGGTTACCGCCCCGGCGTTGTGTCGGGGCCCACTTGGGCCCTGTGGATTGAAATACCCTTGAGGTTAACGAGCAAGCGTGTTGGATAAGTCGGGGCCCACTTGGGCCCTGTGGATTGAAATCAGAAAAAGACAATCCTGCCGGGGGCGGGGACAGTCGGGGCCCACTTGGGCCCTGTGGATTGAAATCGCTATTGATGGGATAGCGGCATCCCTTGACAACCGTCGGGGCCCACTTGGGCCCTGTGGATTGAAATTTTGAGGGCGGGGCCATCTCCCATCCGAAGGACGTCGGGGCCCACTTGGGCCCTGTGGATTGAAATGCCAGCAGGGTCTTCCCGTGGTTCGGCGTGGTGACGTCGGGGCCCACTTGGGCCCTGTGGATTGAAATACCTGGGAAACGCGGTGAAGTACATCACCAGAGCGTCGGGGCCCACTTGGGCCCTGTGGATTGAAATAAGGTGATGTGCGGAAAGATTGCAAAATTCTGCGTCGGGGCCCACTTGGGCCCTGTGGATTGAAATTATGGACGGGGACGAACCGCATGGCATCTATGAGGTCGGGGCCCACTTGGGCCCTGTGGATTGAAATCTCGAAGGCCGCGGCTTCCAGCACGTCGGCACGTGTCGGGGCCCACTTGGGCCCTGTGGATTGAAATCAGGAGATCCGGAGCTACGGCGTGCAGCAGCTGACAGTCGGGGCCCACTTGGGCCCTGTGGATTGAAATCTCCTTTACTGGGCCCTGGACAGGACCACGAAGCGTCGGGGCCCACTTGGGCCCTGTGGATTGAAATCGGTCCTGGTCCGGTCCGTGCAGGTGCTGAGCGTGTCGGGGCCCACTTGGGCCCTGTGGATTGAAATTTTTTTGTACATCCGTCGCGTTGTACGCGATCGTGGTCGGGGCCCACTTGGGCCCTGTGGATTGAAATAGCGTATCGGAGAACCAGTCCCTGCCGAGCCGGGGTCGGGGCCCACTTGGGCCCTGTGGATTGAAATGACAAAGGCGCCGCCTGGGGCGACGGCGTACAGGTCGGGGCCCACTTGGGCCCTGTGGATTGAAATTATGGTATGCTTCAGGACCAGCTCTTCGAGCTGGTCGGGGCCCACTTGGGCCCTGTGGATTGAAATTTTTTTATGGCGAAGAATGCCACACTTCGTGACACGTCGGGGCCCACTTGGGCCCTGTGGATTGAAATAGGAAACTCTCACCAGGAGACTGGACGCCGCGGCGTCGGGGCCCACTTGGGCCCTGTGGATTGAAATCTCGCGATGGCCTCGTACTCGTCCGGCGTGACCTGTCGGGGCCCACTTGGGCCCTGTGGATTGAAATGCCTGTACAAGCGGGATTCCGTCAACCGCCGCCGGTCGGGGCCCACTTGGGCCCTGTGGATTGAAATAACATGATTTCCCCCTACTGCAATAATCCGATCCCGTCGGGGCCCACTTGGGCCCTGTGGATTGAAATTTGGACCAGTAGAGGGTCTTTTTGAACCCGTTGAGTCGGGGCCCACTTGGGCCCTGTGGATTGAAATCGCAAAGTCGTTTATAACCGAACTGCGGCAACGTGGTCGGGGCCCACTTGGGCCCTGTGGATTGAAATATTATCAAGCAGTTGAAAGTGGACATTGCGGCGCGTCGGGGCCCACTTGGGCCCTGTGGATTGAAATCTTCCTGCGGGAGTATCTGCCCACTGTCCCCGCCGGGTCGGGGCCCACTTGGGCCCTGTGGATTGAAATGCCACGGCGCTGACCGCGGTGGCCGACCGGCGGAGGTCGGGGCCCACTTGGGCCCTGTGGATTGAAATACTTGATCAGTGCACCGTGTGAGGATGTGGTCTAGTCGGGGCCCACTTGGGCCCTGTGGATTGAAATTATCGGCCTTGTCCTTGTCCAGCTTGTCGAGGAGCGTCGGGGCCCACTTGGGCCCTGTGGATTGAAATGTGATGATGTTGTTGGGATAGTACTTGACCTTGGTCGGGGCCCACTTGGGCCCTGTGGATTGAAATGAGAAGCTCTGCGAGGAGCTTTGCGAGTACGGGGTCGGGGCCCACTTGGGCCCTGTGGATTGAAATACGACCGGGTAATGATGGATGTTGCCGGGGCGGCAGTCGGGGCCCACTTGGGCCCTGTGGATTGAAATTTCTGTGCGCCCCTGTACCCGTTTGGCATCCAGAGTCGGGGCCCACTTGGGCCCTGTGGATTGAAATATCAGCGGCAAATTCGGGTAATTAGTGTATGCTCGTTAATATAATAACTATCAATAATCTTGTAAATATGAGACATTTTCCTGCTTTTATGCTAAAATTAATGCATAACTATTTTCCTTCCAAGAGGAATTACCGTGCATTTTCAGCCA
>Ga0256404_1010652_pt1 | contig 12632 bp, 13 predicted proteins | sample RumenRJG_01DNA_FD_185990 | JGI IMG/M metagenome (GOLD analysis project Ga0256404, IMG submission 185990) | Bovine rumen microbial communities from Lethbridge, Alberta, Canada - RJG_01 | ecosystem: Host-associated > Mammals > Digestive system > Stomach > Rumen | place: Canada: Alberta | collected...
AGGCTCAACTCAGTGGGGGATTGTCACCCGCCACTGAGTCAAGCTTGTTTCTTGTACCCACCGCCTATAGAGGCGGGGGACTCCCCCACTGAGTTGAAACTGTCCCGATTCTGAGACCTGACTGCCGGATAGATGCCACTTTCTAAATATACCACGCCTTCAAAGATTGGTGTCAAAGAAAGCGCCCCGGAGTGTGAAACTCCGGGAAAAAACGGACAATTAGAGTACATTCTGTCTTCTATACACCACTGCGTGTGTGTGCTAAAATTATTTTTAACAACCAATCCGGCCTCAGATCCAGCGGCCGGGCGAGATCCCTCTGATCTCTCTCTCAAACCCCAAACAAGTCTCTCTAAGGTCTCTCAAACTCAGGAAAGGAAACGACGATGGTTAAACTGGAAGGCTCCTTTGTGGCAATGCCCACACCGTTCACTGCTGACAACAAAATCGATTTCGACGGCTTCAAGATCCTCATCGACCGCCAGATCAAGTACGGCACCAGCCAGCTCTTCATCCTCGGCTCCGCCGGTGAGACCACCCTTCTCTCCGTGGAGGAGAAGAAGACCATCATCAAGGAGGTCCTCTCCATCGCGGACGGCCGCATCCCCGTCTTCTTCGGCGCCGCCTCCACCACCACCGAGGGCGCCGTCGAGATCGCCCAGTACGCCGAGAAGCAGGGCGCGGACGGCCTGATCTTCACCGTTCCCCCCTACGTCATAGTGAACCAGAGAGCCGCCCTGCACCACATTGACGCCTGCATGAGCGCCGTCACCATTCCCTGCGGCATCTACAACAACCCCACCCGTCTGGGCGTGACCCTGACCCCCGAGACCATCAAGACCCTCTCCGACAAGCACCCCCACTTCATGGTGGACAAGGAGGCCCTGCCCTCCGTTGAGCAGCTGGTGCAGGTGCAGCGTCTCTGCCAGGGCAAGGTGAAGATCATGTGCTGCGACATGCCGAAGTACTCCATCGTCATCCCGACCCTGGCCATCGGCGGCACCGGCACAGCCAACATCGGCGGCAACATCATCCCCGAGGAGGTCGCCCAGTTCTCGAGACCCTGGACGAACATGCAGATCATCGAGGAGTGCCGCGCCGGCTACTTCAAGTGGTTCCCGCTCCTGAAGATGCTCTACACCTTCTCCAACCCCGTCTGCATCAAGGCCGCCCTGGATATCCTGGGCCTGCCCGGCGGAAACCTCCGGAAGCCCTACGAGACCTTCGACGGCCCGAAGAGAGACGAGATGGAGAAGCTCATGGGCGAGATGGGCGTCATCGACAAGTACGGGGTGAAGTAAAGCCAGGGGATATACTTGCCTGGTCGCAGCCAAAAAGGGATCACAAAATGAAAAAATCTGTGATTCGCGCCCACGGCCCCTGCGTAAACACGGTGCACACTTTCTGGCCACGAAAAAAGCCGCCCCACACGGAGCGGCTTTTTCGATGTTCTTATTGGTTCGTCCGGCCCAGATTACTTAAGGGTAACCTTCGCGCCGACTTCCTCGAGGGACTTCTTCAGAGCCTCGGCCTCCTCCTTGGAGATGCCGGTCTTGACCATCTTCGGGGCGGAGTCAACCAGCTCCTTAGCCTCCTTCAGGCCAAGGGAGGTAGCCTCACGGACAGCCTTGATAACCTTAACCTTGTTGGCGCCGATCTCGGTCAGCTCGACATCAAACTCGGTCTTCTCCTCCTCAGCGGCAGCAGCCGGGCCAGCAGCCACAACAGCAACACCGGCAGCGGCGGAAACGCCGAACTCTTCCTCGCAGGCCTTGACCAGCTCGCTCAGCTCAACAACAGACAGCTCCTTCAGAGCATCGATAAATTCCTGGGTGCTTAACTTAGCCATTATTCTATCCTCCTGTATCAGTTTGATTTCTGGATTGTTCCGGGAATGTCTCAGCACGCCCGGATAAAGGTCTCAAAGACTTCCGGGATTATTCCGCAGCGGGTGCGGCTTCCTCGGCGGGAGCGGCCTCGCCGTCCTTCTCCGCGATCTGCTTCACTACGCGGGCGAAGTTGGCAATGGGGCTCTTCATGCTGCCGAACAGTCTGGCCAGCAGCTCTTCCCTGGACGGGATAGAAGCGATGACCTGCATACCGGCCTCGTCGTAGAACTTGCCCTCCACGACGCCGCCCTTCATCTTCAGGCCCAGCTTCGGATAGGCCTTCAGGAACTTGGCGATCTGACGGGCAGGAGCAGCAGCGTCCTCCTTGCTGACAGCCAGGGCGGTGGGTCCCTCCAGGCAGGAATCGAACTGCTCAAAGGGCGTGTCCTTCGCAGCAATGCGGATCATGGTGTTCTTGTACACCTTGTAGGGGATGCCAGCCTCTCTCATCTGCTTTCTCAGCTGAGTGTCCTGCTCCACGGTGATGCCGCGGTAGTCGATGACAACCGCCGACTGGGCGCCGTCCAGCAGGGAAGCGATCTCCTTCACAACCGGCTGCTTCTGGTCGATCTTGGAATCTCTCATTGGTTTCTTCCTCCTTCTTCTGATAGTCTTACGGTTACCGTTCGCCGAAGGATTTCTGTAAAAGAAACCCCCGCCTGCCAAAAGACAGACGGGGAGATGCATGTCAGAATGATGTGCATTTCCTTCCTCGGCAGGCGCGCCAGCGAGCGCTTACGCCGTTTGTCCACACAGTCGCGGCACATCGGAGCCTGCGCTCTCTGCCGCCGGTGGAACCGGCACCTGCTGTCTTCGGCAAATATTGGATCTCGCCGGCGCCGGAAACGCACCTTTCGGAGTCCTTTCAGCGCCTGCGGGAATACCCTGATTTATTTATCACAGATTGCGGAACCTGTCAAGCGGAGCAGCCGATCAGTTGCTGATCTTCGCGGTGTTCAGCTTGATGCCGGGGCCCATGGTGGAGGTCAGGATCGCGCTCTTCATGAAAGCGCCCTTCAGGGTCGCCGGACGGGCCTTGACCAGCACGTCCAGGAGAGTCTGGAGGTTCTCCCTCAGGGCATCCTCAGAGAAGGAAGCCTTGCCGATGGGGCAGTGGATGATGTTGGTCTTGTCCAGGCGGTACTCAACCTTACCGGCTTTGATATCCGCAATGGCCTTGGCCACATCCATGGTAACGGTTCCGGACTTCGGGTTGGGCATGAGGCCCTTCGGTCCGAGGACACGGCCCAGACGGCCGACAACGCCCATCATGTCGGGAGTAGCAACGACCACGTCGAAGTCAAGCCATCCCTCGTTCTGGATCTTCGGAACCAGCTCCTGGCCGCCGACATAATCGGCGCCCGCAGCCTTAGCCTCTTCCTCCTTCGGGCCCTTGGCGAACACAAGGATCCGGACAGTCTTGCCGGTGCCGTGGGGAAGAACCACAGCGCCGCGGATCTGCTGATCGGCGTGGCGGCTGTCGCAGCCGGTGCGCACGTGCAGCTCAACAGTCTCATCAAACTTCGCGTTGGCAGTCTTCTTCACCAGCGCGATGGCATCACTGACATCATACAGAGCGGCGCGGTCGATCTGCTTCGCCGCCTCCGCGTATCTCTTTCCGTGCTTCATCGTATCTTCCTCCCCTTAGTCCTCGACAACGATACCCATGGAACGGGCGGTTCCGGCGATCATGCTCATAGCTGCTTCCAGGCTGGCCGCGTTCAGATCGGGCATCTTGGTCTCCGCGATCTTCTGGACCTCCGCCTTGGAGATGGTGGCGACCTTCTCCTTGTTGGGAGTACCGGACGCCTTCTGGATCTTGCAGGCCTTCTTCAGAAGAACTGCTGCCGGGGGAGTCTTGGTGACGAAGCTGAAGCTTCTGTCGGCATAGACGGTGATCACGACGGGGATGACGAGATCGCCCTTGTCGGCAGTTCTCGCGTTGAACTGCTTCGTGAACTCAACGATGTTAACACCGTGCTGGCCGAGGGCGGGACCTACCGGGGGAGCCGGAGTTGCCTTGCCTGCCGGAATCTGCAGCTTGATGTATCCAGTTACTTTCTTTGCCATAGTGGCGCCTCCTTTGTGGTAATCGCGGGAAGAACTCCCTTCCACATTCTGTTACTTACAGCTTCTTTACTTCGGTGAAGTCCAGCTCCACCTTTGTCTCGCGGCCGAACATCTCCACCATCATGGAGACCGTCTTCCGCTTCTCATTGACCGCGGTGAGCTTGCCCACCGTGTCCTTCCAGGGGCCGCTGATCACGCTGACCGTGTCCCCCTCCGCAAAATCGACCAGGACCTTCTGCTCGTGCAGCACGGTTCCCTCCGGCACGCCAAAGCCCAGCTTCACCATCTCCTCAGGAGACAGCGGCACCGGCTTGGACCCCGGTCCCACGAAGCCTGTCACACCGCGGGTATTTCTGACCACATACCAGGTCTCATCGTTCATGACCATGCGGATCAGCACATAGCCCGGGAAGAGCTTCCTGTCCGTAGTCTTCTCAACGCCGTTCTTCACTTCCACCACGGCCTGAGTGGGAACCGATACCTCCAGGATCTGATCCTGCAGCTGGCGGTTCTCGATGGTCTTTTCAATATCGACCTTTACCTTGTTCTCGTAGCCCGAATAGGTGTGGACCACATACCAGTTCGCTTCAGCCATGCACACACTCCGTCAGTGAATTACGTTCGTCAGTCCCAGCTGGAAGACCCAGTCCAGAACCGAGATCAGAAGACCCAGAACCAGTGAGACAGAAACCACCGCGATGGTCTGCTTCGTCAGCTTTTCCTGGGTAGGCCATACGATCTTTCTGAACTCTGCCTTCAGTCCCTTGCAGAATTCCTGCACTCTGGAATTGTTGTTTCCGGAATCCGCCATTGTAAAATCCTCGCGTTACTTCGTCTCTTTGTGCGTCGTGTGCCGCTTGCAGAATCTGCAATACTTGCTGACTTCCATACGATCCGGATGAGTCTTCTTATCCTTGGTCGTATTGTAGTTGCGCTGTTTGCATTCCGTGCAGGCAAGAGTAATTCTTGTACGCATGGTCTCCACCTCCCAATCATAATCTTTTTGGTAGATAACGGTGACTGCGGCAGGACAGCCGGCGGGCCGAAGCCCCTCCAGTCATCACAAAAAAAACGACCCCCGTCACTGTCGCCCGATCATAATACCACAGGGAAGGGGGGCTGTCAAATAAATTTCCGGCCACATCCGGCTCTTTTTACGCGGCGAATGCCCGGCGGCGCGAATCATCACCCGGCCGGCGGCGCAGAGCGCTTTCCGCCGGCCCTCCGCCAGGCGGCCGCAGGCCCGCGGCTACTCCCCATCAGCCTCCGCTTCAAAGCCGCCGACCACACAGCTGGCCGCAGGCCCGCAGCTATTCCTCCGGCACGATGCAGAGGCTCACAAAATATACCTCCCGCACCCCTGCTCTCTGAAGGGCGGTGGCACAGGCCTCGATGGTACTGCCGGTGGTGTAGATGTCGTCCACCAGGATCGCGGACCTTACCCCCGCTGCCGCCGCGGGATCCGCATGAAAGGCGCCCAGCAGGTTCCGGAACCGCTCCTCCGTGGTGAGGGCCTTCTGTGCCTCCGTGTTCCGGCCCCGGAAGAGGAGATCCGTCCGCACCGGGATCCCGATCCGCCTTCCCAGGCCCTCCGCCAGGAGCTCCGCCTGGTTGAAGCCCCGCTTTTTCCGCCGGGCCGGGTGCACCGGCACCGGCACCAGGCACTCCGCCCCCATGGCGCGGATCTCATCTCCCAGCTTCTCCGACATCATGGCCGCCAGCGGGTCCGCGAAGCTGCGCTGGTTGTGGTACTTGATCTGCGTCACCGCGCGCTGCATCCGGTCGTCGTAGTCAAAAAGGGCAAGCCCGTACCGGAAGTGCTTCTCCTTCTCCCGGCAGTCGGCGCAGAAGGCCTCCGCCGGGTCCGTCACCGTCCGGGAGCACCGTAAGCACCAGGGCGGCCGCACCAGGGGGAGGGAGGAGCGGCAGGCGCGGCAGATGCCGGCAGAGTCGCCGTATTCCAGCATCTCCCCGCACAGCGGGCAGCGCCGGGGGAAGAAGAGGGCCGAAATCCGGTCCCGCATCATCCGCAGAGCTCCTTAAGCCGGTCCGTGAGACCGGTGTAGCGCTGCAGCTCCCGGGTGTTGCCCACCATCTCAAAGAAGGTCTCCGGCCTTCCCACCAGCACCACGCAGCGCCGGGCCCGGGTCACCGCCGTGTAGATCAGGTTCCGGGTCTGCAGAAGCCGCGGCCCCGGCCACATGGGAATCACCACCGCCGGGTACTCGCTGCCCTGGGACTTGTGGATGGTGACGGCGTAGGCCAGCTCCAGCTCCTCCGCGTCGCCGTAGGAGTACTCCACCGGCCGCCCGTCGAAGACCACCGTCAGGGTCTCGGCGAAGCGGTTGATGTTCCGCAGCACGCCGATATCCCCGTTGTACACGCCCCGCTCGTAGTCGTTTTTGATCTGCATCACCTTGTCGCCGGTCCGGAACAGGATCCCCGCCAGCTCCCGCTCGTCCCTGCCCTGCCCGGGCGGGTTCATCACCTCCTGGAGGGCCCGGTTCAGGGCCTCCACCCCCAGGGGTCCCTTCCGGGTGGGCGTCAGGATCTGCAGCTCCATGGGCTTCGCCCCCACATATTTAGGAAGCTTCTCCCGCACCAGTGTCAGCATGGCCCGGGTGATGCCCTCCGGGCTGTCCTGGCGTATAAAGAGGAAGTCCCGGCTCCGCTTCGAGAGGTCGATCTGCTCCTCGTCGATCATTTTGTGGGCGTTCACCACGATGTCGCTCTCCGCCGCCTGCCGGTAGATCCGCTTCAGCTGCACCATGGGGAAGCAGTCCGCGGCGATCATGTCCTTCAGCACGTTTCCGGCGCCAACGCTCGGCAGCTGGTTGGCGTCTCCCACCAGCACCAGGTGGGTCCCCGGGGTCACCGCCTTTAAGAGGGCGCACATGAGCTTCAGGTCCACCATGCTCATCTCGTCGATGATGACGCAGTCCGCCTCCAGGGGGGAGAGCTCGTTTTTCTCGAAGTGCATGCCGTTCCAGTCGCCGCTCTTCCACTCCCCGGCCTTGCCGGCCCCGTCCGCCTTCTGCTCCTCCGGGGCGCCGGTGATCTCCAGCAGGCGGTGGATGGTCTTCGCCTCCCGTCCCGTGGCCTCGCTCATGCGCTTGGCCGCGCGGCCCGTGGGGGCCGCCAGGAGGATCTCCGCGTCCTGCTTTTCAAAGCAGCGGATGATGGCATTAATGGTGGTGGTCTTGCCGGTGCCGGGGCCGCCGGTCACCAGGAGAAGGCCGGAGCACATGGCGGCCGCCACCGCCTGCTTCTGGAGCTCATCGAGCTGGATGCCCTCCTCCTTCTCGATCTCCCGGATGGCCGCGTCGGTCTCCCCGCCCTCTTCCCGGAGCCGCAGGTCCAGGTCCCGCAGCATGGCCGCGGTGTTCAGCTCTGTGTAGTAGAGGGAGGCCAGGTACGCCATGTCCCGCTTTACCACCACCCGGCGGTCCATCTGCAGGTCCGGCAGAATGGTCTCAAGCCTGCAGTCCCCGATGCCGAGAAGCTGCTCCGCCCGCTCCTTTAGCTCGGCCAGGGGCAGGCACACGTTTCCCTGGGACGCCGCCTGGTTCAGGCAGTAGAGAATGGCAGAGCGCACGCGGAAATCCGAGTCTGCCAGGATGCCCGCCTTCGCAGCGATCTCGTCCGCGATCTTGAAGCCGATCCCGGTGACATCATCCGCCAGCTGGTAGGGGTTGTCGCGGATGATGCTGTAAATGCCCTCGCCGTACTGGCGGTAGAGCCGCACCGAGAGCTGCATGCTGATGCCGTAGCGGGTCAGGAAGAGCACCGCCTTCCGCTGCTCCTGCTTCTCCTCGATCTGGGCGCCGATCTCCGCCGCTATGCGCTCGCTGATGCCCTTGACCTCCGCCAGGCGCTCCGGCTCCTCCTCCAGGATGCGCAGCGTGTCGTTCTTGAACTTCTTCACGATCCGCTTCGCCAGGGTCTTCCCCACGCCCTTTACAGCGCCGGAGGACAGGTAGCGCAGTATGCTCTCCCTGTCCTCCGGTATTCTGATCTCATATGATTCAACCGAGAGCTGCTCCCCGTAGACCGGGTGCAGCTTCATCACTCCCGAAGCGCTCAGGTACTCGCCCTCCTCCACGGAGGCAAAGGTTCCCACCAGGATGTACTCCTCGCCCTCCGAGGCCACACTCAGCACCGAGTACCCGTTTTCCTCGTTCCTGTACTTGATTTTTTCGACGAAGCCCGAAACAGTGGCCATGCCGCTTAAAATTCCCTTCTGTAATCTGGCGCGTCCCCGTGCTGGAACTCGATGAACTTTCCGGTTCCGATGGCCACCGCCGTCAGCGGTGCGTCTGCGATCACGGTGTTGATTCCGGTCTTCTCCTGGCACAGCTGGTCCAGGCCGTACAGCAGGGAGCCGCCGCCGGTGAAGACAATGCCGCGGTCGTAGATATCCGCCGCCAGCTCCGGGGGCGTGCGCTCCAGCACGTTGTGCACCGCGTCCACGATCTGCAGCGCGGGCTCCTGCAGCGCCTCCAGGGTCTCGTCGGAGGTCACCACAATGGTCTTCGGCAGGCCCGTCACCAGGTTCCGTCCCCGGACCTCCATGGTCAGGAGCTCCGGGCGCTTGTAGGCGCCGCCGATCTGGATCTTGATGTCCTCGCCGGTCCGCTCGCCGATGAGCAGGTTGTGCTTCTTCCGCATGTAGCGGACAAGTGCCTCGTCGAAGTCATCACCCGCGATCTTGATGGAGGTGGAGACCACCGGTCCGCCGAGGGAGATCACGGCGATGTCCGTTGTGCCGCCGCCGATGTCCACGATCATGTTCCCGCAGGCCTTGGAGATGTCGATCCCCGCGCCAATGGCGGCAGCCACCGGCTCCTCGATGATGGAGACCTCCTTGGCGCCCGCCTGGTAGGTGGCGTCTTCCACGGCCTTCCGCTCCACCTCAGTGGCGCCGGAGGGAATGCACACCGCGATACGCGGGCGAAGAAGGGTCTTCTTGCCCACGGCTTTGTTGATGAAGTATTTCAGCATCTTCTCCGTCACAGTGTAGTCGGAGATGACCCCGTGGCGCAGCGGACGGATGGCGATGATGTTGCCGGGGGTGCGGCCGATCATGAGCCGGGCCTCTTCCCCGATGGCGAGAATCCGGTTGGTGTCGCGGTCCAGAGCCACCACGCTGGGCTCCTTCAGCACGACGCCTTTCCCTTTTATATATACCAGAATACTGGCTGTTCCCAGATCAATCCCGATATCATTTGAAGTCATTCCAAACATAGCATTCCTCCAGGACAAACATATGAATAGTATACAAAAAAGCACAAGTGAAGGAAAGCCCCTTTTTTATGTCGCATTTCTTCAGAAACCCGCACAAAATCCCCTCGTTTTTTAAGTCTTTTTATGTTTTTTTTAGCCTCCCGCCATAATTCGGACACATCTTTTCTGTATGATTAGAATGTCTTCAGAAGGAAGACACTCCAGCCACTGATCATAAGACCCCCTCTTTTTGATCAAATGCATGATCCGGTCACCCAGCCGGAAACAGGAGCATCCGACTCGCAGCGGATGCTCCTGTTCTTGTTTCTGTGCCTTTTTTGTCTCTATACCTTTTTTGTCTCTGTACCTTTATCTTTTGTCTTTGTACCTTTATATCTTTGTTTCTTTGCAGCTTTGCGGCTGACCGGCACCTATACATAAGGAAAAGCCCTGTCCAGAATCAGCGTTCCGGACAGAGCTTTAATTTTTATATGGGCGGTCAAGGCTTGTAACTCCTCTGACCGCCCGCAGTCTCAGAACGTGAAGCATTCTGAGACATGGGTGCTTAACAGGTATATTGTCCCTTACTCCAGCTCATCCTCCCCCTTCCGGGTTCCCATGACGTTGTCCGCCACCTTCACCGGCGCCCCGGTGCCGCTCCAGTACAGCAGGGTGCCGCTCTGCAGCTCCTCGTCGTAGTCCGTCAGGAGGGTGAAGGACCCGTCCTCGAAGGCGTGGTACTCCCGCACGTTGTAGGCCACGGGCTGAAGCTTCTTTCCGTCTTCCCCCTCCGGGTCCCAGGCGTCGAACTCGCCGGCCGTGATGAAGCCTCCCTCGAACACATTCCGGTACAGGTGCAGCTCCTTCCGCACCCCGGTCTCGTCCCAGAAGAAGTTGGTGACCCGGTCCGCCACGGCCTCCCCGTTGGCAGAGAGGGTGGTGGCCGCGTCTATCATGGAGAAGATCGCGGTGTAGACCCGGCCCCTGCGGGCCGCCGTCACCGTGGTCCCGGACCAGAGGGACTCCTCAGCCCCGAAGCCCTCGTCGGTGTAGGGCATGCGGCAAACCGTGCCCTTGTCCGTGCGCCCCAGCTCCTCCGGCTTCTGCCGTGTGAAATACAGCATATCCTCCGCGGTGTCCATGGTCACGTCCAGGAGGCCCGTGTCCGTCATCCTGAGTCCCGTATCCAGGGGCTTCTCCCCCTTCATGAGGAAAATTCGGTTCTGGTCCTCCGCGTCCGTGTAGACCAGCGCCCGGTCCATGTCAACATCCTCCGCGTAGGTCGTGCTCAGGAAGCAGGCGTCTCTCAGGAGGCCCCCGTGGGTGGTTCCGTCAAAGTAGCCGAGGGTTCCCACCGTGTCGACGGCCTCTTCCCCGGTGTCCCAGGCCGACACGTCGCCCAGATGCAGGTCGGTCTCAGCGTCTGTCGCTCCGCCGTCCTCACCGGCCCCTTCTCCAGTTGCGTCTTCCGCTTCCTCACCGGTAACGGCGCCGCCCTCAGCGGCCCCCGCCTGGTTCAGCTCCTCCAGGTAGCGGTTCAGGAACTCCAGCTTCTCCTCGTCGGTCAGGAGGGCATCCAGGAGCTCCTGGGCGTTGTCCTCCGCGCCCCCCGTCCTGGCGGCCGCGTCCCCGGTTCCGGAGGTGTTTCCGGTTCCCGCAGTGTTTCCGTTTCCGACAGAATTTCCGATTCCCTCATCGTTTCCGGCTCCCGCAGTGTTTCCGGTTCCTACAGAATTCCCGGTTCCCGCAGCGTTTCCGGTCCCCGCAGTGTTCCCGGTCTCCGCAGCGTTTCCGGTCCCCGCAGCGTTTCCGGTTTCGGCCTCCCCGGCGGGTTTGCCCTCATAGCTTTCCCGGGCCTCCGCGGTGCCCAGGGTGTTCCGGATGTAGTAGGCGTTGCCCGTGGACCGGATGACCATCAGGTCCTTCACGTCCACATCCACCACCAGGGTGTTCTGCTTCTGGTCGATGCAGAACAGGTCCTCCCCGGTCCGGTAGTAGATCCGGTTCAGGTCGTCGGAGGCGTAGAGAAGGGCCTCAATGAGCTCCGCCGCCCTGCGGGGCTTCTGGTCATCCCCGGACTTCAGGAACCAGCCGCTGCCGGCGTCGGTGACGCAGAAAATGCAGTCCCGGTCATCATTCACGCGGTAGTCGGTCACCCCGGACATGAGGAGCCGCACCTCCGGCTGCCCGGCCCCGGATTTCAGGAGCTGCGCCGCCTGCGGCATGCGGTAGAGCCGGGTGTCGGCGTCAAGCCAGAGCAGAGACCCGTCCGAGAGCAGGTCAAAGCGGGACACCTGTTCCGCGATCTTGTGCTCCCCCGCGGCGGTTCCCTCCTCCCCTGCGTAGGCCGGGGCGCAGTACAGCGTCCCCGTGGTGTCCATGAAATAGGAGGTGACAATGTCCTTCAAAAACCACACAGCCTGCCCGTCCGGCGACACCGCCGCGTAGTCCGCGATGTTCTTCGTCCCGTAGAACTGGGTCATGCGGTCCATGCCGCCGCCCCGGAGAGAGGCCACCCGGGCACTGCCCTTCTTTTCCGGGTGAAAGAGGTAGAGACCCTCGTCGGTGTACCAGAAGAGGGGCATGGCCTCCTGAGCGGCCGCCTGATTCCCGGTTCCGGCTTCCCCGGAAGCGGCCGATGCAGCCCCCGCCGCGGAAGATTCCACAGCAGAGGCCCCCGCGCCGGAGGATTCTGCCGCGGCCTGGGAAGATTCAGTCTGGGAAGGCGCCGCCGGCTTCGCGGCCCCGCAGCCGGAAAGAAGGCCCGCCGCCAAAAGAAAAGCAATAAAGCGCAGGCCTCGTCCTGCCCGGCCTCTGCAGATCTTTTCCTGAGTTTTTGTCATCATTCAAATTCTCCTTTGCCGGAGTGCACTCTCTGAAGGGCATAGGACTGCCCAAAGGATATCCGTGGCTCCGCGCATGTTTAAGTGTAGCACAAACGGAGGGAAAACCAAAGTCCGGGCGCAGGCTGTTGCAGGAGGCAGGGGCACAGGATTTCAATCTCAATATTTCTATCTGAATTTCTATCTAAGTTTCCCGTGCCGCCTGACAATATCAGAGGCTCCGGCGTCGGGATTTGCTGGTCCCCCTGATCCAAACGCCCTCTCTTGCCTTCCTAGGCGGGCCTTTCCCTCTCTTTTCGCATTTTCGTCCGCCCAGCGACAGAGCTTGCTTCCTTCCTAGGCGGGTCTTTTCCTCTCTTTTCGCGTTTTCGTCCGCCCGGCGACAAAGCTTGCTTCCTTCCTAGGCGGGCATTTCCCTCTCTTTTCGCGTTTTCGTCCGTCCGGCGACAAAGCTTGCTTCCTTCCTAGGCGGGCATTTCCCTCTCTTTTCGCGTTTTCGTCCGTCCGGCGACAAAGCTTGCTTCCTTCCTAGGCGGGCCTTTCCCTCTCTTTTCGCGTTTTCGTCCGCCCAGCGACAAAGCTTGCTTCCTTCCTAGGCGGGCCTTTC
>Ga0256404_1010654_pt1 | contig 12630 bp, 14 predicted proteins | sample RumenRJG_01DNA_FD_185990 | JGI IMG/M metagenome (GOLD analysis project Ga0256404, IMG submission 185990) | Bovine rumen microbial communities from Lethbridge, Alberta, Canada - RJG_01 | ecosystem: Host-associated > Mammals > Digestive system > Stomach > Rumen | place: Canada: Alberta | collected...
TTCGGGTTCGCCGAACCCGAAGTCTGTGAATTAGAGTCGTCCGTATTGATGTTGTCCGCCAGTGCCAGACGCTTCTCCTTCTTCCTTATATCCCGCGCAGTAGCAGACGGGCCTGATGTCGAGCCCGGGGGTATCCCAGATAAAAATGTAAAGACCTCGTATTGAAGCATCTTCACTGCTTCTATACGAGGTCTTTTCGAACATAACGGGGTGGGGATGGAGGAGTTCGGACAGAAATCGCTTACATACCGGTCAGCGACATAGTTCTCCCAGCATCGCGCCGCCGATGATGCATACCGCACCTGCGATCTGGGTTCCGGTCATCTTCTCCCCCAAAAGCAGCGCAGAAAAAACAACGGCGGATAATGGCTCCAGATATCCGCAGACGGCCACGGTCTGAACGGGGATCTTTGACAGAGGAGAAAAATACAGATAACACCCAATTCCGGTGTTTACCAGTCCGAGGAAAATGATCCATGGCCAGGCTTCTTTTGGAACATTGATCACAAACGACTGCTTCACGCCCACAAAAACGGCAACTGTAAGAAAACTCACCGTCAGCTGTATCACCGCGTTCTCCATTCCTGTGATCTTCCGCGACTGTTTATTGAACGTGATGATAAAAAAGAGCATTACCGCCGACATCGCCCCGCAGAACAGGCCCCATACATTTTCGCCGCCTGCAGCCAGTCTTCCGTTTACCAGCACTATGCCGATAAGAACGATCATGAAACCCGTGACCTTGGGCTTCGTCAGTTTTTCCCCGAAGATGACTGGAGACATGATCATGACGATCACCGGCCCGGAGTAGTAAAGAAGCGAGGCAAAACTGACGCCGATCTGCTGATACGCTTCATAAAGGAACATCCAGCTTGTGCCCATCGCCATGCCGGAGAGAATAATAAACAGCGCATCTCTTCTGTTTTCCTTCAGATGAAACCTTCCCCCGCCCATAAGGAACAGGATGATCAGCAGACCGCTGCCGATCATTGTCCGGAGAAATACGATCTCATAGCTGTTCAGCGCGATGTGACTGGCAATAATGCCATTCAGTCCAAAGAGCAGCAGAGCGCAGAGATATTTTGTAAAAGCCCCCCTGTCAATGCTCCGGTTCTTTTCTGAAGATCCCTTTCCTGCAGCGTTACTTTCCATACCCATTTCCTCTTTCAATCGATCCTGAATATTATAAACATAACTGACAGGATCAGGAAAGCGATCTTCGCAAAATATCTTTTTTAGCTGTGACTCTTATGTAGCTATAACACTTTTATAATAGGACATAACAATTCAAAATATCTGCCGGACGGCAGAAACAAAAATCAAAAATACAATTCTAAAGAAAAGAGAGGACAAAAACAATGATGAAGAATATCGCAGGTGCACTTTTAGTTGGTCGTGTCCGATGAAGGCTATACGCTGGATGTCAACGACACCAACAATCTCCGCATGGTCACCAGCAACGGCATTGATTACATCTGCTGCTGATAATATGTGAACCTACTCACGAATAAATTCGCATGCTTCCATTGCCGCTTTAGGCGGCGGGACTGTATGACGGCGGATACGCCTGTAACTCAGGAAGCGCGGTAACGCGCATTTTTCTGCCGGTAACGGCAAAAATCCCGCGTATCAGGTACTCCGTGGCCATCTGCCTGCATTTATGCCGCCCCTGGCTTCCGGCATGAAACTCTCATTGCCGCGTGAAGCCTCAGGAGGTCTGCATAAACACATGAGGTCCTTCGCTTTACTGCAGGGACTTCTGCCTCCAGTAAAGACCTTGCCGTCTCCGGCAGGGGTTTTAATAATTCTCTGATATAGTATCTTGCTCCGATATTGTAAGATGCAGACAGGTCGCAGTTGTACTGTTTCCCCGAGTTGAACCGGCACAGGCTGTGGTTTTCCGGCGACCGCTCCACCTTTCCTGAACCGTCAAAAGCCAGTGCGCTGGTGTTCCAGGCGCAGACCCGGCTGACCCTTATCCCTTTCCGGTGCGCCAGGTGCGTGCACCTCTTCTGCACGTCCCTCTTTCTCCACATGTGCAGACGCTGCTTCCTGCTCCCCCGGATCTTTCCCTTCATCTCCAGGTATTCGAACACGATCACATCTGCCCCGTGTCCTTCTGCAAAGGAAACGATCGCCGCTGCCGTCTTCTTTGACAGTTCTTCGTTCAGGCGCACCGCATAGGCCCAGAAGCCCCCTGCCTTCGCCGCGCCATGCTCCCTCTGGGACCTGCGGATCCGTCCCAGCACATGCTTCAGATGGTCTTTTTCACCCGGGAAGCTGATAAACTTCCTTGCGGGGACAGTTCCATCGCTCCGCATGATGCTGCAGACCGCATCCGTATTGATCCCGAGGTCCACGGCGCAGACCGTCTGCTCCCCGGCCGGTCTTTCCGGGAGCTTTATCTCTTCCGTGTATGTGAACCGGAGGAAATACTTTCCGTACCGCTTCTCCAGCACCGGGGCGGATGCCTTCTTCCCGCACCAGTGCTTCCGGAGGTATTCCATGTCCGTATGCTTCAGGCGCACTTCCCTCCACACCCAGTCACGGCCGTCAAAAAGTTTCAGCTTTGCCTGGTCGCTGCCGGTTCCTCCTGCCCTGTACATCACGTCATGGTAGAACACCGGCATGGCGTGGTTCCTGCTCTCCAGGACAGGGCGCCCCTGCCCGGACGGGCCGGAACCTCTGCCTCCCTCTTCACAGCGGGAGGCTGTTTCCCATGCCTTCAGCCGGGTGCGGTACGAAGACACTGCCCCCAGGGCAAACTGGATGGCAGCGCGCCTCAGATAAGACGGCATCTTCGGGAAACGGCGGTCAAAGTCAAACCGGGCGGCATTCTTCTTTGTGCTGTGCACGAGATGCTCCGCGGTATTGAAGCGGCGCTTCGCGTTTCCTACAGCTTCCAGTTCCTCCCACACACTGTCGAAGACAGTGATCAGGCAGGCAGCAGCACTCCGGTAAGCCTCAAAGGTCTTCCGGAAACAAAGGCCCTGTTTCCTGATCTCCACGGAATAACTGGAAGTGATCTGCATGTCATCCCTTCACTTTCTGGCTTTCGATATAACGTGTCACCTGTTCCCTGCTGCGGTCACTGACCGTGACCGCGCAGTAGGAAGGATTCCATAGGTGCCCTCCCCATAAAGATGCCTTCAGTTCCGTATCCACACCGTTCCGAAGGATCTGCTTCCGGTACTTCGTGCACCAGACGCTATGGTACTGCAGAGAGTACACATATCCCATACCATATGTAAGATCTGTAAGCTCAATATCATAAATGTTTTTATCCATATATAAATAATACCATAAGCGGTCTGCGAAAGCAAGCAAACCCGAATATTTGTTCGGCCTCCGGATGTGATAAATGCCGCCCGTTTTTACCGGGCGGCACGCTGAAGATAACAGAACAATTGCCTATTAATGTAATATCTCAAACTTCCGGCTTACTCATGACTTAAGTCACGAGAATGCGCCGGCTATTTCTTCAATATATAGCGGGGCTGTCGTCATTACCCGCCTGGACTGCGGCGATCACGACCGGGATCAGCGCGATCACCGCCAGTGCGGCTAAAAAAAGTGAAATCATCAGCATGTTTATATCTCCTTATATTCCCTCTCTCGCCATTTTCGGCGCTGTTTTTTTGTTCTGTATGGCTGCAGTATAACAGAGGAAATCTCACAAAGGTATCACAGAGACCCGAAGACCAGGGCAGCCTGCCTTACAATAAAGTCCGCAGCGGTCTTTCGGTGCTGATATGACCGCCATCCCGCTGCAGGATATGATATAATCAAACCAGGCAAGTATTGAAATATGAGGTGCTGCAGATGAAGCATGGGCGACGTATTTCCCTGGCAGTAAAGATCAATCTGCTGATCATCGCCGCGATCCTGGTGGTGGCTGCCGGACTTGTGGGGATAGGCTACCGGGCTTACGGCAAAAGAATCGATGATATCTTTGTCACGGAGACAATGCGATATTCGACCGCGCTGGCAGATTATCTGAATCCGACAGTTCTGGAACATTTCCAGAAAGAGGTCATGTCAAAGGAATACCAGGAAGTGAGGAACAGGGCGGAAGCGGCGGGTGATGCTGCCATCGCGGAAAAGTGGATGGCTGAGCGGCCCGGCGGAGACCCTTCCAGGGACCAGTCACTGCTGGATGATTATAATGAGCTGGCTTATATTCTGGATTATTACTGTGAAACTTATGGCGTTGACGAGGCTTATTTCCAGATGGACAAGGATGAGGTCACCTGGAATATCATCAGCGCGTACAAGGGTTTTTTATGGTGCGGAACGACCGAAAAACAGGATGAGGTCTTCGAATCCTACGAGGACAATACCGAGATCCCGCCCACAATCTACTATAACGGAACGGGCTGGTACTGCACAGCGTGCGTACCCGTCACGGATGAGACAGGAGACAGAATCATCGGCCTTGTCGGGGTGGACCTGGATGTCAATAAAGTGATGGAAGCACGCCGCTGGTTCCTGATGAATATTATACTTCTTGTCATCACCATGGCACTGGGCATCATTGCTGTTGCCATGATGCTTATGAGAAGGATCGTCGTGCGTCCGCTGAAGCGGCTTGCAGAGGGAGCCTGCGGTTTCGCCCAGGACGGAAAAGGATATACGAAGGACGACGTGATCAGTCTGAACATCCGGTCCAACGACGAGATCGAAGATCTCTACCATGAGATCCGGTCCATGCAGGACCGTATCGTGGAGTATACGGATAACCTTACCCGGGTCACAGCCGAAAAGGAGCGCGTCAGCACGGAGCTCCGCACGGCCGCCGATATCCAGACCTCCATGCTGCCTCACGTTTTTCCGCCTTTTCCTGATCGGAAGGAATTTGAACTTTATGCGTCCATGAATCCTGCAAAGGAGGTGGGCGGCGATTTCTATGACTATTTTCTTATCGACGACGACCATCTTGCGCTTGTGATCGCGGACGTTTCAGACAAGGGTATTCCGGCGGCGCTGTTTATGATGTCCTCGAAGATCCTGCTGAATTACCGGGCTCATAACGGAGGCACTCCTGCAGAGATCTTTGCCGACGTAAATCTGAAGCTGTGCCAGGATAACAGAGAGGGGACTTTTGTGACAGTGTGGATGGGGATCCTCGACCTGGGAACAGGAAAAATGGTGTGTTCCAGCGCGGGACACGAATACCCTGAGATCAAAGGGGAGGACGGCAGATACTGCGCTTTTAAGGATAAACACGGTCTGCCGCTTGGCGTGATGGAGACCGCGCGTTATAGAAACTACGAACTGGAGCTTTCCCCCGGGGACGCGATCTTTGTGTATACAGACGGTGTCCCGGAAGCCAATAACAGCGAAAAGAAATTTTACACTCTCTTACGGCTGGAAGCAGTGCTGAATACGGTCGCCGGGCAGGATCCGATGACGATCATCCATGCCGTGCGCGCAGACCTTGACGCGTTTGCGGAGGATGCGGAGCAGTTTGATGATATCACTATGCTGTGCCTCACCTATCAGGGACCGGTCAGCGGAAAAGGAGAAAACTGACAGTGTATACCTGTGCCGATTGCGCCGGAAAGCCATGCAGGAATCATGACCTGGAGCAGCTGCCGGGAAACTGTCCCACAGCAGAACACTGTGAGGAAGAAAACCTGGCGCTGTATTCAGAAGAAGAGAAAAGAATGGCATATCTGTCCGCCAGGGTCGAAGGGGACCTTTACTGCCGGATCACACGGGTGGAAGAGATCATGGAGTACGCTCTGAGAATGGGATACACGCATCTTGGCGTCGCTTTCTGCGTGGGACTTTCCGAAGAAGCGAAGACTTTTGTGCGGATCCTCCGGGCGAACCATTTTACGGTGGATTCTGTCTGCTGCAAGAACGGTTCTGTGCCGAAGAGCCTTCTCGGGATCACGAGAGAGCAGCAGGCGTACCCGGAGCGGGAGACCGAGCCCATGTGCAATCCCGCAGCCCAGGCGGAACTCCTGGAAAAGGCGGGCTGCCAGCTGGCGGTGATCCTGGGGCTCTGTGTGGGTCATGATACGCTGTTTATCCGGCACTGCAGCATTCCCTGCACGGTGCTGGCGGTAAAGGACCGGGTGCTGGCCCACAATCCAATGGGCGCCCTCTATATGGCGGACAGCTACATGAAGGACCGTCTGTTTACCTATGTGGACAGGAGGCGGGAAAAATGAAGAAGAGGGTCATCAGTCTTGGAAAGCGGACTGTCAGTATCTTTGCGGGAAGCGACGCGGCGGTCTATGCGGGACACGCGACACTCAGCCTGATCACGGCGGTATTTCCGCTGATCATGCTGATCATTTCTCTGCTGAACATGCTGCCCTGGTATTCGCCCCAGGATTTTACGGATCTGGTGTTCCGCTTCCTTCCGGACTTGCCCCAGGTCAAGAGCCTGTTTCTTAATGTCGTGACATCGCTCCGGACCCAGTCCACCGGTCTTCTGGCATCAGTGGCGGCGCTGACTGCCCTCTGGTCCTCCAGCGCGGGCGTGACTGCCATACAGAAGGGGCTGAAAAAGATCACTCCGGGAGCGGAGAAGAGTATCTGGGACAAACCTGTGGCGCTTTTATGCACGCTCCTGATCATCGTCCTGATCCCCGCGTTCCTGGTGTTCAACCTTCTGGGCGATTCCCTGGTGGATCTTCTGCATTCCTTTTCCGCAGCCTTCGGCTTTGAGGAGATAACGGCCAAGATCGTCTACCTGATCCGGTGCAGCGGAGTTGTTTCCGCTGCCGCCGCTGTTCTTCTGATCCTGATACTCTACACCTTGCTGCCGGGCGGGAAGCAGCCGCTGAAGGAACAGATCCCCGGGGCGGTCTTTACTTCCCTGGGATGGCTCGTTTTCACGGAACTCTTTACCCGGTTCGTGCCCCTGTTCTGGAAATCCTCCGTCTATGGCTCTCTGGCATCCCTGTTCCTGACGATCACCTGGGTGAAGGTAAGTGTGATGATCCTGTTTCTGGGCGACGCCCTGAACGCGGCCTGGAAGGAGGAACATGCGTAAGGACAGCCGGCCGCAGGCGGTCTTCAGTACGGCGCACTTTCTTGTGGATCTCTGCTGCATCTTTCTGGAGACCGCGTATCTTCTTCCGGGAGCAGGGGACCGGAGGGCGTGGCTGTGGTGCGTCCTGGTCTATAATTTCTTTGCCTTTGCCTGCCAGCTCCCGGCGGGGATCTTCGGGGACCGGCAGAATAAGCCCTGGATCCTGGCGGGAAGCGGATGCTTCCTGATCGCAGCAGCGTACCTTATGACTGCTTTCTGTCTGAAGGCAGGGGCATGGTCTCTGCCGGGAGCAGGACAGTTTCCGGTGCCTTCAGCGTCCGGCGCAGCGGCGTCTCTGCCGCTGCTTCTTCTGATCTCCGCTGCCGCAGGTATCGGAAACTCCTGTTTCCATGTGGGCGGGGGCATCGACCTGCTGCGGAGGAGCGGCGGGAAAGCAGCCATCCCCGGCATCTTTGTATCCACCGGCGCTTTTGGTGTCTGGCTGGGGCCGGTCCTGGCTGCGAAACAGTCCGCCCGCGCTTTCGGCCTGTTTTCCGGATGCGCGCTGATGATCCTGACGGGCTTCATTCTCATACGGAGTCATTTCCTGAGGAAAAAAAGAGCGGAAGAGGACGATGCAGACTGGAAAGCCGGTGCAGCCCGGGATGCTGTTCCGGGAAGCGCTTCAGCAGGCCGGGGAGCTGCCCTTTCCGCTGCCATCTGTCTGTTCATCGCCGTGCTGTTCCGCTCCTACGCAGGCACCATCATGCGCTACGGCTGGAAGAAAGCGTTCCTGGCATTCCTGTTCACGGTGGGGATCGTTTTCGGAAAGATGCTTGGCGGCATCATCGGCGACAGAGCGGGGTGGCGCAGGACAGCGGTGATGAGCCTGGCTGTTTCGGGGCTTCTGTTCCTGACAGCGGACCGTCATCCGGTCTGCGGCATCGCGGCGGTGTTCTTTTTCAATATGACCATGCCCCTCACACTTTCTGCGCTGGCACTGCTGCACCCGGGCAGGGAGGGAATGGCCTTCGGGCTTACGACCCTCGCCCTGTTCCTTGGAACATTGCCGTCTCTTATGGAGTCCGCCGGGCTCCTGCACTCCGGCGGAAGCAGTCTGCTCCCGGCGGTCTGCGTGGTCTCCCTGGCACTGATGGCAGCAGGACTGAAGCAGGAAGACCGCGGGGAGATCCTGTGAGGGAGGAGATCCTGTGAGAAAGGAGATCCTATGATCCCAAGGCTGATCCTGACAATGATCCTGTCCCTCGCCCTGACAGAAGCGGTGGAGCTCTGCACTGCCTGGGTCCTGCAGCTCCGGGACAGGAAGGGGCTGGGTATTGTGGCGCTGGTGAATCTTCTGACGAACCCGGTGGTGGTGCTGCTCAGCGTCCTGATCCCGCGGTATTCTTCGGAGGAGTTCTCCTACGGTGCCCTCGTCGCTGTGTTGGAGCTGTGGGCCTGGCTTACGGAGGCGTTGATCTACAGGAGATGCGGTATCGGGAAATACTGGGAGGATCCGGAGGCCATAGCCGTCCGCTTCCCGGTGCTCACGCCCTTTCTGCTTTCATCTGTTCTGAATCTTGCGTCTTTTGCCGCGGGAAAGTTTGTGTAAAAAAAAGGAGGAACCGGACATGAAAAGAAGAACAAGCATCCGAAGGATCTGTGCAGCCGCAGCAGCGGCTTTGTGTCTGTCGGTCGCGGCGCTGCCGTCCGTGGCCCGGGCTGATGCGCTGATCGAGGAGTTCTGGCTTACGATGTACGATGTGGACTACTATGTCGTGGTGGACGCGCCTGACGGAGGTGTAAACCTGCGATACGGCGCCGGGGCAGAGTATTCAAAAGTCCTGGACAGTATGATCCCGAACGGTACGGTCCTCCATATCGATGCTGAAGCCAGGGCGAACAACGGGAAATACTGGGGCGCCACGGAATACGACGGGTGGTCAGGCTTTATCTTCCTGGGACATACGAAAAAAACAGCGCCGCCGGCAGAAACGACGGCGGCAGAAACATCAGCAGAAACGACGGCAGCCCAGGGGCCTACCGTTCCGGAAACGACCACGGCAGCACCGGAAACAGCCGCGCCGGAAACTGCGGCTGCGGAAACAAGTACAGCGGAAACAAGTACAGCCGCAGAAACATCTGCGGCTGGGGAAGACTGGTTAAACGGTCTGCTGCGTCTGCTCCATTCCCTCTTCTGAAGCTTCGGAAACTGCTTCTCCGGAGGAGAGCTGCGGCCCGTTGTAATGGATACACAGCATGGTCATATCGTCAAAGGGCGGGGCGTCTCCTGTAAAGGTGCGGACTGCTTCCTCCACATTCCGGAGGAGCTGCACCGGGGAGGCGTCCGGTGTTCTGTTCAGAGCTTCGAGGGTCTGGGCCAGTCCGAACTGATGGCCTTCATTGTCGGTGGATTCGGGAACGCCGTCGGTATAAAGGAACAGGGTGGAACCCGGCTCCAGCTTCATCTGGTATTCTTTGTACCGGAGAGACGGCATTCCGCCAAGAACGAAGCCATGTTTGTCACGCACAGTTTCAAATACTCCGCCGGGAGCCTTCAGCATGGGGTACTCATGGCCCGCGTTGGCTGCGGTGAGGTCCCCGGTCTTCAGGTCCAGAATGCCGAACCACACGGTGACGAACATTTCTTCCGGGTTCTGCTGGTACAGCTGCTGGTTGACGGTCTCCAGGACCGCGCCCGGGGAGAGGCCGGCCATGGCGGCGTTCTGCACCAGGATCTGGCTGATCATCATGAAGAGGGCGGCGGGAACGCCTTTGCCGGAGACGTCCGCGATCACAAGGGCAAGATAGTCTTTGCTGACCATGAAATAATCATAGAAATCACCGCCCACTTCCTTTGCAGGATGCATTGAGCCATAGATCTCGAAGTCATTCCGGTCTGGAAACGGCGGAAAATCACTGGGAAGCATGGAAGCCTGGATACGTGCGGCCAGAGCCATCTCCGTGCTGATGCGCTCTTTTTCCGAGGTGATCCGGGTGAGATTTTCCATGTACCGGAGCGTATCCTCTTCCATGCGGCCGATGGAAGACGCCAGGATCCGGATCTCTCCGATATCGCTGAGACTTTTCAGGGAGCCCTCGGGAGCAAGAGAATTCTCTTCGGCGAAGCGCAGGGTCTCGCGGGCAAGGAGCTTGACCGGGCGGACGATGCGCCGGCCGAAATAGTAATGCGCCGCGGTGGATGCGATCATGGCGCAGAAGACCAGAGCGGCGGCGATGAGCTGCAGGTAGGAATAACGTCCGTGATTCAGCTCGGTCATCTCTGCCTGCACAGTCAGGACGCCCTTCACCGTACCGTCGCTTCCCTTAAGAGGGATCATGGTGTGGATAAAAGGCTCTGCTCCCTTCAGGTTTGAGGTCCGCAGGATGGTCTTGTGGGAGAGCGTGCCATCGTAGAAAGCGCGGTATACCTGGCGGTACTCGTCGTTCCGCGTCTCCTGTACGTGACCGATGGTCCAGATATCATCCTCCGCGTAGCCGCTGTTCTGGTTCGCGGCATTGAAAACGATGGTGTAGTGATTATAATCAGTGGTGTCGACGCAGTACGCGTAGATAAACGTAAAGTCCTGCTTCTGACATAGCATGTCCAGCATTCCGTTGGTGAAACGATAGTCAGCATCGGCCCCTCCGTTATCCAGATAGGCCTGAAGTCTGTCGGGGTTCACGGTGGCAGCGGCTGTTTCAGCTGTCTTGAGCATGGTCTCGCTGTATGCGGCCGTCATGCCCGTCGTGAATCTGGTGTAGCCGATATAGCCCACCAGGCTGCTGAACAGGATCAGAAGAACAAGAACATAGGAAATAATACGGAAATTCAGACTTTCAAAAAGTCGTTCATATTTTTTCATAATATCCAGTATAGCACAACTTCGGGGGAGAGCAGGCATGATTCGCGCAGTTCTGATTTGTATGATGGTTTTTTTCCTCGCGACATTTGTTCAGCGGGTGTGCGGCTTCGGCATGGGGATCGTAGCTATCGTGATCCTGCCGTATCTCATTGGTTCCCACACCCAGACTGCCGCGTATACCAACATGCTCAGCGCGGTCAGCTCCATCTGGCTCGCTTTTAAATTCAGGAAGATCGCAAAGTGGCATCTGATCGCGCCGCTGCTCGCCGGAAGCTTCTGCGCCACCTTTCTGACAGTCCGGCTGTCCAGAGGAGCTTCCTTCGATCTGCTGGAGAAGATCCTGGGAGCGGTGCTGGTGCTGATGTCCATTTATTTTCTGTTCTTCAAAGGAAAGCTTTCCATCCGTCCCGGAATCCGGAATGGATTTCTCACCGGAGCCTGCGGCGGTGTGCTGAACGGTCTCTTTTCCACCGGCGGCCCGCCCATCGTCCTCTACCTGCTGGGTACGACCGAGGGACACGCGGCCTATCTTGCCACCATTCAGGCATATTTCGCTTTCAATAACGTGTATGCTACCATCATCCGCTTCCTGAACGGACAGATCACTGCAGAGATGATGCCGGGACTGGCGGGAGGCTTTGCGGGCATGATACTGGGCGTCTTCTTCGGAGGAAAAATGGAGAAATACATCCCCGATCAGATGTTCCTGAAGCTGATCTACATCCTGATGGCTTTCAGCGGACTGATGATGCTGTTCTGAAAAATGGGGATACCGTCCGGAGAGGATATGGGTGCTGCCCGGGGACTGTTCCGGAGAGGGTATGGGTGCTGCCCGGGGACTGTTCCGGAGAGGGAATGGGTTGTTGCCCGGGGACTGCGCCGGAGAGGGAATGGGTTGTTGCCCGGGGACTGCGCCGGAGAGGGCTGTGTTCACAGATACTCTGCGACAACCTGCCATGCTGCAGTCAGCCGGTCGACGGACCAGGCTGCATTTGCCGGACTGGTGGAGGGGAGTTTCACGGCTTCCCGCCCAGTGACCGGAAAGATATATTTCATATAGAGCTTGTGGGATGCCGCGCCGTTGCAGAAAACGGCGCGGATTTTTGCTGTCTCCAGAATGGGAGAGAGATCGTTCGGCGTCACGTTGGTGATGCTGGAATCGGAGGCGCCAGTGATCTCGCAGGAAGCGATGGTGTCCCAGAGCGCGATATGGTTCGAGAGCAGCATGGCACGCTTTTCTTCTGTTGAAGAAGGGACAAAGACTGGGCAGACTGCCGGAACCGGACCGTCTGCCGGAACCGGGCCGTCTGCCGGAACCGGGCAGTCTGCAGGACAGCTGCCGTCAGAAAAACTGCCTGTGGGACAGCTGCCTGATTCTCCGTGCCAGTCCAGCACCCGGGCCATCACCTTCCAGAAGCGGTTTTGCGGATGTCCGTAGAAAAAATGCGCCTCCCTGGATTTTGGCGAAGGAAACGAGCCCAGGATCAGGACCCTGGAAGTTTCGTCGTAGAGGGGAGGGATGGGGTGGATGAGATAGATGCTGTTCATGGACGGGTTCCTTTCTGATGGTCAGGTCAAAAACTCTTGATATCTGATGGCCAGGTCAAAAACCTTGCTTTTGTAAACGGGTCAGAAACTATTGATATCTGGTGAGCGAGTCAAAACCCCTTGTTATTTGGCAGTCTGGTCACAAATCCTTATTATCAGGCAGTCTGGTCACAAATCCTTATTATCAGGCAGTCTGGTCACAAATCCTTATTATCAGGCAGTCTGGTC
>Ga0256404_1010655_pt1 | contig 12627 bp, 15 predicted proteins | sample RumenRJG_01DNA_FD_185990 | JGI IMG/M metagenome (GOLD analysis project Ga0256404, IMG submission 185990) | Bovine rumen microbial communities from Lethbridge, Alberta, Canada - RJG_01 | ecosystem: Host-associated > Mammals > Digestive system > Stomach > Rumen | place: Canada: Alberta | collected...
AGGGTTGCGTTTAATGTTAACGCCTGGGGCCAAAACAACATTTGTCCCTCTCTCTTTGCATTCTTCTGCCACCGCTACTCCGAAGGCTTTCATTAAGTCGGGGTCCCAAGAACAGGCGTTCAAGGCCGCAGAAGGGAAACAAGTCGCTTTGTAGGTGTTGTTTTGAACGTCCTCTGGCAAAGGTGAAGGGCCTTCATAAGGCTTGCGCAAGCCAGCGGGTCCATCGTTCATCGTGATTGATGGAACTTGATATTTCGGCAAGGAATGAGTCCTCCAGCTTCCGTCCCCAGAAAGCAAAGCGACCTTTTTCCTTAACGGGGCGTCGTCTAATTTGAGTTCTTTATTCATTTTTGCCATAGTCAAAAAACCTCTACAAAAAATAACACATCTATTTTAGCCACTTCAGACATTATTCTAAAGAATAAAGAAAAAACTTCCCTTGGAAGGAGAAGTTTAGAGATTGCCGCTTTTTGAAAAATAAAGGGGTTTTAATAGGGATTTTTTGAAAATTAATCGTGTCTTTCGCTATCTGTGAACACTTCGGCAAAGCGCCCGGAAAAACTCGCCTCTTCTCCCCCTAGGCTAAGATGGGCGGTTGATCCATATTGGTAGGCGCGGAAATGGGCGATTCCCTGTCTTCTTTCTTCCGAAGCAAAGACGGTTACCGAAGAAGGGAGCAAGCAAGTGTGTTCCCAAAGGCTATATGGTGAGCAATGCATTAAATGAGAAGCGAGCAAAGCGCCAATTCCAAAATGGCAACAGAAAACGATCACGTCGTGGTTAGATTCTTTAACCTCATAAAATAACCCATTACGTACATAGCCATGAATGGCCAGAATTTTATCGAACTCTGCGATTTCTTCCATCGCATATTTTCGAACCGTGCACCCTTCTTCATTTAAAAGTGGGGCATTCAGCCAATCAGAGGTATAAATCATGGGGTTTTTCTGGGCGTCTTCTGGCAAAAGGTCCCAACAAGTCATCAAGCGGCCTCCCTGGTCTGGACGATGAATTTTGCCTCGAAACTCAACAAGCCAATCGCAATGATGGACAGGAACTTCTGGATAATATTTTTTGACCGCTTCGAAAGTCCTTTGAGCACGTCCTAATTGAGAGACATAAAAAGCTTTGATATTAGGAAAGGTTTGGTGGAAATAATCCCCTAATAATTTAGCTTCTTTAAATCCCTTTTCGGTCAGGGAGTCGTGTTCATAATCTGGGTCGGCGTGTCTAAGGATAACAATTTTCATAACGAATCAAGATTATCAAAGAAAAAGAAAAAGGAGAAGAGCCTTTGTCTCATCTCCCTTCCAATGGTTATTTTTTGCCAGTGATTTGATTCATGATCGCTTGCTCGGCTGAGCCATCTTGGCTAATTGGCTTGCCATAATAATAAGCAGCATAAAGGCCAGGGCCAACGTTGGTAGCGGTTGATGGACCCGCCAAGAGCATGATGATCTCCTTTGGCTTGATGACCTCTTGGATGCGATCACGGAGCATTTCGGCATTCTTCTGACGATCGGTATGGGCGATCCAGATGATTTGCTCTTCTGGATTCTCGATGGTCGCTTGAATATATTTCACGGACGTCTCAATCGCATTCTTAGTACCCGTGACTTTGGTTAAGACGGTCGTCATGCCCTGCATATTGAAATCGCCAAGCGGTTTGACGCCGACTAAGGCACCCATGAAGGCGGCACCAGAGGCGACACGGCCTTTTCTGGCTAAGAAGAATAAATCATCCATCGGCCCCATTTCATGGAGACGGTTCTTGTTGTTTTCCAACCAGTCGACGACTTCCTCGAAGCTCTTGCCTTCTTTGTGCATCAAGCAGGCTTCGGCAGTCAACATACCGATGGCGACAGAGTAACGCATGGTGTCGATCACGGCGATTTTGCGTTCTGGATATTTCTCAAGAAGCTCTTTCCGTGCCATCAAAGCAAAGTTGTACGTACCACTTAAACCGGTGGAGATGGAGACGAAAATCACATCCACGCCCTTCGCCAAATACTCTTCGAACTTGGCTTTCAGTTCGTCTGGCGAAGCTGGGGCAGTCGAGAAATCTAGTTTCTTGTTGGAAAGCTGCTTATAGAAAGCATCACGGTCTGGGAAAAGCTCCCAATCCAAATCAGTTTGATGGTCAACCTTATCGGGGGTGATCAAGTGGGCACGGACAAAATCTGTCATGCCAAATCGTTCACGAAGCTCTTTGTTCAGTTCGCAATTCGTGTCAGATAATACGATGTAATCGTTCATAAATAAAAATTCCCTCTGCTAGAGATTATAAAGGAAAGCGAGATTTTTGTAACGAGCGCAACAATAGTTAAAGAAAAACTTTGTTTTCTTGGTATAATAGCGAGGCTATGACCACGACCGAAATCATTCTCTTAACCCTTTGCATTATCTTAGGATTCTTAGTCCTAAGTTATCTCTTGATGAACTTCCTCATCGTCCCATTAATCATCTCTAAGAAGATCTACCGCCACTGGCTGGTAAGAAAATCCAAAGACGATTGGGGGCACCGCTGCTCGGATGAGACCAATTATGAGCAACGCTTGATGTGGGATGCCGGAATTGCCTGGGCAGAAGAACACAAAGATGCCAAGAAAGCGGTCCATATCGTCTCTGAAGGTTTCAACCTTTATGGCGAGTATTTCGATTTTGGATACGACAAATCCGTCATCATCGTTCCGGGAAGAACGGAGACGTGGACTTATTCTTACTTCTATGCCCCTAGCTACGAACGTGCTGGCTATAATGTCTTGGTGATTGATAAAAGAGCCCATGGATTCAGTGATGGGCGTTATGGCGATATGGGCAAATTTTCATCCATCGACATCATCAATTGGGCGAAGATGATTCATGAGCAATATGGCATCAATAACATCACCCTTCACGGTATTTGCATTGGCTGTTCGATTTGCTTATATGCCTATAATCGTCCTGAATGCCCAGATTATGTGAATCGTCTTGTCGTTGAAGGCATGTTCACCACTTTCTATGATTCTTTCTATCGTCATATGAAAGAACAAAAAAGGCCGACCCATCCTTATTGCTGGATGATTATGAAATATGCGCAGCACAATACGCACGAAAATTACATCCACGAGGGCCCTATCTTCGAAGTCAAGAATTGCAAAAAACCAGTTCTTTTCCTTTTCACGACACAAGACCATTACACCTATCCCGAAGAGGCAAAAGCTTTCTTAGAGAAATGCGGTTCAAAGCAAAAGAAACTGGTTTGGTTCGAGAAAGGACTTCATTCCCATATCCGAATCAATAACGAAGAAGCCTACGATAAAGCCATCGCAGACTTCACGGAAGAAACGAAATAAAAGAAAGGCCACCATCGGTGACCTTTTTTCTTACGCTTTAGCTTGGAGGAAGGAGATGATATCCCCTACCGTCTTTAGGTTTTTGATCTCTTCGTTATCGATTTCCACTTGGAAGCGATCTTCGATGGCCAGGGCGACATACATCGCTGAGATGGAATTCTTAATGAGATCCTTAAATATCTCGGTTTCCATAGTGATTTTTGAAAAATCGAGGTCTGGTTCATCGAGTGATTCCTCGATGATTTCAAGTAAGGTATCGTAGATTTCTTTTTCGCTCATCTTATTTCTTCATTTCCTTATCTGCTTTCGCTTTGAGTTCAGCCAAAGCGAGATTTAGCTGGGTCGTCATCTCGGCAATGCCTTTCATCCCCTTCTTGTCGGAGACGGGAATCTCTTTCCCGAGATAAATCCTAGTACGATTATACCAATGTTTCCCATAGCCGATATAGCTAGGCACAATATCGCATTTCGCGCGTTGAGCAATCATCGCCGTTCCTTCGTGGACTTCCCCTAATTCGGTGTCGCGATGAAGGTGTCCTTCTGGGAAAACAAGCAACACGTGTCCTTTATTTAAGGAATCGCAACAATTCTGAATGGCTTTCAAATCCATCGTTTCACGGCTGATTTTGATACAACCCGCCTGATTGAGGAAGAAGCTTCTGACTTTCTTGGGTTTCGGTTGGCCATAGACCACATCGGCGCACATGACTTTCATGCGTCTTCTCCAGAAGCCAGTGATCAAAACAAATGAATCGCTGAACTTGACATGGTTGGAAGCCAAAAGATAGGGGCCCGCCTTTTTATATCGTTTCTTGCCATCGTAGGTGACGAATTTGATGCGATAAATCAAGCAAAGATGGATCGCCACCAAGGCTCTGCCCAAATCCCAAAAGAATTTCTTCGGCGAGAACCAATGCAGGTTTTTCTGGCGTTCCATCTGGAACTTAAGACTCTCAACTTTCTTTTTGACGAGCTCGTTAAGACGTTCTCTTTCCTCACGTAACAAGGTGGTTTGGTTCGTATGGTCTTTTAGGTAAATCGGCTCACCGATAATCACACGATTTCTATGGATAGATCCAAACACGCCATTCGTATATAGAGGAATAATAGGTACTCCTGCGCGTAAGGCGACCGTGATGTATGGCGAATGGAATGTCGCAAGTTTATCTTCCTGAATGAAATGAGCTTCCGGGAAGATGATCACCTTCTTGCCCTTTCTTAACAAAGCAATCGTCTCTTCCATCCAAGAGAAATCGAATGGGTTCTTGTCGACGACGATCGCGCCGATCATATTCAAGAAGAAAGTTAAGAGTTTGTTCTTGTGATAGATCTCATAAGAAACGACTGGGCGAATAAAGCGGAAAAGGAACAAAGCAAAGTAAGAAATGTAATCCCAATAAGAACGATGGTTGGACACCAAAAGGACGCCGCCCTTAAGAGAACGCTTCTGAACACCGGGATTCTCAAAATAAGTCTTTCTTCTAAGGTAAAGACCAGCCACAGGCCAGCCCGTAAATTTGATGAACCAGCGGACCAAAGGATGGTGATTTTGGCGCTTTTTATTTTTAGTCATTTTATTCTAAGTTCAAGATGACTTTCGAGAAGGGAAATCTCATTTTCGCCCTTCTAAAAAATCAGCCCTAATATTATAAACATTTTCCTTTCGATGAAGAATAGCACCTCTACTAAGAAAAATATCGGCTGCCAATTCAGCTAAACCTAATTTTTCGTTTTTCTTAAATTGTAAAGATTATAAATTCTGTGATTTTGGCAAGAAAAAGGAGATCGTTTTTGGCGATCTCCGATTCAATTTTCGACTTAAAAAGCAGGAAATTATTGTTCCAAAACCCCTTCCAAAGAGGTGATTAAATGACCCTCGTCCAGCTTCTTCATCATGCCAATGGTCTCAAAAACACCGTTTCGATCCGCGGATCCATGGCATTTAAGGCAGATTTTTTTCGGCCCTAAAAGAATCGAGGCCCCAAGTTCGGTATAGGCAAAATTATCATGAACGACTTTGGATAGGTACTGAGCCTTTTCGGAATCTTCCACAGAACCAACGACACGGCTGGCATAGAGGCCCAAAGATTCAGCAAGTTTCAAGACGACGTTGCCAACATAGCCATCGCAGACGATGACGTCCGCTTTTTCCATGAAGATATCGTGTCCTTCCAAATTGCCAACGAAATTCAAATTGCTATCTTTCAGCAAGCCATAGGCTTCTTTGAGGACAGCGTTGCCTTTTCCTTCCTCTTTCCCGACGTTTAAAAGGCCGATACGCGGGTTTTCCACGTTTTCTAAGGAATTTGCCAGGGCCGAGCCTAATTTTGCGAATTTGGCCATCAATTTGGCATCGATATCCATATTCGCGCCACAATCGAGCAAGATCAATGGTCTACCCGTAACGGCATAGAGTCTGGCGGCCAAGGCTGGGATCTTGCAATGGGCTAGCATCCCAAGACGGAAAATCGAGCCGACAAGAAGTCCGCCCGTTGAACCACAAGAGATGATGCCGATGCATTCAGGATCATTTTTCAACTTGGCCAAACCTTCGGCTAAGGAAGTATGGTTTTCGCCCATCGCCAAGGTTTTTGGGTTGTCATGATTGGTGAAAGCAAGATTGCAATCGATCAATTCAAAATCGGATGCCTTTAAGCCTTCATCAGCAATCGCGTTTAAAAGATCCTCTTTCGGGCCGACTAAAACAACGCCCAACGAAGGATCGCTTTTCTTTGCCAAAACGCCACCGCGGGCGATTTCGTAAGCAGAATTGTCTCCCGCTAAAGTATCGATGACGACTTTCTTCATTCGTTCACTCCAATCAAATATGAATATACCTCTTGTTTGCCAGGAATCAAACCGACCTCCAAGTAAGGATAGATATCAGCAAGTTTGTCTTTCAGCTCATTGGCTTCGTCTAAGGAAACCATCTTGCCATAGATCACGAACATGACTTCCTTCTCTTCGGCGTCAGGAATCGATTGGATTAATTTCAAAGCCGTGTCATTAAGAGAGCCATCGGCAATCGTGATGTCTTTGTGCCTGCCAGCGACATAGCCGCCTTTCTTATAAGAGACTTTCTCTTCCGGGGAAGAGTCTTTAGAGGCTCTGGCGACAAAATACGGGGCGATGTATTCGATGCCCGCCTGAAGGCTTTCCTGGGCGGATTCGGCATCGCCTGTCTGCATGGTCATCTGCAACGCCATATAGCCTTGCTGAAGCGATTCGCTTTCGATCACGATGACTTTGCTGTCTTGATATAGATTGGCCGCTTGATGGGCGGTAAGAATGAGGTTGCTTTCGTTTGGCAAAAGGAAAATGGTTTCGGCGTTGACGATTTTGAAGGCATCGATTAATTCGGTGACGGAGGTGTTCATCGTCGGGCCGCCATTCAAAACAAGATTGGAACCCAATTCCTCGAAAAGCTTGATAATACCATCGCCTTGAGCAACGGAAATGATCGCATATTCTTTGCGATCTTGCTTTGCAAGTTCTTTCTTGGCCAGGACGCCATTATGCTGCAAGGCCATGTTTTCCATCTTAAAGGAGACGAATTCGCCATATTGCTGGGCGTAGTCGATAATCACGGATGGGCGTTTGGTGTGAATATGAACCTTGACCATCGTTCCATCTTGGAAACAGACGATCGAATCGCCGTGTTCTTCCAGCCAAGCGATAAAGGCTTGCAAATCAAAAGAAGCTGGGTTGGCTTTGGAATTCAGCAATTGCAGGATGAATTCCGTGCAATAGCCATAATCTAGGGTGCTATTCTCGTTAAAGACGCTGAAATCGATGGTTTCGGTTTCATGATTCTCGTGATCATCGATGTCATTCTCTAGAGAACGAATTCCTTTGCCTTGGAGTTTGGCGAGGACGCCTTCAAAGATGGTCAAAAGGCCTTTGCCTCCGGAATCGATGACGCCATGTTCTTTGAGAACGGCCAAAAGATTTGGGGTGTTGTCTAAGGAAAGTTTCATCGCCTCGACGAGCATCGAGAAGAAATCGACGAAGGGCGTGTCTTCATTAACTTGAGGAAGAACGCTTTCGATGCCTTCTCTGGCAACCGTTAGAATCGTGCCTTCAGTTGGCTTGATCGCGGCTTTGTAGGCGTTTTGATAACCTGCCTGCAAGGCTTCCGCAAGCTCAGGCAAGGTCGCAGTCTCTTTTCCTTTGAGACTTAAAGCAATGCCTTTGAAGTATTGGGAAAGAAGGACGCCGGAATTGCCGCGCGCCCCAAACAAGGAACCGGTGGCGAAATTACTAGCCACGTCCCCAATGCTTTGGGCGTCTTTGATATACTCGATCCCATTCATCGTGGTAACGCGCATATTCGAGCCCGTATCGCCATCAGGAACAGGGAAAACGTTTAGATCGTTGATCAAATCGGCGTAAAGCGCCAAATTCTTGTATCCAGAAGAGAGGAGATCGGCCCATTCTTTTCCAGTCATTGTTTTGTCGTTATAAGTAGCCATAGGAAAATATCTTTAATATTTTAGAGAAAAGGATACGAAATATCTAGAGGCACGCGAGGCAGTGAAAAAGAAACGAGGAACCCGCGATTTTTCATTTCATCAACGCTTCGCGGTATCGTCTCGCTAGATCCCAGAACAAAGTGCTGTCCACGGTGTTGATTTTGACCTCGCCTTTCGTGTCGAAGACTTCGGCATAGCGAGGCGACATGTCGTAAACTCTCGGGCGGCGTGGTTTGGCTGGGGATTTGACCGCCAAATCAATCAAGAGAGCGTAGTCTTCTTTGCCAGCTTCATCCAATTCTCGCTCGACCAGGACATCCGGATATTGTTCCGTAGGCCCGCCTAAACGAATTTTCTTGTAGATGACTTTGTCAGGTTCGAAAACCAGGTTGACTGAAAAATAATCACCTTTGTGTCCCATCCGTGGGGAAGGGAAATGAATGATTAAACGAATGACGTCACTAACTTCCATTGCGCTTATATGATAAACGAAAAGCGGGCGAACGCACCCGCTAGTTTCTTCGTTGAGGCTTATTTCTTTTTCGCTTTCTTGCCTTTTTTCTTTTTGGCATCCAACTTGGCGGCTTCCGCTAAGGCGGCTTCTTGGGCTTTGCGAGCGGCTTCGGCTTTTCTGGCAGCCTCCACTTTTCTTGCCTCTTCTCGTTCTACGCTTAAAATCTCGGAACGCAGCTCATTGAGAATCGGTTCATCTTCGATGACGACGCCACCGTCTTTTTTGAAAGAAGGGAAGGCGAAAAAGTGCATTTTCCCATCCTCCGTCTTGCAGACGATAAGGCGGGCGTCGGAATTCACGGACTCAATCGTTCCTTTTTCGGTTGACGAATCTTTTTTCTTCGTCCAGATGATGCTTTTTCCGACTAGCTTTGTAAAATCCATTATTTTTTGCCTTCTTTCCTTAAGATTATAACACAAAATAAGGAAAAATGGCTCTTTAAATCGACTAAAAAGAAAACGAGCAACCAACGTTACTCGCTCACTAATTTGATCCCAAAGACGACAATTCCGTACTTCGCGATATCCTGCCCAGAATAGAAGGCATTCATCACCGTCATGAGGTCTTCGAACGGATAATACGTTCCCGAGAAATCCTCTTGCCAGTAATTGATCAATGCCGCGTCCCAAGAAGGGAATACGCGACGATCTAAAACCTCGACGACGACAAAATCGTTTGGATCATCGTTGGAAACCAAACGGATCCGGTCACCAGGCTGAACCTGTTGCCGTTTTTCATCGTTGAGACGGTATTCGTGTTTCTTGATTCCGGCGCGAACTAATTTCAGATAGTTCGGCTGGATTTTCATTTCGAATTCGCTCATTCTTGCTCGAGCGCTTTCTTGGCGAAATCCACCGCGCCTTGAAGTTCTTCTTCGGTTGGGTGGCCTTTCATCAAGCCGAGCCATTGGCCATGACAGGCATAGTCTTTTTCCGAAATGTTGAGGCCCAGCTTCGAACCAAGTTTACGGATCTTTTTCGCCGTGGAACGCCCACTGCAGGAAGAGCAGATGTTATAGATGGTTCCGATTTTGGCGCCTGGCTCTTTTAGGAATTCCTTGATGGCTTTGTTGACGTCGTTGGCGTACATCGCGTCCAGCAAGAAAAGGACATCCACGTCCTCGTTTAATTTCTCGCTGACAGGCAAGGCAGGAACTTCCAAAGCGTCGCTGAGTCGATCAGCGATCTTCTTGGTGTTTCCCAGTTTGGTTTGGGTGTAGTAACGGATGGCGATTTTCATGGTTTTTCTCCTTTTATTTTACGGTGCTGACACCGAGGCTTTCTTCTAATCCGGAGGAGACGTAGCTGAATGTTTTCGCATCCAAGACGGAACATCGCATCTTATCAAATGAAGCAAGGAAATTCTCAATCACGTCTTTCGGGGCGTTTTTCAGTTTGCCTCCATAGGGCTCTAATGTCTGTTTGGCTAATTGCCTTACGGCATTGTTATACTTCAAGGATTCTTCCGTGTAAAACAAATTGCCATGGTTTCTTCCTTTCAGAAGATACGTCTTGACGTGATGGCCTTTGAAACGATGTCCGGCGACGGCATTGACCCCTTTTTTGATGGTCGTATCCTCGCTTCCGTGGAAAAGATAGATGTTCGTGTCTGGAGCGTTGTTGATGCCATCGATCGCAGAAAGATTCCAATATTCTCCACCCCGTTCTTGCAAGGCTTTGATGAAATCATCTCTTCCGATACCTGCGAAAGGCCCGACTTTCCCTTCTGCCGTTCCGACCATCAGCTCATATGGGTTGGTAAAGCCAGAAAAGGCAAACACCCCTACCGGTTTCAAATTGAAATTCAAACTCGCTAAACAGCCATAGGCCCCCCATGAATGGCCGAATAAGAATAAGGGAAGACGTTTGGTATCCCGCCGGGAGGCAAGATAATTTTCCGCCGATACGACATCTAATGCCGACTGATGGAGGCCAGCAATTCCCAATCCCTCGCTTCTTCCGCAAGAGGTCAAATCGATGGCAAAGACATCGAAGCCTTCCTTCAAGAAAAACTCATGGAACAAGGCGTTTCCATTGTCAGATAAAGAATTATAGCCATGGACGCAAAGGACAATCCCTTTGGGGGATTTGACCTTCATTAGATACCCCGTAAGGCGATTCTTTCCCGAACGGAAAGTGACGATCTCACGATGATGAAGAGAAGGAATATCATCATAGTTTGGGTAAATCAAATAATCTAAGGATCGATGGTAGCCTTCAACAGTCGAGATGCGACGGTTAAAGAATCCCGCCAAGGCAATTCTAGGGTCAGTCACGCCAGTGCCATTCATCACGGCTTCCGCGATCGATAAACCCTGATTGATTTTGCCAAAGAGTTCTCGCAATTCCATAGTTTAAATCATAACGATTTTTCGAAATTAGAAAACGAAAAAGAAAAGAGGCGTGTGCCTCTTACTTCCTGATTTCGTCAATTAAGCCGTAATGCAGCATCGCTTTCGCAAAGCCGTCATCATCGACATCCGCGGTCACGAAATCCGCTTTTTCTTTGATGCTTTCCTGGGCATTGCCCATCGCAACTCCCGCACCAGCGTGGATGATCATTTCTAAATCGTTATAATCGTCGCCGATGCAAAGGCATTCATCCATGCCTAAGCCAAAATGGGCCATCGTGGCTTCCGCGCCTCTGGCTTTATCGCAGTCTTTCGGCATGATATAGACGGCATATTCATCCCATCTTGCGGTTTTGCATTCGCTAAGGTGAGGCAAGAAGAGAGATTCATCGAATTCGTCGCAATAGGCGATGGCCTGATAAATCACGCGGTCGTAATGATCAGGGAAGGTGCGTGGCTGTGGAAAACGGGTGCCATATTTCTCGTGCGCGGAGATGACGCGTTCATCAATCATATTGATATGGCCCTCTTTTTCTTCAATCAAGGTTAAGCCAAAACGAAGACGTTTGGCGAATTTAATCAATGCATCCACGACGCCTGGTGGGATAGGGTGAAGGAAAATGGATTCTTTCCCGACGATGGCTTGGGCGCCATTCATCGTGACGATGCCATCTGGCTTAACATAGTCATAGACACCACTTTTACGGATGAGGTAGGCGTTTCTTCCAGAGCAAAGGAAGAATTTGATTCCCTTTTTCTGCATATCTTCCACAGCGTGGATGGCGCTAACGGGAACGGTGTTGGTGTTGTGTGAATACAATGTTTGATCGATATCGGCGAATACAACTTTGATGCTCATACCCAGACCTCCTTTTTTGTTGATTACTATACTAGGATAAACCACTTTTGTTAATACGTTTCTTAAAAAAGAAAAGGGACGTTACAGCGAAAATCTGATTCTAGAAATTTATTTTTGCATTTTTAAGTAAAATTTCAGCCCGTTTTTTTCGATTCAATACAATGAAATCAACAAAGGGGTAAAAACTATATGAAAACACTAAAATTCCTATTCGTCCTAGCTGCTGCGGCGTTATTAACTGCATGTGGCGGCAATTCTTCGGCGACAGAAGACGTTTCTTCCGCTGAAGAAGCGACTTCAGCCGTCAGCTCTTCTGCTGGTGACAACTCTCATGAAGGTCCTGGCGGATCCGGCGAAGGCCCTGGAGGGGGTGGCGAAACTTCCTCTTCCACTTCTGGAACGGATTCTGCTGAGGCAAACACCGGAAGCGCGACTTTAGCCTTCAGTGGCACTTCCGCTACCTTCTCGGCCGCCTATGAAGGCACGGGAGGAAGCTCCATCTCGGTTTCTGGCTCGAGTTTCAAATCTATCGCTTAATCTCTTAAGCACGAAGCCTCATCTTCGGATGGGGCTTTTTCTTTTTTTGCTTGGGAAGAGGCAAAGAAAAAACTCCAGATGAATCTCTGGAGTTGTGTGCCTGGCCAGATGCATTCATTCTGTTTTGGCCAAAAGCTTCCATTCATTATTATGCGGCGGCGGGCTGAGTTTGCGAGCGGGCGAATCGAGCTTTTTTGCAAGAGGCAATCTGGGGCGAGTAATGCTGGGCGGCAGGCATTTGCTTAGGCTGGCTGGAACGGCTTGCTGGTGGGCTTGTTTGGCTTGCTTATGTGAGTCTGATGCGAGGGCGGTTGGCTTGGTGGCTATATATTGCATATACAAGGATATAGGTGGAAGGCTGGTGTTGCGGGTGCAGGTTGAAGGTAGTATGAAAGCTGCAATAGGCAGGCTGGGCAGGTGGGTTAGCATAGGTGAGAGGGTATAAAAAAAGATCTATGGTTAGTAGATCTATTTTATTGTTGGCTGTAGTTATCTAGGGATTAATTATCGGGGATAAAAGGTTTTGTTCTATTTAGAATAATTAGATTTAGATAATTACA
>Ga0256404_1010656_pt1 | contig 12627 bp, 13 predicted proteins | sample RumenRJG_01DNA_FD_185990 | JGI IMG/M metagenome (GOLD analysis project Ga0256404, IMG submission 185990) | Bovine rumen microbial communities from Lethbridge, Alberta, Canada - RJG_01 | ecosystem: Host-associated > Mammals > Digestive system > Stomach > Rumen | place: Canada: Alberta | collected...
CGCTTATGTAAGGCTCATACACTGCTTTAAATTCTGACAAGGCTTCTTCGACATTAATCCAATAGACATTCGTCATTTCATCATCCGCAGGATCTTTATCACAACGTTCCAGTTTCCCGCCTAAAGCCTGTATCGTTTTATCTGAGGCTATATTGGAAACAGCACAATCGATCATAACGCGATCCAATCCTATCTTCTTCGCTTCCTTCAAAGCAAGATACAGATTGATCTTGTTATACCCTTTTCTTCGCTCAGACGGTCTGATTTCATATCCGATATGACCGCCGAAACGGAGCATTTCTTCATTCAGATCCCAGCGGACATTGACAGTCCCCACGATCCTGTTGTCATCTTCACGAATCAAAAGGAAGGTCTTTCCGGGACACCGGTTCATCTTTTCGGCGTACTCCTTGTTTTCCATGCTTAAGCATCTTTCAAGCGCCTGCTCAAACGTCCATCCGGAAAGCATTCTATCCAGAGAGCCGCTTACCTTGATCTCTGATCCGGCAGCCGCAAACTCATTCAGATATTCAATAATCTCCGCTTTTCTTGCTGCAGAAGGTCTTTCATAATAGAATCGTTCAGCCACTTTCTCCATCTGCATTGTCATTGCTCTTTCTTATACATTTTGCCATTGTTCACACAGAATACTGTCTCCTTGCTGTGTTCACATAGAGTAAGAACCATATATAGATCGGTATATGCTCCGGCGACAATGAGTATCGCCAGAAAGGAAAGCACTGAAACGATCGGGTTGTTTATTCCTCGAAGAAAGAAACTAATAATTGCAACGGGTAATGTGATGCAGATATTCGGCAACAAACCAACCCATATCATCTTGTCTCTTTTGAGCTTCTCGGTACAGTAGGTGTTCATTAAAAATCCAGAACGAACAATATATTTTGCTTCCTCAGCGGAATATCCCTGGCAATGAAGTATTTCGTGCAACAGGAAAATCATAAATAATAATGCAAGACCTATCAGATCCATCAAAACCATTTTGACCATGGGATATTTAGGAGACTTCATCATTGTCAGAAAATTAAACAAACATGGCACCAATACGATTATCGCTGCAATTATTTTTGATTTGTTACTATATTCAAGAATTGAAAAATCTGTGATATCTATTTCCGGTAATGATATGTGATTCTTAGATTTGATAGCAAATGCTATGTTCTTCATAAAGCAACTCCCGATTTATTGTGATCCCAACAAACTTCGATTTGTTTTACTCTTTCATTCTACAGAAAAAGGCCTTGGTTTATAAACCTTGAGCCTTCAAAACTGAATAATGTACGTAAATCTACACTCTAATGAACAATTCCATAAGCCGGAATTTGTCATAATGCACTTTTCGGACAGTTCTTTACACATTCCATGCATAAGATGCATTCCGTTCCGTTTTCACGTTTCCTTGAATTATCCGTCACATCCACATTCATCGGGCAAACACGTTTACATTTTCCGCAGGAAATGCACTTCTCCTTATCGTATTTGATACGCAGTAGCGAAAAATAGCTCATCGGTTTCAGAAAAACAGTAATCGGGCAGATGTATTTGCAAAAAGCCCGGTTGTCTTTAAATACATATGCCAGCATTATTCCTGCCGCATAATAGAGTACATTTCCTGCTATAAACGCCCAAAACATGATTCTCTCGATATTCCCGACTTTTGCGAGAAACAAAGCAGCCACAAAGATCAATGAGGCCGCAAAAGTTATATATCGAATCCATTCGAGCTTCTTTCGGGGCTGCTTTGGCACTTTATATGGCAGTAAATCCAGCACCATGGCTGTCCAGCAGGCATATCCGCACCATCCGCGTCCAAAGATCAGCGGCCCGAATATCTTGGCTACAGCATAGTGGATTGTTGCAGCTTCAAACACGCCTGTGAACAGATAATACCAGAATCCTTCAATCTGCATGTTTTCGTTACAGATCAATCCCAGATAGACGAGCATGTATAGACCGACAAGCAGTTGAACAATGCGTCTGGCATGTTTGAATTTTTTGATAAACAGGACGACTCCCAGCGAAATGGACAGTCCAATATAGCTGAAATTAAACAAATAAAACAGATTGTCTTTTGTCAGCCATAAAGTTATTGCAATCATTTCAAAAATAACTAGCATTATGATCGGCATTGCATATTTCTTCATTTCTTTATCTCCACAAATCCCGATTTCGTCTTTCTGTTTCCATTTTAATAAAAAAGACTTCGGATTATATAACAGAAGTCTTTGTTTGAATGAATTATGTTCGCTTATTTACACTTTTCTAACCGTGTTCTAAATTCGGGAAAGAAATTCGGTGGGAGTAAATGCCACAACTGCAGAATTCTTATAATCCTTCACATTTCTTGTTATGATGCAATCTGCTTTGATCCGGCTTGCTGTGGCAGACTGGACAGCATCTTCAAAATCCTTCCATCTCATAGCTGCGGCACCTGAGAGATCCGCTTCACTTAATTCCGTAAACGAAAAGATGAGTTTCAGTGAATTCAGTACCTCTTCAATCTTGCCGGGATTAAGTTCCTTTCTGAGAACATAGACAAGATCGGCAAATGTTAGAGAAGAGATATACCCTTCGATCTGCCCGGTCTCACACAGTTTCCAGATCTTTGAGGAATCCTCGACAAAAGGCTTCCTGTCTGCCAAAACATCAAGAAGGATATTGGCATCAATCAGACAACGCATATCTGGAATCCAAAGCCTTCCCTTTTTCCTTTTTCAGATCATAATCGCCTTTGATGATGCCGGTCAGAGAGTCAGTAAGATAGGAAATCGATTTCGACTTTGGAATGAACCTGCCGATCTCTTTACCGTTCTTGGTGATAATCACTTCATTTCCGCGGATCACCATCTCCAGATATTTGCCAAAGTTGTTTTTCATTTCTGTTGCAGTTGCTGTTGCCTCAACCATAGAAAACACCTCCATTATTAGCTAATACAATTATATCAAATATTAGACATTTATCAATTATTCTGAATGATGTTTAAAAGCTTATACTTTTATAAACATCTCCATAAACTTGAATATGTAATCATGTATGATTTTCAAGATATTCCTCAAACTCCGCTGTTCTTCTCCAGTACTTTATGCCCCAGTTCTCCAGGTTCCATTCTTCCATATACTGATTGCACTCATAATCCACATAATATAGAAGACCATCCTGAACCACAAAATTTGTCGGGAAATAATCGATATTCAATCCTGCTGCCTTTGCCAGTTCAGCCATCTCACTGATCTGAATCATGAGCGGTTTCCTTGTTGTTGGCATCAGATCCTTCCGTTTGATACAAGATATCTGTAGTAATCCATCAGGTCCTCTTCACCATCACCGTTGTCGCAGTCTCTGGTGAAGCTTTCGATCGTCTTGAGGAAGGCACTGTTTTTAAGCAGTGACCTGATTGCAAGGAAGCTTGAAGTATAGGTATCTTCGTTTCCAACATACTTGCCATTTTCTATTTTCTTCATATTGGCATCGGAAAACTCCTTGTCAGCCAGTGAGTACATTGATGAATCATTAAGCCTGCAGTTTACCGTTATCATGGGCCACCTCCTTGAAAATATTTAATTCTATCATACCTCAGCATTGCAGAATACTGCTGCTTATTCTTGGAGCTTCTTGAATTGTGTCCACCAATCTATAGTATAAGCACTGCCTTAATAAGCGATTAAAACTATAGTGCACTATTGTTTTAATCGATAAAAACTTATATAATATGTTTGCGAGGATTCAATCATGTATATTAGAAGAGATATAGAAAACACAATTAAAGAAACTGCGAGATATTTTCAGGTTGTTACCATCTATGGCAGCAGGCAAGTAGGAAAAACAACGACAGTTGATTATTTGTTTGGAGATTCATTCCGCTTTGTTACTCTTGACACAACCGCGGACAGGGATCTTGCAAATGACAATCCTAAAGGTTTTTTAGAAGCATATGGCTGGCCTCTTATTATCGATGAAGTTCAAAAAGCCCCAAAACTTTTAGACGAAATAAAGAGAATTGTTGACGAACAGCGAAGAATATGGATGAGAAATAATCAGCCCAGAGAACTGATGTATATCCTGACAGGCTCAAATCAGTTTGACCTTCAGAGTCAAGTTGCGGAATCATTAGCCGGGAGAACAGCAGTCCTTCAGATGTCCAGCCTTACTCAGATGGAAAAGGCGGGTGTAAAGGGAAGTGTTTTTAAAGTTGACATCCCTGCATTGCTTGAAAAGGAAAGGCATTATAATCTGTATCAGACAAAAGAAGACACTTTTCAAAAGATCTTTGAGGGAGGTTATCCGGATATTGTTACCGGTGAGACTCCGAGAAACATTTACTTTGCTTCATATGTTGATACTTATATAGAAAAGGATATCAGAAAACTGATTTCTGTTGATAATGAATCATTGTTCAGAAAATTTATGGAAATCCTTGCTTTAAGAACTGCGCAGGAACTAAATTATGAAAGCATCAGCAATACGGTAGGAATAAGTGTTATTACCTGTAAGAGATGGATTTCGATTCTCGAAACATCCGGATTAATCATTCTTTTACAACCTTATATGGCTAATATGTCAAAAAGAATCATAAAGGCTCCTAAGCTTTATTTTATGGATACTGGATTGTGTTCGTACCTCTGTAAGTGGCCAAATGCCGAAATGCTTCAGAATGGCGTTATGAGTGGTGCTTTCTTTGAGACTTATGTGATAAGTGAAATTGTTAAAAGCTACTACAATGCAGGCATTAATCCAAAAGAGTATCTGTATTACTATAGAGACATTGATAAAAAAGAAATTGATTTATTGATTGAAGAAAACGGAAACATTTATCCTGTTGAGATAAAAAAGAATTCTTCTCCAAATAAACCAACCAAAAACTTTAATGTTTTGTCTAAGTATAATCAGCCAATTATGCCAGGCTTAGTAATAGACAATGCGGACAAGATCAGGCCGATTAATGATAATGTATACAGTTTTCCTGTATCTTTATTAGGAATATGATAGAAATGTGATGTACAAATAAAGACAGATGTATGAATCATGTCTGCGATTTATACACCTGTTTTTACGAAATGTTTAAAAACTTCAAAAACATTTAAACACAAATTTCCTCATTTTTCCTTTCTATACATAACAGGTAAAGCAAATTGTCAAAAGTAATAGAGCATTGAGATTTTTTTTCATTACACTTGGTTTTCGTCCTCCTGTACTTTTGTCGGAAAAACCGACAGAAGTCTCATCCAGTTCTCCATCTTCGAGGATATTGCTTATGTGTTAGCTGATCGTTGCATGAGACACTTCAAAAAGATCTTCCATTTGCTTTTGGGTAAGCCATACTGTTTCTTGGTCAGGAGATACCTGAACCTCGATGCTCAATCCGTTATCGCTGAATACTACAATTTCGTTTTTCATGATTGCTCTTTCAAATGCAATTATACTTTATCAGTTTGAGATAAGCCGCTGTTTTCTTGACAGGTCAAATAAGAAAACGGAATCATTGCTGAATTCCGTTCATCATTCTATGATTCTCAAGATATTCCTCAAACTCCGCTGTTCTTCTCCAGTACTTTATGCCCCAGTTCTCCAGGTTCCATTCTTCCATATACTGATTGCACTCATAATCCACATAATATAGAAGACCATCCTGAACCACAAAATTTGTCGGGAAATAATCGATATTCAATCCTGCTGCCTTTGCCAGTTCAGCCATTTCACTGATCTGAATCATGAGCGGTTCAACGCTTATGCCGTCACGCACCATTTCAAAAACCGTAGGACCTTCAATGTATTCTTTGACAATTCTTTCAGAGGCTTCGTCGATATCGAACATATCCGGAATCCTTATTCCGGCTTCCTTTAGCCTTTCATAGTCTTTTTTCTCAGCTTCGATCTTGTTGCCGAAGGAGTAATAGTCACAGGGTTCATGATGGATTTGCTTTAAAACGACTTTCTTTCCATATGACATTGCAAGATAAGAATAACCGCCTTTTCCATGACCCAAAAGCTTTATGATTTCATAATCAGTGTTATTCACTTTAACAATCTTATCCATATCATCCTCACAAACCCCGGTTTGTCTTTCTATTTCCATTTTAATAAAAGGGTTTCAAATTATAAATCTGAAACCCTAATGGAGTGTATTTTGTTTGTAATCCTTCAATGCTTTATCATATGCTCCAGTCTGCGCTGGCAGTCTGCAGATCATGCATATGACGGTAGATGCTGTCTTTCTTTTCGTACAGTTCCTGCGGCTTTCCCTGTTCTGCCACTTTACCTTCATTTATGACAACGATCTTGTCAACATTTTCCACTGTCCTCATACGGTGAGCGATCACTAATACAGTCTTGCCTGCCAGCAGTCTTGTCAGAGCGTTCTGAACCTTTGTCTCATTTTCGACATCAAGGGAGGCGGTCGCTTCATCAAGCAAAACGATCGGGGCATCTTTCAGCAATGCTCTGGCGATCGAGATCCGCTGTCTCTCTCCGCCGGACAATCTTGTGCCGTTTTCACCGATCTGTGTATCAAAACCCTGTGGCAGCTTCTCAATGAATTCCAGGCAGTTTGCCGCTTTGGCAGCCTCATATACTTCCTCATCGCTGGCGCCGTGTTTCCCCAGACGGATGTTTTCTCTGACTGTATCATCAAAGAGAACTACATCCTGAAAAACCATAGAATAGTCTCTTAAAAGTGCTTCTGAATCAACAGTGCTGATATCGATCCCGCCAACCGTAATGTTTCCCTTTGTAACATCCCAAAGACGTGCTGCCAGCCTGGCACAGGTACTCTTTCCTGAACCCGACGGGCCGACCAAAGCCGTTACCTCTCCTTCTTTTGCAGTAAAGCTGACTCCGCGCAGTACTTCTTCACTGTTGTAAGAAAAATGCACATCATTGAAAACGATGCCATGGCCTTTCGGTTCAAAAACTTCAGAACCTGTATAAGATTTCGTATCATATATTTCGTTCAACCTTTTAGCTGATACCTGAGAGACGAACATCTCGGCGATCAATGCCAAAGACTGGTCAAATGGTGCATAGACTCTGGTTATTACCATCATGAACAGAAACAGTGTCATGAAATCGATCTGTCCGCGAGCGATCAGCCTTACAGCTGCAAATATCGTCGTCGCGATGCCGAGTCTCATGATGACACTGGATCCGTTGACAAACAGTCCTGTTACAAGTTCCCCGTGTTTCATGATCTTCTCGTGTTTATCTATTTTTTCGAAAAGCGACTTCAGATAACGTTCTTCCTGGTTCGTTGCCTTGATCTCTCTGACATTCTCGATTGCTTCCTGTATTCCGTCCGATACTTCGACAGCTGCCTGTTTGTTTCTTTCGGAATTGCGTTTTTCAATGTTTCGTGTTCCAAACAGGAGTCCGAACGCTGCAGGTACTCCCCATAAGCAAGCAACGGCAAGTCGCCAATCACGGATCAGCAACATTACGGCTATTATAGCCGTTGAGATATAAGCTCCATAGAGATAGCCAAGGCAATGAGACCAGACATGTTCGAGTCGGTTGACATCACCCATGATGGTTTCGGTAAGGTCAGCCAGGTCTTTCTTGCCAAAGTATCCCAACGGCAGTTTTCTAAGCTTTTCAGCCAGCGAAATTCTGACATTTTTGACTTCGTTATATACCAGCCCATATGTCGCTTTATACTGCTCCAGATGAGTCAGAAAAGACAGGATCAGAAAAACGATCAGCATAAGTATATAAGGTAAAGCCGCAGGCAGGCCTTTTCCTTCCGTAATGACAGACATGTAATCCTTCATCAGAAGATAAAGTATTCCGGCTCCGGCCATGACCGTAAGATTGACTATAACTGTCCAGATCGCTCCTTTTCTGGTATTTTTCACACCCTTGTCAGTAAGTGCATAGGTTTTCTGAAAATTCTTTCCGAACATTAAGCTGCCTCCTTTTCTGTGCCGATCTTCCAGCTGACTGCCCGATTGTATTCTTTCCACATCTGAGCATACTTTCCATCCTTTTTCAGCAGTTCATTGTGTGCACCTTCCTCGATAAGCTTTCCGTTTTCCAGGACCAGTATCCTGTCTGCCGATACGACGGTAGAAAGTCTGTGAGCGATCATGATGACCGTCTTGTTTTTGGTCAGGTTTCTCAGAGCTTTCTGGATCTTTACCTCATTTTCCGGATCTGCGAAAGCTGTCGCCTCATCCAGTACAATGATCGGTGCATTCTTTATTATCGCTCTGGCAAGAGCGATCCTTTGCTGCTCCCCGCCGGAAAGAAATACTCCGGAAGTATTGATCTCGGTATGGATCCCGTCCGGCAGCTTGGCGATTATGTCATCACACTGAGCCGCGGAAAGTGCCTCATAGACTTCAGTTTCACTTGCCTGAGGTCTGGCTGCCCTGACATTTTCCAGGACCGTGGTTTTGAAGAGGTGATCATTTTGGAACACAAAGGCAACACGATCCATCAGAGTATGCGGATCGATATCCCTTACATCCGCACCGCCTATCCTGACAGTGCCGCTGCTGACATCCCAGAATCTGGGAATGAGCGAGGCGGCGGTAGTCTTTCCGCCTCCCGAAGGTCCGACAAGGGCTACAGTCTCACCGTCATTCACTTTAAAAGACACGTCATCAAGCGCCGGATGATCGTTTCCTTCATAAGTGAAGGAAACATGATCGAATTCGATACTGTTGTCAGCAGGGATAAGATTCTTATGTGAGATGGGAAGGACCGGTGCCCCCATTACCTGACCGATCCTCATAAGCGCCGTATCTGCCAGCATCATTCCGCTGGCACCGAACATGATCCTTGCAAGAGCGGTGGAGATCACCGCTGAAAAAACGCTGTAAAAGGCAAAGTTGACAACAAACTGTATAAAATTTCCGGCATTCAATGCGGAGGATGCCATGATAAGAGCGACAGGAACAAGGAAGACGAAAGAACCTTCCGTGGCTGTCAGATTTATAGCCTGCGGAACTTTACATATATCCGCCTGATAGTGTTCAGCCTTTGCGCTGTAGTCGTTGATGGCTTTTTCAAACGCCTTAAAGGAGTAGACTGTCTGCTGAAAGACCTTTACGACCGGAATGCCGCGTACATATTCGGTCCCGGCCTTGGCCATGACGTCCTGGGCAGCCTGATACTCAGCCATCAATTGTGCATTCTTACCGCCCATCATGGAGAACAGTGCTCCGACAGATACGATTCCCGCCAGCATACAAGCGAGTCCCATTCGCCAGTCGAACACGACCATAAGGACGATCAGCGTCAGAAACATGGCTGCAGTGCCGACGATGTCAGCAAGATTGTGTGCCAAGAGGGTCTCCGTATCTGCAGCTCCGCTGTCCAGTTTATTTCTTAATAAACCTGAAGCATTATTATCGAAAAAGCCCAAAGGCGTCTTCATCAGATGGGCTATTCCCTGTTTACGAATGTTTGATGCCGTTCTGAAAGCCGCCAGATGAGTACACATCAATGAGCAGAAATATACAGCTATTCCTGCAAAAGCAGACCAGAAAGCCATCCAGGCATATTTGGAAATATTTACGGCATTGCTCCAGTCCGGTGCGACAGAGATCAGATCTCTCAGTACGAGCCAGATACATACATACGGCAGCATGCCTAGTACCATGCCCAGTGCCGATAAAGCCATGCCGGCGAAGGTAAGTCCTTTATAAGTGCCTGCATAACCAAGAAGAATGGATAGATTATTCTGTTTCTTTTTCTCCATACGATATACTCCTGTCTATCTAGTTAGCTTTTGCTAACTAGATAGATTATCTCACAACTTCGTATGATTTTACCAACCATTTTTCGGATAAAACCAAAAAAGTATCATTGAGTCAAAGCATATCGATAAACCGAATAATTCGGTCGAAACTGTTTTCTGCCTTGCAAAGCATGTAATGGACTTTGTATTCAAACGATCTGTGAATAGCAAAGCGATCAAAAAACACTATTCTCACATTGAATAACGTTCGTAAATCTATACCTTTATAAACATCTCGACAAACTAAAATTTGTCATTGCGATAATTCATCCAATTAACTTAATTGCCATTGTCTTTCTTCGATGACTTTAGACATATCACATGGATATATAAGATTAATCAACTTAATTGCATAATCACTTGCGACCATTCCATGTTCTTTCATATGTCCACTTGCAACTGCTTGACCAATGACTCTAAGTGTTACAGTCAATAGTTCATCTGTTTGAGCACGTGCAACTTTGTGTATTGCAAATCCCGCTTGTCGTACTTCATGCATTCTCGCCTTTCCTGCTTGCCACATTTCATTTATTCTATATTCCTCAGCAACTTCTGGAAAAGAGTTTTCGCAAATATTACATATATAAATACTACGCTTCGCAATTTCTTATGACCACTTTGCAATTGTAATTTGCGGTTGTATCTCATAAAGAGCATCTATTCGGTTTCTTAATTCATCATCATCTAACAGATTGATTTTTCTTATAGTCATTAAAACATCCCCACAAATTGCGATTTGCCTTTCTATTTCATGTTCGTAAATCTACACTTTAGCGAGCGACTGCTTAATGATCTGGATTATTGTTCATCCAGGAACTCTTTAATATGACTTAAATAATCCGGAGCCTCGTCATAGACACCATGGCCATAGCCTTCATAGATGAAGTATTTGCATCCAAGCTTGTCGACGATATCCAAAGAACTCTGGACGCCAACTACCTGATCCTCACCGGCTCCCATCACCAGTACCGGACATTTGATCTGCTCCAGTTTATCGGAAACATCAAATTCACTGATGCCTTTCAATGATGTAAGGAAATTGACATAATCCTGTTCCGTGACACCTTGTCCTCCGGCAATGATGATATCTTTGTATTTTGCATAGAAATCCGGAGAATAGACTTTTTCACCAAAGGATTCCATCAGTCCATTCACATCTCTTTCTTCCGCAAGCTTCTTCCAATTCTCAAAGACAGAATGATCAAGATCCTTCACGTTAGAAGTCGTGGAACATAAGATCAAAGAATCAACGACATCACTTCTTTTCAAAGCGATGGTCTGTGCAACCATACCGCCCATCGATACGCCCATCAGATCGGCATGTTTAATATTCAATAATTCAAAAGCCTTCAAGGTATCTTCTACCATACCGTCAATGCCATAGCCTTCTTTTTCTTCTCTGATATGATCGAACAGATAAATCTCATGATCCTCAGCCAGCAAGCTGTATGCACCGACGATCGCTTCCGCAGCACCCATGACACTCTTCAAGGAAAGACCCGGAAGGATAACTAATGTATTTCCATCCTTATTTCCAAATCGGATATAATCCATCTGTTTTCCATCGAATTCTACAGTTTTTACTAAGCTTTCTTCCACGATCTCTTCCTCACTTGTTTCAGTTTCTTCTTTTTCAACACTGTTTGTGCAGCCCGTTATCGTTGACAGGCACAGCATCAGACAGATAAAAACAATAATATGCTTATGTTTTTTCATTTGACCCCTTTCAAACACAAGGATTCATCCCTTATCAAGAGCGATATAGTTTCTAATAACTTTTCGGTCCGCCGGACACCAGTCGATGTTTTCTTCTGTCGGATCGATCCAGCGTATTGCGGAGTGGTCATGTAAGATCATCTCTTCTGACTTTAACGTACAAATGAAACAATCCATCACCAAATGAAAATCATATTGATGTTCTACCGTACAAAGATACTTTTTCACATCGATCTCAACATCAAATTCTTCTGAGATCTCCCGTTTGATCGCCTGTTCTCCGGTCTCGCCTTCTTCGTATTTCCCACCGGGGAATTCCCAGAATCCAGCAAGATCTCCATAGGATCTTCTGGCGATCATGATCTTTCCATTCTGCTCGATAATTGCTGCTACGACTCTGATCGTTTTCATATTCTTCTTAAATTATAGCAACTTTGCATTCTGCATCGAAAAAGGAGATTATGCATCTCCTTCTCGTTCAATCGCATTTTGATTCCTGCTTCTGTATAGGAGGTCGCGGCGTGGGAAACCACGGAAACTCCTGTCCGCTTTTTATTTCGTTCTCATGCAGTTCGTAATCTTTCTTAAGATCTTCTTCTTTCCACCCAAGTCTTTTCATTTCGTCGATATAGATATCAAAGCTCATTATTATCTTCTTTAAGAACGATACCAAGATCCTTTGCGGTGTCCATACCCACCTTCAGGATCTTATCATCGATGATCGCAAATACGATATCGATATCATAATCATCATTCTTATTCAGCCAATCATACTATGCCATTTACTTTGCCAACTAAATAGTTCGGATTAGGTGAGTCTGTCTATCTATACGAAGTTTGTTATGGTAATAGGTATCGACATACGTTCCTCCTCGCATGACTGTCGACTAACCGTCGACTAGCCGTCGACTTAATTACAAGTCGTAAGTTAATTCGATACAACAGTATCAGTGGAAAGAATAATGGGTTTCAACCACAAATGACATTATCATCGATATCGCATTATGCTGATAGTAAGAAAAGAACCATTATGAATGTTACAAACAGAAACCATCTAATCTAAAAACTTCTTGTATTTCAATACATATAAAAGACCATCGGCGCTGATGGTCTTTTGTTCTGTTTTATAAACTGTCGCTTTGACTCTGAACTGTGCTGT
>Ga0256404_1010657_pt1 | contig 12625 bp, 18 predicted proteins | sample RumenRJG_01DNA_FD_185990 | JGI IMG/M metagenome (GOLD analysis project Ga0256404, IMG submission 185990) | Bovine rumen microbial communities from Lethbridge, Alberta, Canada - RJG_01 | ecosystem: Host-associated > Mammals > Digestive system > Stomach > Rumen | place: Canada: Alberta | collected...
GATTCAACAGGCTATAGACTTCTATGATGACGCTGAAAGTGGAATCTTGACTAAAAAAATACAAAGAAAGGATGCTGAAACTGTTAAGCCTATTGAGAAGGAAAACTTCAACTCAATTAAAAATAATTGCAATGAAATAATAAACTGTCTCAACTTGATAATTGAGAAGAGAAACGAGTTGGCAAATAAGGCAATGGAGCTGAATTATAAACAACTATATGAATCCATTGCGCAACTGGACGAGACAGACGCATGTCCTGTTTGTGGGACTCCAGTGAGTAAGGCCGAAAGGAATCCGTATTCTTATGCAAAGGAAAAGATAGAAGAATACAAGGAAATTGACAATATTAAGCAACTTATAAAGGATAAATCCGCCGAATGTAAAACAAGTATTGATGAATTGGATTTATTGTTTAAGGCTAACACAGAACTAATGGATTTGTTGGGTGTTACGATTTCAGATCTTGTTACAGTAGCAGCTTCTGATATTGAGAAATATGAACAGTCTGTAGAACGGTGGTTTGATATTTGCATGATTTTCAAGGCTCTCAATGATGAAGATGTAGAAACCAAGATTAAAGACTATAACAACGCAGCAGAAAAGAAGAATGCTGCATATTCGAAGGAAGTAGAAAAGCTGCAAGGCAAGGAAAAAGAGCTGGTTACATTATCCACTCAACTATCGGAGAAAGAGAAGCTAGTTGAAGATAATAAGGCTTTTATTGCGGAGTTTGATAAAAAAAGCGACGCAACCTTAAAGAAGATTCAAGCAGAAAAAAAGCAAGCCGAATATAACGGTAAAATTATGGAGGCATATCAAAAGATAGTGGCGAATCTTTATGAATATGCTGATAAACTACCGGAATTGATTGCTCAGGATTTGGAAAGCAAGATTGTTGATTACTACAACGTTATAAACAAAGGGGATGCCGACTTTGAAATGCTGTCGAGTCTTAACCTTCCGTTTGGTGATTCAAACAAATTGACTATAACTTTTATGGATGGAAGCACTTCTGATGCTTTACAGGTTTTAAGTGAGGGTCATATAAAAATACTTGGCTTATCTATTTTGTTAGCGAAGGCAGTTAAAGACAATCTCAACTTTATCATTTTTGATGACATTGTAAATGCCATTGATGACGAGCATAGGAATGGAGTTGCAAACCTCATTATGGTTCACGAGGATTTTAAGGATAAGCAAATAATACTATCTACTCATGGCGAACAGTTTGTTCTGAAATTGAAAGATAGACTTGGATCATCAAGAACGAGTAGGGACGCCATTATATATAAATTCCTTCCGGCAGATACATTACAAGAAAGAGGAGTTGTGGTTGAGTATTCTGATGCTAAAACTCCAATTGAAGCTGCAAAAAAGAAGTATGAAGAGAGTGAGTTGAAGGATGCAGCATCAAAATGCCGACAGGCTATGGAAAGTGTTTCTTATAATTTATGGAACAAGATTTCCAATACTTCAAATGGAGAGATATCAGTTGCTATGAGATCGCCAAAGTCTCAACCGGATCTGTTTTCAATTGTTAATGCTCTTATAAAGAAAACCAAAAAGATACAAGGTATGGAGAGTATTACGGAAAAGCTGGAAGCAATAAAAGAGCAAGATAACTGGCGAGTTCTTAACAAGGGAACACATTTTGAAGACGAACAGTCAGAATTTGAAAGGGCAGATGTGAAAAATGTTTTGGATATTCTGACAGCTTTAGATGATAGCGTCAGAGAATTAAAAATACAAGAAACGGCTGTGGTGTAAAGGAGCAGTGGAAAATGGTTGGTGGATATAACGTAATAACCTTATGTGGAAGCACAAGATTCAAGGATGAATTCTATGAGGTACAAAAGCGACTGACACTTGAAGGCAACATAGTTATATCCGTCGGATTATTCGGGCATTCCGGCGACTCCGAAGTATGGGACGGAATGGATGAAGGAACTTTATCTAAGACCAAAGAAATGCTTGATGATATGCATAAACGCAAGATTGATTTGGCTGACGGCATATATGTGATAAATGTCGGTGGTTACATCGGCGATAGTACAAGGTCAGAAATAGCATATGCCAAAGCTCATGGTAAAAAGGTGGAGTATCTCGAAAAGTAGGTGTAGATATGGGACTTTTTTCGCATAGCAGCAATAATAATGGAGATATAGATTTCAAGAGGCTTAGGTCAGATCTTATGGATGAGTATGGTGCACAAATGGCAGCATATTCCGGTGGCTTTGGCTTCCTTGAGATGTGTGACGCACAGGATGCTACAGAAGATCAGCTTCTTGAAATGGCAAGAAGAGAGGGAATCAATCTCAATAAATACAGAAAATGATACATGAGCAATATGGGAGAGGGAGTTGAAAAACTCCCTCTGGTTATGTTCTGCCTGTATTATGCTCTGTACTTATCTGCTGTTGATCGCGATCGTGGGAATTATCCTTTCCGACATACTGCTCAACATTTGCCATTTTTTGTTGAAGAGCCTTTGCATTTTTTTCGGCAGATTTATATGTTCTTTCAAGGGTTGCCTTGCGAGTCTGCATAGCCTCATAGTCAGCACGGATTTCAGATGCGTCAACGGATTTTGGATCAAGCCCCATTTTGCGGAGCATACGCTCAGCACCGTCATACAGGATAAGCTGTGTTTCGTGCATACGGAGATATCTGTCCGGATCCTTGGATTTCTTATACTTTTCTTGAAAGGGTTTATTGTCTCTGTACTGTTCCGCATAGAGGAGCAGTTCGGAGACTTTTTTCATTTGATGCTCCAGCTCTACAAGCTCGGTACGGGCGGACTTTGCCTCGGTTGTTTTTTTATCAATCTGCTTCTGAAGCTCAGAAAGATTATCTGCGGCCGCATAGCTGGTAGCGGCAGTCTTGAGGTTTTTGACAGAAGCCCAGTGTTGCAGACCAGGGCTGTTCTGAAATCTTTCTCCGGTAGTGTCTATAAGTGTTCTGTTTGCGCCGGTACGGGTGAGGATATCTTTTTTTGGTATCTTGATTCGTGTTTTTTGCTTGGGGGCTTCTGTGACTTTTTGCTCCTGTGACGTTTTTTCTTGATTCTTCCATTTCTCTGGATTTTCAATCCTGTCTTTGATTTCTTCTTTTGTATAACCTGCTCCAAAATTGCGGGAGCTGCCACGCACAGGTCGCTCCTGGCCGGGGGCTGTGAACTTTATGTATTTTGCGTGAGTGTCTCCGATTTTATCGCCAGTGACAGTATAGCCTTTTTCTTTGATTAGGCGCAAAAAATCTTCGTAGGATTTGGAGATTTTAATGCATTCGTCAATATCCTCTTGAAGCCGCTTTTTCCAAGATGTGCCTTCCTGCTCAGCTTTCCACTGAACATATTTTTTGCCTTTTCTGCCACTTGGTTCGATGATGGAAAGACCATGTTCTTTGCATAGTTCATCACTAAGCTGCCTGATGTGATAATAGCTTTTCTTGCAGGAATTGTATTTTTTGTGATCTATGTTATCGGCGGCGCAAAATATAATGTGATTATGAGGGTGGCCTTTATCGGTATGGGTTGCGACAACATAGGAGTATTTGCCACCGAGCAGTTTGTCAGCAAGTTCGATCCCGATACGATGTGCTTCTTCATGAGAAACCTCGCCTTTTGCAAAAGACTGGATCAGATGATAAGCCTGATTTTTGTCAGATTGCTTTGTTCGGGAAAGAGCATAGTCAAAGTCATGTCTGGCTGTTTCGGGACTACAGCCAAATGAATCAACGAGCAGTTGCTGCTCGGTCTTATCCGGATTGCAAATATAAGCTACAGCTTTTGTAACGGTACTTTTGATAGCATGGATTCGTGTGTATGCCATATCTTATCCATCAACTCCTTTATCTCATTTAGATCTTCTTCGTAAGCGTTTCCTGTTTTCATAATCCGCTCTCTGATCATGTTTATGTTTCTGCCAAGGGCGGCTATCTGGTAGTTGTATTCCTTCAGTCCGTTATAGTCGATGTCATAGACATAACCGTATAGGATCATGTGACGAATATACTCGGATTTGTTCCTCATGTGAGAGGTTTTGACCTTTTCATCAAGCACATATTGCTCATTGTCGCTGAGGAATACTTTTAGCTCATTGGTGCGGTCTCGCTTGCCGCTCATATATACCACTTCCTTTCAAAATTGCCGTTTCCGGCGTGAGTGTTTTTGAAGCAAAACTGTTCATATTGCGGTAGGAGAATATGAAGCGGTTTTGCATTAACGGGGGTCAGGGGGCGTAGCCCCTTGCAAGCTCATTTGCTGCCATTTTGCCGGTAGGGAAAATGGTCAGTAAATGTGGATGTGTGGGAACACATCCAATGCTTGGTATTCTTCTTGCAAATCGGTTACGATTTGCGGGTTCAGACTGCCATAGGGCAGGCGGCTTTGAACCCATAACGCCGTATCCGGCGATTGTTCTTATGCATTTGTACTGTGGGGATATAAAGGGAAATAAAAAACTGCCACAGTACGGGCGCACGGATGCACCGGTAATAGTAGCAGTTTAGGTGTCTTATAAAATCTGAACTGAGGTCATGTTAGCAGAGCGGGAGCATGACGTCAATTATTTTCCGGAATGTTCTCAAGATATTTTCCGACTACAACAGCATTATCGACCACTTCATCAAATGAGAGCCTGGCTGCATATGTCTCATCAGCGATGTAATTGCTCCAGTCATTTGCAAGAGATTCTTCTGCTTTTACATCAGCGCAGATGGACTCATATTTTTTCAAAAGATCAAAGGATCCTCTTTTCTTGGCAGTATGCTCTACAGCTAATTTAAAATGTGCCGGATTGATGGAATCCCTGTAAAGATGGAAGAGAACATACAGATCATAGAAGTCCCTTGATCTGGTATTTCCGATGCCTCTGCGGATAACTGTTTCATATTTTTCTGCAAGGATCGTTTCCAAAGTATAGGCATATACATCAATGTCCTTTTCATCGAACATGGTATGAAAAGAATACTCGATAGCTGCAGGTGTGATCTCATCCCCGGTGGTGATGTCAATCTTCATTTTGTTCTTTATCTTGCCGTACTCTGCAACAAAGTGAACTCGGAAATTGTTGTAATCATCATCTTCACGGATAGGCTCGATCTTCTCAAACCGGAAGATGATTCCGTCTCCGGTATTAATGTCAAAGATCTCTTTTACGATCTTTTCAATGTTTTCTTCGTCCATATCTATTCCACGGACGGTTGTATCCATGTCCATGGTGGTCCTTTCAGAAATGCCGATCATGGAAGAAATCAACAGACCGCCCTTAAGGACAAAGTTCTTTTTATATGGAGAGAGGGATAATCTCTCCAGAATACGCTCGAACATAAAAATCTGTAATACTTCCTGAGCGTGAAGATCTTTCTCTTTGGCTATATTGCGGATTGCGCCTTTAAGCTGCTCCGGTGTTTTCATCTGTGGTGCTCCTTTCAGCCTGTCAGTATATCCATGTAGTCTCTGACAGGTCTTTCTATATGGAAGATCTTAGCATATCTGATAAGCTGCGCATGGTCGTTAGTTCGGTCATTAAAGTATTCGCGCAGAGCCTGCAGATATAGCTGTTTATCAATCTTGTCTTTTTTCTTGATCAGGTCAATTATACATCTTTCCTTATCATATAGACGGACTTTGTTTCCGTCCGGTGTCAAGGTCTCTGTAATGCCAACACTCCATTTATCGGCATTTATATAATGTAATCTGATATTCTTATTGTCCTTTTTTAACCGGGTTGCATTAAATCCCTGTGGCACGGAGACATCCCATACGTGGGGAGTACGGTCGGACATATCCCAAAGGTAAAGGGCAGTGCCATAGGAATAAACTACTCTTGGGTTGTTCGCCTGTATGATCTGGAGATCATCCGGGAACTCATCTGCATAATAATATATTCCACGAGCTTCTTTTACAAGAATGCCTTCATCAATAAAGGTGGGTATCAGTACACGACTGATACCTGCTTTTTCTATCTGGGATGTTGTGATCATGCCGCCGGTCTTCTCGGCCATTTCTTTTAGCATTTCAATTCTTTGTTCTCGAAGTTTTGACATTTTATATCACCTCCTCGAAACTAACGCGCTTTAATTATATAATAGTAAAGTCTAAATGTAAAGTTTTGAAAGAAAAATAATTTTTTTCAAAATTTATACCCACATTTGGACCTCGAAAATACTTCTCTGTAATGAAGGACGGAATCAGGAGCCATTCGTAGAAAGGATAACTATGAGCGGCTATGAATTCGATCCAAAAGATAAAGATGGGAGTCTAAGGGACAGGTTTGACTGTTACTGCAAGGAGGTGATCGGTAGAGCAGCACACAACCTGGTATTCAAACAGGCACAGTACCTGATCCTTCATTTTGGCGGCGGTGAGATAGATCCGTCGATGATGATGCATGAAGATGAGCATGACAACCTGTACGCAGTAAAAATGACAGTACGGGGCAAGGATGTCTTCATTGGAGATGAGCGCCTTGCAAAATTGCTCCCCAAATTACAGAAACGAAAGCGTGAGATTTTACTTATGTATTACCTGCTGGATATGACGCTTGAGGAAATCGCTAACGAGCTGGGCATTGAGTACGAGACAGTAAAATCTACAAAATCGAAGGCGATTAAAGAATTGAGGAAAGGAGCGGCAAGTGAAAGTGAAGAGGCGTAAATATACTCCGCCGGAGGCTGATCTCATCAGGCCAGCTATTACCGGCAATATTGTTGCGCTGTTTGATGTGAGAGCGCACTATGACAGGCTTATGCGTTATAAGTTGAACAAAGAGATAATGGCCTTGTCAGAGGCTATAGGCTTCAGCCCCGATATGTTTGACTTTGACAATCTCCTCGGGGATGTTGGCGTTATCCTCGATAACGCAGTAATGAACTTTAAGGAATAATCAACTATAACGATAACTCCTGATTCCTATCGCCTTCATTATTTATTATTTGTCATTCTCATAAGGTGCATAAGCCTAAAAGCGGTGTAGCAGCTGCAGGTGTCACTTATGTACCTTTCGGGCTGACAAGTCCGGCGTTAGGAATTACCACCGTAACGGTGGCACTGAACTTTGAAAACTGAATATTGTTGTACTTTGCAGAACAACCGGAGCGTTAAGCCAAACAGCAAGTACGCCATGATGCGGCTCTTATATTTAGGAAGAAAAGCGAATTTCTCTATGAGCTGTGGAGCGTCGTATATGTTGCTGAGAATGGGATTGGGGATCCTATGGCGATGATGCGTTCCTTAGTTAAAGTTACTTCCCCGAAGAATGGGGGCTGAAGAAGCTGGTGGAATTCCAATGTGATCTGTACCCAGGATCACTGCAAAGTATTTTTTTAAGAAAAAGGTTTATCGGTCAATAAAAGCGCATTTGCGAAAGAGAATTTGAGTTTTAGGGGATAAGTGCGCCTTTATTGGCTGATTAGCCATGAAATATTATAGCGAGAGGAGCATAAGCCTATGGCGAAAGAGAAAGATGAAGAGAGCCTCGTTAAGTGCATCTATAACGATATGGTCTTTTATGTGCCGAGTGATGTCTTTTCTATTGTTCTCCTGCGGACGCAAAGATACTCAACAAAGAAATATGTTAGGTATAAAGAAGGCGCAGAACTGTATAGCATGAGCGAGAGGAAGTTTACTGATCTGGCAAACAATTCCGATGCGGTTGTACATGTTGATAAGATAGCGCTTGTGGATCTTGAAAAGGTTGAAGAGTACATAAAACTCAACAATTCATAAGATTCGGTTAGGAGATTTTGCAGGACAAAAACCTTGACATGTTGTAGGACAAAAAGTATAATGAGGATGGTTGAAGGGAGGTACGCTGATTTGGCAAAGATGGGAAGACCGAAGGCAGAAAAGCCTAAGTCGAGTAAAATATCCATCCGCTTTACCGATGAAGAATTTGAGCAGTTAAAGCAGCGTGCAGACCAAAACGACCAGACCATAACAGAAACCATACGTGAAGGTGTCAGGCTACTGTTTGAAACCAAGCACAAGTAATTTTGCAAAATCTCTTTCCTGAATAGAAAGGGATGAACTATGGCAAAAATACGGAAAGACACTAAGGGCAAGGTACTACATAAGGGCGAGGACTACAAGAAGGAGAAGAAGCTTTACCGATACTCCTATACGGATCCCCTTGGAAAAAGAAGATGTATCTACTCCAAGGACTTAGGGGAACTTAGGGAGAAGGAAAAGCAGCTTCAGCGGGATCAGCTTGATGGACTTGATATGTATGTCCAGGGCAAAGCAGATGTGAACTTCGCATTTGACCGCTACATAGCTACTAAGACTGAACTTCGTAGTTCGACACGAACCAATTACCTGTATACCTATGACCGCTACGTAAGAAACGGATTCGGAAAGAAGAAACTTTCAAGTGTCAGGTATTCTGATGTGGTGCTGTTTTACAATGCTTTGCTTGGCAAGGGATTATCCGTAAGTACGGTGGATTCTGTTCATACGGTGCTACGCCCCACCTTCCAGCTCGCAGTCAGGGATAATGTCATTCGTAATAATCCTGCGGATGGAGCAATGGCTGAGGTAAATAAGAAGTGGGACGGCGAGACCGGGGTAAGACATGCACTCACAATAGAGGAAGAAAGGGCATTCCTTGATTGTCTTAATCTTCAGAAGAATCTGAAATGGAAGCCACTGTTTACCGTGATGTTCGGTACTGGATGCCGTATAGGAGAGGTTATCGGTCTGCGCTGGGATGATGCCGATATGGATAATGGGATTATAACCATTGATCATGATGTTACCTATTATCCGAGATCTGACAAGAACTACAAATGTGAATATGAGCTTGCACTTCCAAAGACAGAGGCGGGTATCAGAACTATTCCGATGCTCAAGAAGGTCAAGGAAGCTCTGGAGCTTGAAAAAGAGAACCAGGAAAAGTACGGCTATCATTGTGTTGTAGAGCTTGGAGGAATGAAGAACTTCATCTTTTGTAATCGTTTTGGCGGGCTGCTCAATCCGGCTGGCGTGAATAAGGTAATAAAGCGCATAGTATCGGATCATAACGCAAAGGAAATAGTGGATGCAAAGAAAGAAGGCAGAGAGCCGGTAATAATACCGGATTTCAGCTGCCACATCACAAGGCATACGTTCTGTACGAGGCTTTGTGAGAATGAAACCAATGTTAAGGTAATACAATCCGTTATGGGGCATAAGGATATTCAGACAACCCTGGACATCTACGCCGAAGTATCGGAGAAGAAAAAGAAGGATATATTTGATCAGTTAAATGATCATGATGTCATTTAGGAAGAGTCCTTGATGGACTCCCAAGTACCACAAAAAAATGCTGAGTACCACATCTGTGCCACAGATATTCCAATGTATGGTGCAGTACGGTGCAGTGTAACGGCAAGTGAGAAGCTTGATAACATGTTGGGACTGCAGGATGATGCAGGGTAACGACAGTATAGTGAGCAGTCGTCCCGACGATGAAGTCCATCAAGACCGGCGGAGATGGAAATGCTGCAGGCTCCGAGACTTCAGAAGCAGCTGCTGCAGCTCCTGTGATCGAAGGCGCACCGCTGATCTCAGCAGAGAAGCCCGATTTCTCCAAGGTGGAGATCGAGCCGCTGTTCAAAGATTACGTGGATTTCGAGACCTTCAGCAAGTCTGATTTCCGTGCCGTGAAGGTTCTGGAGTGCGAGGCTGTGCCGAAGTCGAAGAAGCTCCTGAAGTTCGTCCTGGATGACGGAACAGACGAGAAACGCGTGATTTTAAGCGGAATTCACGCCTTCTATGAGCCGGAGCAGCTCATCGGAAAGACGCTGATCGCCATCACCAATCTGCCGCCCAGATCCATGATGGGCATGGAGAGCAACGGCATGCTGCTGAGCGCACTTCACAAGAAGGATGGAGAGGAAGTCCTGAACCTCCTGATGGTGGATCCGCACATCCCGGCAGGCGCAAAGCTCTACTAAAAACAAAGCAGAAAAATGATACATGACGGCAGCCCTGAGAAAGCAAAAACCCCGGGGCTGTTTTTTTGTGGTACAATGAATATGCTTGGTAAAGAACAGGAGGAACAGTTATGCTTGAGATTGGAACAAAAGCACCGGAGTTTTCCCTGCCGGATCAGAACGGAGAGATGAGAAGTCTTTCGGATTATCGCGGTCAAAAGGTGATCCTGTATTTCTATCCAAAAGATATGACCGTTGGCTGCACGAAGCAGGCTTGCGCCTTTGGAGAGCTGTACCCGCAGTTCCGGGAGAAGGGAGCAGTTGTGCTGGGCGTCAGCAAAGACAGTGTCGCCTCGCATAAGAAGTTTGAGGAGAAATACGGCCTGCCGTTCACGCTGCTTTCCGATCCGGAGAAGGAAGTGATCCGGGCTTACGATGTCTGGAAAGAAAAGAGGAATTACGGCAAGGTCTCCATGGGCGTTGTCAGGACGACTTATCTGATTGACGAGAATGGCGTTATCGTGAAGGCCTTTGATAAAGTAAAGGCGGCAGATAACCCGGCGCAGATGCTGGGAGAACTGGAATGAGGATCATGATATCTCTTGCGAAGAAGTCGCTGGAGATTATGACGTTATGAGTAAGCATAAGATGGTGGACGGACGTCTGCTTCAGATGAATAAAAGCTTCGGCCAGCTCAAACAGAAGCAGAGAGAGAAAATTGCGGAGTGGATGTATCAGGCCTATAAGAAGCAGATCAAAGAAGGCCTTTCTGAGGAAGCTGCTTTGGAGTTTGTGTTTGATCAGATCGAGGAGGCGAAGATCTGGATACCGGATTATGAGATCGTAAACCGGTATCAAGCGAAAAAGAGCCACTTCCGGAAGCGTCTTGCTGGCGAAAACGTGCCTCAGCACATCTGCCGGATGGAAAACATTCTGGACAATGCTATTCAGAAGATGGATGCCCTGGAAAAGAAGATCGCGGAATATGAAGCATTTCAGGCGGAGATACAGAAGCTGGAGGGCTATTATACGAGCCCGCAGTGGAAAGCGGACTTTGTCGCGGATGAAGCAGGCCAGTACCCGGACAAGCTAAAGAGAGGCGTATTGTCGGAGGACGGTATCTGGAATATGCTGGAGCGCAACAGGGAACTGCTTGAAAGGCTCGGAATACAGAGAACAGCTGAAGAAGGAGACTGACCATGGCTATCACAGTTAATCTGTACTATACAGGAAAAAACGGAAGTGCTCGTAAATTTGCGGAGGAGATGGAATCCTCCGGGACTGCAGCCGCGATCCGCGCAGAAGCAGGCAATCGTCGATATGAATATTTCTTTCCGATGAATGATCCGGAAACAGTTTTACTGATCGACAGCTGGGAGGATCAGGCGGCCATCGATCTGCACCATGCTTCACCGATGATGGAAAAGATAGCGGCACTCCGGGAGAAATACGACCTGCATATGAGAGCAGAACGCTATATCGATGCCGAAGCTCCGGAAACAGAAGACCGTTTTATCAGGAAGTGATGGGATGATGAAGCGCATCATACCGATCATAATGATCCTGCTTTTTGCTTTAAGCGGCTGTTCATCCGCCAAGGAAGAGCAGAACACGGCGGCATATAAACAAATCAGCCAGGAAGAAGCCAAAGAAATGATGGGCCGGGATGACGGTCATATCATTGTGGATGTGCGTCGTCAGGATGAATACGACGCAGGCCATATCCCAGGGGCAATTCTGATTCCGAATGAATCTATCGGAAGTGAAGCTCCGGTGGCATTGCCGGATTATGATCAGATTATTCTGATCTATTGCAGGACCGGTAACCGCTCCAAGCAGGCGTCAGAAAAGCTGGCGGCTATGGGTTATACGAATATCTATGAATTCGGCGGCATCAATACCTGGACCGGCGAAATCGTGACAGAAGAAACAGAGGAATAACCATGCGGGTTTTGATATTAAACGGCAGCCCAAGACCCAAGGGCAATACAAAGCAGATGATTCAAGCTTTTTGTGAAGGCCTGGAAACGACCGGTCATGAATATGGTGTCTATGATGTCTGTAAGATGAACATCCACGGATGTCTGGCATGCGAATACTGCCACACGAAAGGTAACGGGCAGTGTGCCCAGAAGGATGACATGCAGAACATCTACCATCAGCTGCAGGAGACAGAGATGTTGGTGATCGCGTCGCCGATTTATTACCACGGCTTTTCCGGGCAGCTGAAATGTACTATCGATCGCTTCTATGCCGCGGCATATCCGAACAAGCCGGCAAAGCTGAAGAAGGTGGCTATGTTTTTAAGCTCCGGAGATCCGGATATGTATGACGGCGCGATGTTCTCCTACCAGGGTGATTTCCTGAATTATCTGCAGTTGGAAGATATGGGAGTTTTTACAACGCACGGCTATGATCCCGGCGTATCGGAAGAAAAGCTGGAAGAGATACGTGCCTTTGGTGCATCTCTGAGATAACAGAAGTCAACCGCTGGTCGGATGACTTTTGCTGAATAGCTAATATAGTGGAGATGGAGGCAATACCATCTGCGACAGGTGAGAGTCCTGCTGCAGATGGTATTTTTGGATACAAATCCAAATAAACCACTTGCTCTGCAAGTGGATCCCATACCGGCTTTAGCCCTAGAAAATATAAACCTCCAACTCTATAATGAAGTACGGGTCCGAAACCGCACTAAATCAAGAGAAG
>Ga0256404_1010658_pt1 | contig 12624 bp, 4 predicted proteins | sample RumenRJG_01DNA_FD_185990 | JGI IMG/M metagenome (GOLD analysis project Ga0256404, IMG submission 185990) | Bovine rumen microbial communities from Lethbridge, Alberta, Canada - RJG_01 | ecosystem: Host-associated > Mammals > Digestive system > Stomach > Rumen | place: Canada: Alberta | collected...
CAAGAAGCGCTGGAGAGTGAACGGTTGACGAAGAAGGAAGCGTGGATGACATCCGAAGTCTTCGTAGCACCGGCATAGAGGTGAGTCTTATCCTCCGAAGCACCGTTCAAGGAGAGCAGATCGTTACCATTAGCCTGAAGGCTGGAGTTACCGAGAACCGCAGAGGTGAGTTTAGCTTCGGCTAAGGCAGCACCGGAAGCGGAGAGAGTCGAACCCGCATAGTTGTTCGGCTTCGCATACTGAGCATTGAGGTTCTTGAGGTAATTGGTGACAAGATCGGAGTTGTAGATGTGCTTCGAATCCTTCTCGAAATCGAAGTCTTCAACCGGTTTACCGACCGTGTAATCACCATAGAAGCCCATATAAGGCATAGTCAGAACATAATCTTCATCTTCGGTATCGGTCGGAGTGAGCTTGAGGAAGCCTTCGACATAAGTGCCACCGGCATCCTTGAAGTACTTGGCAAGATAATCCTTGAGATCCATATTCTCAACGTTCGCGACGTTGGAATCACCCCAGTCCTTGTTTACCTTGAGGTTATCGATACGGATCTTAGCCGTAGCAGTAGCCGTCTCACCGGCCTTGACTGTGACAGTAGTAGTTCCACCGGCAGACATCGTGGTGTAGCCACCAGTGAGGTTATCGTCATTGACCGACATCGTCGGATAACCGATGAAAGTCGGATAGGTCGAAAGATCGTCTTTATTGAAGGTGACAGAGCTATCGTAACCGACCGTCTGCGAACGGCTCGAAGTTTCCTCAGCCGCATAGGATTCATGCGTTTCCTGAATGCGGAGAGAAGGAATCATGACCGAGATAGTCGGAGTGTAGGTGCGATCGGTATCGGAATCGTTGTGAATCGTATAGTCGAAAGTGATGTAGTCTTCGCCAGTGTTAGCAAAGTCACCGTTTTCGACATATAAGTCATCCTTATTCTTCAGTTCAGCCTTCGCTTCCACCTCGTTTTCAAATCCACCGAGATCGTTGTTCTTGGTAGTGATATAGGAATCCGCCTTGAGGATCGAAGAAGCATTGATACGTCCAGCACCCTGCATACGCGGAGAAGCCTCCGTTTTACGGGCGGCATCGTCGAGCTGGTCGGCAGTAGCCATCGCCTTCATCGAAAGTTTCTTCTTTTCGGCAAGATAATCATCGGCGTTGGAAGCCTTCTTAGTGCCGTTGTTATCCGGATTCTTCTCACCTAAGACAAGAGCCATCGCACCGGAGAGGTTCGGAGTGGCCATAGAAGTACCGGACATGAATTCATAACCATAAAGGTCAGAGACCGAAGTTTGCGAAGCAGAAGGATCGTTTGCAGAAATCGCATTGACCGCACCCATGATGTTTCCACCCGGAGCAGCAATCGTCGGACCGAAATCAAGGTTATAAGCCGGACCATCGTTCGAGAAGGAAGAAACGATGTTACCATCGTTAGCAACTTCGACCTTATCCTTCGCAATGTTGATAGTACCGACACCACCGGCAACAGCAGTAGTACCATAACCGGCATCGGTCGACTTCGGAGTCTGGACATAAGAACCCCAAGTCGGGATAGTGCTCTGGAAAACGAAGCAGACCGGGATAGACGGAGAGTAGTTAGCAAAGTCCATAGAGAAGTTGAAAGTAGAAGAAGCATCGTTATTGATAACAATCAAAGCGATAGCACCATTGTTTTCAGCAAGTTTGGTCTTGTTGACGAAAGTGAGGTTACCACGGTTGACAACGGCAATCTTGCCTTTGACAGCAGCTTCTCCGCCGATAGCCTGGTAATCCGCACTGGAGCCATAGCCCGGAACATAGACATAATCGAACTGGCCGTTATTATCCGGATAATCAGAGAGTAAATCGGTAAGAGCACGGTCCTTATCGAAGGTCTGGGTCGTCGAATGGACAACCTGATCCTTGAAAGCAATCGCGGAAGAATTCGTCGCTTTAGAGCTCTTGACGAGCATGATGGAACTATAGTAAGCCTTGTCAGGGTTAGAAGAAGCGACGACATTCGTCACTTCATCGTAAAGAGCATCTCCACCGACAATACCGGTTTCGACCGTATCGGTCGTCCAATCGGAATAGCCGTTGGAAGAAGAATAGGTCGACTTACCGGAGTTACCGGCAGCGAAGTTGACGATGGTTCCGACATCGTAGCAGGCTTTCGCAGCTTTGTAAGTAGCGGAATCGACGGAATCGTCGTTCGAATATAAATCGGAACCTAAGGAGAGGTTGACGATATCGAGCTTCATCTTCGCGGCATCGTTTAAAGCACCGATGATAGCATCGGAGCCGGCACCGCTAGCATTATCGCCGAAAACCTTGAGGACAGCGACCTGGGCATTCGGAGCAATACCCTGGAATTCATCACCGTTTGCAGCCGACAAAGAAGCGACATGAGTTCCGTGGATATTGTCTTCAACCGTCGGAGCGGAAACACCATCTTTCGCTGGGTTGACGTTCGTATCCTTATCCGCATAGTCATAAGCATAGAAGATCTTGTTGTTGATGTGGGTATAATCATGGCCGAGCTTTAAGGCATCGATCGCCGAAGTCTTATACGGAGCATCGTCATCGGCAAGATCCTTGAAAGCGGCCTTGTTGAGATGCGAACCATAAGTGGAAGAAGCTTCGGCCTGACTTCTTTCCGTAGTTCCTTCAACCTGGTTGAGGAAAAGACCGGTATCGGCAATACCGATGGTGACACCACGGCCACCGAAAGAATCGCTTCCGGTGATAGCTTTGATATCATCGGCAGTCGCCTTCATGGTTTCGGCCGAATAGTTACCGAGCTTCATCGCCTTGATGTCATCGGTAGAAGCCTCGGTACCAGTGGAAGTTTCCGCTTCCGGACGGGCATAGGTATGCGAAATCTGAACATCGCTGACTCCAGGAATGGAGGCGATCTTCTTCGCATTCGAAGCGGTCGTCTTGATCGAGAAGCCGTTAAAGACAGTATCGTAGACGAAGGTTATTTCATACGAATCCTTGTCTAAAAGATACTTGACCTCATTGAGAACTTCGTTGCGGGTCTTACTGGCCCCTTCGTCGGACGGATTTCCCTCAGCTTCGACGATGTAGGTGTTCTCCGCTTTCTTGACGCTGTCGCCTAAAGCAGCATCGAAATCAACAGAGCGGGAAGCTACAAAACCTAAGCCGAGGACAGTAGCAGTAGATAATAAAGTAATAACTTTTTTCATGACGTTACTCTCCTTTCGAATAAACAAGAGTGATTTTAAAAGAGTAGGAAACAAAAAGAAAGAAAGTTTTATGTGAAGAAATCGTGGGCTTTTCCTAAAGTTTTGGCAGAAATTGAGAAAAAGTGCCTCTTTTTTTCTTTTCTAACCGAGAATCCTTAAAGAAGTCTTAAAAAAGTGATTTTCGCACTTGGGGTTGGAAACGCTTACAGCAAATATATCTTGTAAAACATCACGGATTCTTTCGAAAAAAGAGGAGAGAACCCTACTCACAGGGTCCTCACCTCTTACCTTACTTATATATAAGAGGAACGGAGCTAAGCTCTCATCAGCTCTTTGACGACCTTGGTCATATCTTCCATCTGATTCACATCGACATATTCGAAACGTCCGTGGCAGTTATAGTCACCGGTACCGAGATTCGGAGTCGGAAGACCTTTGAACGAGAGCTGGCTTCCGGTTGTACCGCCGCGGACCGGGAAATAGAGGAACGGCATATCGAACTTGTGATAAACCGTTTCGATCTCTTTCTGAATCTCTGGATACTTATCTAAGACCACCTTCATGTTGTGATACTGTTCGGTGATATTCAAGGTGAGAGCCTCATAACCCAAAGAATCGTTGATACGACGGGCGGTGAGCTTTGCCAGTTTGATAAGTTCCTGCATCTCGTTTTCATCGAAGGAACGGATGATGTACTCGGCTTTGGCGCTATCTTCACTGCCCTGAATCGAGCAGAGATGATAGAACGGTTCTTTTCCGGTCGTATCTTCCGGACGGAGATATTCCGGTAAAGCATTCTGGAAACGAATCAGAACATTGGAAGCGTTGACCATCTTGTCTTTCGCAGAACCCGGATGGATGGATTTTCCTTTGACACTGGCTTCCATCGCATAGGCGGTGAAAGTCTCAATCGAGATAGCTCTATCGTCTCCGCCATCGACAGTGTAACCGTATTTGGCTTTGACTAAATCCATCGAGACATGTTCGGCATCCGCACCGATCTCTTCATCGGTGGTGAAGATGATTTCTAAAGGACGATGCGCTTCTTTCTTCTCTTTCAGTTCGTTGAGAGCCGTCATGATGATAGCGACACCGGCTTTATCATCCCCTCCTAAAAGCGTATCTCCGGAAGTAGTGATCAACGTATGTCCGATCGAAACCTTGAGATCCGGGAATTCCTTCGGGGAGAGAGTGAGTTCATCGTTGAGCTTGATATCCTGTCCCTGATAGTTCTGGATGATCTGCGGTTTTACATCCTTGCCACTAGCCTGATTGGATGTATCGAGATGGGCTAAGAAAGCGACCATCGGTTTATCCCCGACACCAGGGAACTTGGCATCGACGATGCCGAAGCGGTTGACGGAGATTTCACTCGGATGGAGTTCCTGAAGTTCTCTCATCATCTCAGAAGAGAGTTTGAGAATCTTCGGATTCGAAGGACCATCCTCCTTTTCTTCTAAAGCAGTCGTCTCAAAGGAGACATAATGGAGAAAACGTTCGGTTACGGTCATGTTTCACCTTTCCTTTCTTTTTTTAAAATTTCATGTGAAATGTTTTGAAATTATTCGTTGCTTTCCGAATTATTGTCTAACGAGTAAACAACATTGTAGACCTTGAAACTACCTTTGAAATTATAGAGGGTAGCAAACTGTCCCTGACCGATCTGAGAGGGAACAAGACTCTCCTGATTAAGAGGTAGTTTATCCAGGATAGAAGGTCCAATATGGATGGTTCTCTTCAAAGTCGAATTGACGACCGACATATTGAACTCATAACGGAGAGCACGGAGTTCCACATCTCCGGTTTCTCTGAGAAGATTATCGAAATCAAGATGTCTCTTCGAGAACGGAACCGGCACTTCATCTAGGACGATGATGGCGTTGAGGATGTTCTGCTTATAGAATTGACGCCGATAGGAGTTAAGAAGGACCGCGTAATCCAGAGCTTCCTTATAGGCACCATCGATTGCCCCATCGAAAGTGAGGAAGACGATATTCTGTCCCGATTGTCCTAAGGTAGTCTTCATCTCGATGAAGGACTGAGGGCAAGCGCGTTTGACCGTGCGATCGATCAAGGAGAAGAACTCCTTGATACCTTTCGGATCCGGGTTGGCGCTGTGGACACCGATTGCTTTCAAGAAGATGTAAATCAAAGGAGAAGTCGTATTCTCGTTTGCAATCGTGACATTGAGAGCATCTTCGTAATTGAAGGGATCAGCGATGTAATCGGAAGCGAGAATCTTATATTTTCCGCCATCGTTGACAACATTGAAGGAGTGACCATTAGTGACAAACTGTCCTTCCGAACGGAAATCCTTCAGAGAACGGAGGTTTGCAATCAAGACGTTCTCTTTGGTCTCCATCTCTTTCGGATTGAAGAGGACAAAATCCCAACCATAACGGGAATCGCTTCTGCCGAAATCGATACGGCGGAAGTAACGTCCGGCGAAATCCGAGACAATCGGTTTATCGTCTCCGTATTTCTCCGCATAGAAACTGAAGGCTTTCTCTTTACGGGCTCTTTCCTTATCTAAAGAGGTTGTATCTTCGCGGATGACTTCCGTTGCCGAAAGCGGAGCAATCGTAGAAGAATCCACTTCGGTAGCGTCCGGAACAGAAAGAATATTTTCATTTTCCTTCTGTCTCCATTCCGGATGACGGCTGAGCATGAGACGGACATTATCGGCCACAATCGGAAGATGTTCTTCTTCACAGGCTTTTTCCATCTCCCGTACTTTCTCTTTATCACCACCGGCAGCAGTAAAGGTAGCTAAGACACGGGCATCGTCTCTTTCGGCCGTGAGAGAAAGAATTTCTCCTGTCTTTTCTTTCAGTTGTCTTTCGTATTCATCTTTTAAAGAGGAAATCTTCACATCTTTCTCGTTGAGCTGATGATTCAGATCTGTGATCTGATCGTTGAGAGCTTGGTTTCTGGCAACCGTACGATTCGCGTTATCTTTAGCGACATCCCGAGCGGATTCGGCCGCTATCATGGCCTGTTTTGAAGTTTCTAAGGCAGTCTTGAGATCCTGAATTTCTTTTTCGTCGTGTTCCTTTTCGGCCTGATATTCTTCTAACTTGCTTTCGTCTTCTTTCTTACTCTGCTGAAGCTGGTTGACCTGTGTCTGCAGTTTATCGGCTTCGAACTGAGCGGTATTGACTTGATCTGCCACCATCTGGGACTGGGCTTCCAGTTGCTGATGGTCGGCTTTCAAGGCTTCATAAGCTTTGGTCTGATTTTCTTTTTCGGTAAGAAGATTCTGTTTTTCCTGTTCTAAGGATTCTTTTTCTTTGGCGAGAGAATCGAGTTGTTCCTTCAAAGACTGAAGTTCCTGATCCTTGCTGCTTTCCGTCTGCTGGGTAGCCGAAAGAGAAGAAGAAAGTTCCTGATTCTTTTTATCGCTTTCCTCTTTTTCTTTCTGTAAAGCAGAGATATTTTCCTGATAAGTAGCAATATTCTTGTCTTTTTCAGTTAAGGAAGCAGAAAGAGTTTCTTTCTCTTTGGTAAGAGCATCTAACTGCTCTTTCAAAGACTGAAGTTCCTGATCTTTACTGCTTTCGGTCTGCTGTGCAGAAGAAAGATCAGAAGTGAGCTCCTGATTCTTCTTTTCGCTTTCCTCTTTTTCTTTCTGTAAGGTAGAAATCGTCTCCTGATAAGAAGCGATGCTCTGATCCTTCTCCGCTAAGGAAGAAGTAAGAGTCTCTTTTTCCTGAGCAAGAGCATCTTTCTCCTGCTTCAGAGAATCTCTTTCCGCAATCAAAGCAACTTTCTCGGCAGCATAAGACTTTTCCTGTTCGCTATTCTGGTTAGCTTTGGCTTCTTCATCGAGAATCAAAGCAGAAAGTTCTTTCTCTTTTGCTTCTAACTGCGAAGAAAGAAGAACAAGCTTCTCTTCTTTTTCTTTATTGATATTCGTCAGATTCGCTAACTGTTTCTCTAAATCCGAAACCTTACTTTCTTTCTCCTGTAACGAAGAATCGTAAGTAGAAGCTGAACTCTGTTTTTCTTCTTCTAAAGAGTGAACCTTATCTTCAGCTTCCTTCTTCGAAGCTTCCAGTTCCTCTTTTTCTTTGGCAAGAGAAGCAATCTGATCCTGATATTCTTTTTCTTTCTCCGGCGAGATAGCTTCTCCAAGTTTTCCCTGAAGATCATTCAGCTGCGAAGAAAGAGAAATATTGGATTCCTTGGTATCCTGAAGTTCGCTATTTAAAGCATCCTTCTCATTCTTCACACTCTGATTCTCATTCTGAAGTCTCTTCACTTCATCCTTCAGAGCCTGATCGGCATTCAGAATCTGAGAGAGATTCTCCTGCTGAGAAGCGAGAGTTTCATGAAGCTTTTCTTCCGCTTTCTGTTTTTCTTCCTCCGCCGAATTCTTCTCCTGCATCAGACGCTCTCTTTCGTTATCGCCATTCTCTTTGGCAACCAAAAGATCATGGTTCTGCTGCTTCAGAGAAGAAAGAACCACATTCAACTCATTGACCTTATTCGTATATTCGTTGTTCTCTTTCTCAAGAGAATCCACTCTAGCCTGAAGCTCTTCAATCTTTTTCTTATTTTCTTCACTGGGTTCCGAAAGAGGAGCAGTAGGCTCTACTGCTTCCGGCTGAACTTCCGGTTCTGCAGTGACAGTCTCTTTCGTCGTATTTTCCTCGACAGAAGCAGTTTCTGCCTTTACCGTTTCCGACTCAGAAGCAGTCGGTTCAACAGCCGTATTTTCTTCCACAGGAGCCGACTCCGTTTCTTCCTGTGCTTGTTCTGCTGGAGCAGATTCCTCGACTTTCGGCTCTGACTCTACGGATTCTTCTGGAACATTTTTTTCTTCCGTAACAGATTCTTCCGCAGTTTCTACTTCAGGTTCCTGTTCCGGAGTAGCCGTTTCTTCGGTATTGTTTTCTTCTTCGGAAGGCTCTTCTTCTGCCACTTCTGCTTCCACAGGAGAAGTTTCTTCCATTGCCTTTTCATCCGGCAGTGCTTCCACAGAAGGAGCCGTCTCCGTTTCTTGTTCAGCAGCCGTTTCTTCCGCTTCGGAGGAAGAAGATTCTTCTACCTTATTCTCTTCTTCAGGTTGCGAAGGAGTCTCTTCTGCTTCTATCGTTTCTTCCGGTTTTTCTTCTTCGATCTTCTCTTCGACTTTGACTTCTTCCTGAACATCGGAAAGATTCTCTTCTTCATTCTTTTCCGGAGCCGAGAAAGAATGACTATCGGTATCAAAAACGGATTCGAAGATCTGTTCCGGATTCTTCAAGGTGAAAGAAGTAGAAGCAGTTTCCTTCCCGCTGACAATCAAATGAAGACGGTTCCGGTTGAATTCCGGATCCTGATTTTCTTCACTCGGAGTCATATCGAGAGGATGGTTGCGGTCGGTGATGTCGTAAAGTGCAAACGTTCCGTAACGTTTTCCTCTTCTTACTTCAAAGGAAGCTTTTCCGATGCGGAACGAAGTCTTCCCTCCGCGCATCGATATGGTTCTTAAACTCGCCGGGATCAGGTTCTGAAGCCTAGCATCGTAAGGCTGAATGCGTTCCACATCCCAACCATAGGGAGAAGAAGCGTTCTGGAAATCGCTCTTGTGGATGGGATGGGAAGCGTAGTCATAAGCTACCTCTGTATCTCCATAGATTTCTTCCCAGGTAGCGTAAGCTTGTTCTTGATTCATCGTGCTTCTCCTTTCTGAAGGCAGTGCTGGTATTCGTCCTGCAGTTTCTTATTGATATCGACAAGAAGGGAAGGATCGATTTTCTCGACTTTCCGGTCAAAAGTGAAGAGACCGTTCATCTCGGTCTCGCAATCTCCAAGCTGGGTATAGACAACAAGGGAGAGACCCTGTGAAGCAATCTGCGGAAGAATATCTTCTTCATAGAGAGACTTCACATGCTTGGCAAGTTCTTCCTTCGTCTTATCTTTCCCATGCCCATAGAATTTAGCAAAATAGGAATTCTCTTCGATACGTAGTCCTCTACCGCCGATTTCGGTAAGAGCAAAGCAGTGCTGATACCGGTTCTTTCTCTTCTTCCCCGGAAGCGAATAGGTATGAATCGAGCAGAAATCACTTTCTTTTGCTTCATACCATCCTGAGGAAGAATCGTAGAGACGGGTAGGATCTTCTTTCTTACAGTATTCATAGAACTTCGAAGGTTCAAATTCTCCCCAACCTTCGTTGAAGATCGTATAAGCGATCACGGAAGGATTGTTATAAGTCATAGAGAGATATTCTTTGACTTCGGAAGTGAATTCGTCTCTTCCTTCTTTGTCTTTTCTTCCGACCTTGGCTAAGGGAATATTCTTCTCACTGAGCCAAGAGAAGAAACGGGGTTTCACCACCGAATAGAAATCATAAGGAGTTCCTCCGCAGGGGAAATCCTGAAGGATCAGCATGCCGAGTTTATCGGCATAGTAATAAAACATCGGAAGTTCCGTCTTCACATGGACACGTAAGAAATTGAAGCCGGCTTCCTTTGCTTTTTGAATATCGAATCGATAATCCTCATAACGGACCGGAGTTAAGTTACCGAGGAAATAATACCCTTGATCCAATAAGCCGCTTAAGAAGAGAGGTTTATTGTTGAAGAAGATACGTTTAAAACCATCGACTTCTCTTAACTCAATCTTCCGCATACCGAAATAAGAAGAAACTTCATCTTCCTCGGTCTTGAAAGTGACCGGATAAAGATAAGGATCTTCTGTGGTCCAAGGATGGAAATCGGTTAACGGGAACGTCTTTTCTTCGTTGGTGGTGAAAGGAATCTCTTTTCCTTCCAGTGTCATCGTGACTGATTTCTTTTCTTTCGAAGAAAGAAGAATCTTAACGGATTTATGATCAAAATCCGGAGTGAACTTCACCCCTTCCAGGTAATTCTGATTCACCGCTTCGATCCAGACCGGTTTATAGATACCGGAAGAAGAAGTATAGAACCAGCCCGAAGGTTTTAAGACCTGTTTTCCTCTCTGATGATAGGAAGAATCCGTGCCGTCCTTGACCTTGACCGTCAAAGAGAATTCTTCCGGAATATCGGCCGAAAGTATCACCGTGAACGGAGTATATCCACCCACGTGTTTGGCAACCAGATGTTCGTCTAGATACACCTCGCAGCTTTGATCGACTCCTTCGAAATGAAGAAGCAGGAATTCTTTTCCGTCCGTAAATCCTTTCGGAAGAGTAATGATACGGTGATAGAAAAGAAAATCATCCGGTTCAACAAGTTTATTGACTAAAGATAATGGAGATTCGACAGCAAAAGGAACATTGACCTTAGCGAAATATTCTTCCGGTGGAACATCTTTCTTAGATAAAGCAAAATCCCAGATTCCGTTTAGGGAAAGATAGGAATTCCGTTGAAACTGCGGGCGAGGATATTCGCTTAGATAAGGAGCTTTTTCTAAGGCATCCTTTTCCTCAACCAAGTCTTTAAGAAGATAGCCTTCATTGCTTTGCGACATGTTGTTTACGTACCTCCCGGAAATAGAAATAAGACGGAATCAGAGAAAGAAGCAGGACACCTAACCCAACCAGGTATCCATACTTTGAAGGAACCGAGGAGACATCGCCGAATTCGTTGGCGTACTGTTCTCCGGTAGATGCATTTAAAGCGTTGCCGATAAAAGGACCGATACACATCGGAAGAGCGACGACAAAGAGCATTCTTACGCCCATGTAGCTACCTTCTTCGCCCTGTGGGATATCGTCTCGGACGATGGCATTGAGAATGGTCGGTACTCCGACATAGCCGAGGATCAGAACGGTTCCGGAGACGATGCCATATCCTAATCTTCCTCCGTCACTAGCAATCTGCGGAACAAAGAACATCAGGAGGATACCGAGAGCGAAGATACCAAGACTAGGAAGAATCAGTTTATCTCTTCCGAGTTTATCGGAAAGGATACCGAAGAAAACGGAGAGTAAAGAACCACCTAATAAGGCGATAGCCATCAATAAGGCAAACGGCGTTAAGAAGCCGCTTCCCGTATTGCTGATCTTGCAGGTTCTTTCGACATAGACCATCAGATAAGGGAAGAAGACCTGGGTTGCACAGGCATAGAGGAAATAGATGAGAAGAACAAGATATAGGTTTTTGTTCTTTTTGATGACCGAAGGTCGAAAACCTTCCACCAGATGAGAAAGATAGGTCTTTTCACTCTTTTCTTCTTTTTCTTTCGGAATCAGGAAGAAAGAGACGATACCCATGATAAAGACAAATCCGCCGACGATATAGAAGAATAAATCCCATCGGGCATCATGGACTCCACTAGAAGAATCCGTAGTCAGGGAATTGAGTCCGACAAAGAGGAAAAGCATCGCAATCAAAGGGAGAATCTGAAGCACACCTTCCGCTTTTCCACGATTTTCTTTCTCGATGTTCTTGGTGATATAGGAATTGAAAGCCGCATCGTTAGAAGTCGAGCCGAAGAAAGTCATGATGCAATCCAAAACGATGACAAAGAGAGCAGCTAGAGAAGAAGCCATCGCAATCGGAAGAATCTTCGAAGTGGAGTTGACATTGAATAAGCCAAAGCAGGCCGTTGCAATACCCCAGAGAAGATAACCTCCCGAAATGAAGAGCTTCTTATGTCCGATCTTATCGGTCAAAGCCCCCATGAAGATCGTAGTCAAGGTTGCGACAATCGCCGAAAAGGCGGTCGTGAGAGCAATATCGAGAGAATAATCAAAATTCTGACCGGCCGGAGCAGAGAAATTGAGATAGGTGATGTAGGTGTTGAGATACATGTTCTCAAGCGCCCACGCGAGCTGTCCGGCAAAACCGATGAGAATGAGGAAGAACCACATTCTCACGCCGAGACCTTTTTTCGTTTTCTCCATTTTCCTGCCCCTCACCTATTCCTGTCTTTAGCCTAAGGAAGACATACGGATTGGAGTGATGATGTGAATGTTATCCGGATTCTCATCGCGAACCATGAACATACGGGTCGGGGAAGAGAAGACGAAATGAACGACATCGCTTTCCATGGCTTTAACGGCATCCATCGCGAAAGTGACATTGAAGCCGATTTCAAAGACCGTGGTATCGTCCGGAAGGATATAAGTCGCATCCTTAAGAGTCTGGACGGCATCCCCTAAATTGGCATTACGGGAAGAAAGAGAGACACCGGTCTCTTTGGAAATTGTAAGACGGACCGGAGAATTGCGGTTTTCCGGAGTTGAGATGACCATGACACGGTCGGCTGCCTGAAGGAAGCTATCCTTCTTGACCGAGAAGGAATAAGGGAAGCTAGGCGGGATCAGACGGTCGATCGACGGGAAGTCACCTCTTAAAAGACGGGTGGAGACCGCGATATTGCCAGCTAAGAACAAAGCCTTCTGTTCATCGAAATAGATGACGACCTTATCGCCGACATCGATATGGGTGACCATATCCAAAGCCTTGGTCGGGCAGGTGAAGTTGAACATGGCATCCTTGTTGCTCTCATTGAGAGAAAG
>Ga0256404_1010659_pt1 | contig 12624 bp, 13 predicted proteins | sample RumenRJG_01DNA_FD_185990 | JGI IMG/M metagenome (GOLD analysis project Ga0256404, IMG submission 185990) | Bovine rumen microbial communities from Lethbridge, Alberta, Canada - RJG_01 | ecosystem: Host-associated > Mammals > Digestive system > Stomach > Rumen | place: Canada: Alberta | collected...
CGTATCACCTGCGCCGTTATCATCTGCGTTCTGGTCATCTATGTTCTGCGCCTGGTCAACAGTCTGAGCACCGTTATTTCCCGTTGCAGTGTTTGCATTATTGTTATTGCCATTATTGCCGGACGATGAATCGTTCCTTGCCGAAGACTGATTTGAAGAACTGTTTTCCCTTCTCTCCGTTACAACTTTGTTGTAATAAAATACGAACACGTTTCTCTTCGGATCTTTTGAGAGAGTCTTTGTCTCATTATAAGCCGTCGGAACATAGCCCTCCACATATTTGTATGAGACGACCGGTTTGTCACCGACGACGCCGTTGTATACGTCATCCTTTCGAAGTTTTTTCTCCTTGCCGTCTCTGTATTTGACTGTATATTTGACCATGTCCTTTTTCAGTCCGTAAACTACGACATTTCAGCGTCTTCCGTAACGGGATTCGTCAGCAGACCCTGATAGACATCCTTTTTATCAAAATCATCGCCTACAGCCTTAAAGCCTTTGGCAAAGTATTTGTCATTTTTTATCTTGACTTTCAGGTCAGATGAGTTCAGATTGACTCTTTTACCTTTTTCGACATTATATTCTTTGACGGTGCTGCCGTCGGCGAACGTTCCCTGATTGCCGCTGTAGACTTTTATCGTGTATTTGTACGAACTACCCGAAGCAACAACTACCTGCCCTATGGCCAGCACCAGCGCCAAAGCAAGTACCGGTAATATCTTAGCTATTCTTTTCATTGCTGCCTCCTTTTTTCTCATTGGCATATGAAAACAGTACTGCCGCAAGAGCTGTTGCCGCTATCGCAAAGAGTATGATGTATATCATCAGATTCGTGTCGTCGCCTGTTCTGACAAGATTGTGCGGAGTCTTGCTGCCTGGCTTTGTGACCTTTTTCGCGTCAGGTGATATCTTTTCATTGACCTGCTCTACGCCGAAGTTCACATTTATATCTGCAAGCGACCTCTGATAATCGTTTGATACTGTCTCTCCGTCTATCTTGACTTTTACGGTGAATACGCCGACTTTTCCGGGTCTCAGTCTGCCAAGATAAAAGTATTGATTTGTACTGTTTGTTGCTTCGTACAGTCCCTTTGAATCCTCGCCCCCGACTTTGTCATTCGAGTATATGACATTCTTTTTACCATTCGGGTCTATATATACTATATCATATGTATAAGCTCCGCCTGAAGCCTGGCTGTCTTCCTCGAATGCCTTCATGACCTCATTTTCAACATACCAGTCAGTTGTCTTCTTTCCGTTGCTCGAAAGAGACAGAGACAATACTGCCTCATCACCGGGCAGCAGCTTTGCAAGCTTGTTTTTGAATTCAGCCTGCGAATAATTGATGTGAAGCTCTTTTCCGTCATATGAAACATCACCGCTGACAGTCGCCGCCAGAACATTTGACGACATGGTCATTGCCATGATGATCATCAGACAGAATGGTATTAAAATCATTGATCTCTTTTTCATGTCTTCTCCACCTTACTCTATAACTACTACGCCGTTTTCAACATTGACGTGTTCATTGCCCCATGTGCTCCTTACAGCATTAGGTCCATCTGCTGTCTGGACACTCTGGACCGTCATATCAGCCCCCAGTTTGAGGTCGTTATAATCATATTCAGCCGTTATCTTCTTTCCTGATTCGCTGACTTTGAACTTGTCTGCGATACTCGCATCGACTTTGACTCCGTCGAAGAGAGGAGCCGTTTTCTCACCTTCACCCAGCGGCATTCTGTAATAATATACAGCTTGTTCGCTGGTCGTCTGAGAAGGATCTATTACCCATCTGGCCGTGTTGTAATCCTTGCCCTCATAAGAGAACTTTATCAGTGAAGGATCGAGATCAACCCTTTTGCCCTGACCATCTGTCCAGTATTTTTTCACTATGATCCTTACGTACTCATCGACATTGCCCGCATTCTTCGCAGTGATCTTCTCGCTGTATGTGTATCCGGGATCAACAGATACATCCTTGAGCTGTCCAAGGAGTATCCCTCCGTCCTTCACGGCGCTGCCGTTTTCCTCAAGCTGAACTTTCAGGTCGCTCATCCCCAGATCGACATCTGCTCCGTCTCCGTACAACAGGTTTGCCCTCGTATCCTTTATGAGAAAGAGCAGGACGACCATCGCTGCAGAAAGGCATACAGCCGCTATTGCCAGAGCTATTCTCTTTTTACTGCTATCCATTCCTGCCCTCCTTTACTGTTTCAGATTTGGCGCAAAGTCCCAGCCATCCGGAACCTTGAGCGTATTATTATCGCTGTAGACTGTTCTTGAAGATTCATGAACTACGATGATGTTAAAGTCGGCCTTGCTTGATTCTTCGGCCTTGACCTCAACGACCAGCTCTGAAGTCTTCTCACCGGACTTCAGGATCTTTTTGTAATAATACCAGCCGTTTTTGAGCTGCCAGTCACCGCCCGGCTGCACCGTGGCAAAATCCGCGGCAAATACAGCGACCCTTACTATAGCGTCCGTATCACCGTTGTTCTTGATGGTGATATGTTTATCATTACCTTCGATCTTTTCGTCAAGCACTGTCTCCCAGCCGAGCTTTACGCCCTTATCTCCACTCGCCTTGCTCTGGTCTGAGAAGTACGCCAGTGAGGCCGGCACACTCATTGCTGCCAGCACCATGACCAAAGTGACCGCGAAGAGTAAAATTCGTTTTTTTGTGATCGTTCTCATTTCATTCCTCCTCGCTTAATTTTTCTTATCTTTGTACTTCTTGTTTTCGTAGAGATTTATTACGCCGCTCTTGTCAGTCACATCAGGATCGTCCTTATCGAAATAGTTTTCAAATACGACTTCGACGGGCTCGGTCATGTCGACCTCATCAAGGTCGATCACTTTTCTGGCTCCGTCCCTGACCTTGTATCCTGCTGTGTAGACTTCTTCGACAATGATCGTCTTCGCCTTTCCTGCACCGAAGATCGTTATAGTATCGCTCTGCGTGCCTGCTTCATTGAATATGAATGAAAGGTGATCGTCGTAGATATACTCGCCTTCATTTTCAGGGTCGGGAACAGTTACTCTGAATACTACCGTTGCGTTCTCTTTTTCAACTGCTTTATTTCCATTTTTGAACTCAAAGTATTCAGGCAGCACTTTCTTCAGTTTAATATCGAGCGCCTTATCGAAAGTGTTTATTACATACACTTTATCTGTCCAGTTGTTCGCATCGATGATGGCGTTGTTGTCGTTGCCTTCGCCGTGCTTTGTCTTGATATCGATGATCTTCACACCTGCGTCACCGAAGTTTACCGGACCGCTCTCGACATCGAGGGGTTCGCCGTTCTCATCGACTTCCCAAACGTCGTAGCTGGCTTCGTCGACATTGATAAAGAAAGCCTTTTCTTGAGGAACGCCCTTTTCAAGATGGATGGATTCTATCCACTGCTTGCCGTCTCTCTTTTCGAACTCACCTTCTATCTTTCCGCCGTTCGGATCCTTTACGTAAGGCTTGATCGAGAAATAAAGATCACCTGTGATTCCGTTCATCATCCCTTCAGGCGCGTCGACGACTTTCGTCACGACTACTGCCTTGACCGGGAAGAGATAGAAATTGTCGCACAGACTGTTTCCTGTTACTTTGTATTTTACGTTTCTCTCTTCGATGTCGCCCTCTGTCTCAACATCCTGCTGCGTGCGCACATCATCGATACATTTGTTGAAGTAACGGCCGTTTCCGTCAGCTACAGCAGCGTCATCGGTAAACACATTATAGTTGCCTTCATTCTTGACACTTGTAGCGAATGAACGATATCCGGTCAGCTCGAACGTTTTCATTCCTGTCAGTTCAACGACATCACTTTCATCCATGTCGCAGATCACCTTTATCGACTTGAGGCCTTCCGTACCTTGCTCCACTCCGTCCAGGGACTGATACTTGTGAACGAATGTGCCCTGAAGAATATTGCCTTCGATATCGCGGCCCTCAGTGTGGCTCGTCGTTCTGTTGTCAGATCCGAGATCTCTTGTGTCTATCGCAAACTTCGTGCCGTCCGCATAAGCTTCGATGGTCGCTCCGCCGGCGCTCGCCGATTTGATGTTTACCACATTTGCCATCTTGTTCATTGCGCCTGAGCCGATGCCTGCAGCGCCCCAGCCGCCAACAGCGACTATATTGCCGCCTGTTATATTGATATCTGTTTCAGTGTCAGCTTTGTATTTCAGATTGCTGCCGGCTCCAATACCCGAACCGATACCTGCGCCGCCCATCATCTCATCTTCGGATGAAGCATATCCTTTTGCTGTTATATCACCTCCGCTGATCCTGATATGACATTCAAGACCGCCGTTTCCCGAACCGATGCCTGCGGCATAAAGACCACCTTCCGCCATCTCAATAGTACCGTCGCTGATATCTATAAAGCTATTAGCGCACGAAACAGCTTCACCGTCTGCTTTTCTCTTTTTTCCATATGGCTGTATACCGGCGCCGTATCCGATTCCCGGAGCGCTCCATCCGCCTTTGGCATATTTGATGGTCCCGCCCGTCATTGTAAACTGAACATTGCCCTGGTAGCCACCTCCGATCCCGGGGCCGCCCTGGTAATATGAACCGGTATTTCCGTTGCCTCCTATGGCCTCTTCAATGGTTCCTCCGGTGATTTTTATAATTGCGTCGCATTCATATCCGCCGCCGATACCTGCTGACAGCCATCCGCCGTAAGCCTTGATCGAACCATCGTTTATCTCGACTTCTGCATAATAATAACCGTGACCTTTGTCTGCGTCACCACCATAATTGGAACTGCCGCGTCCCGCGCCTATGCCTGCGCCGTTGCCGCCTCTCGCCTCTATGGCGCCGCCGTTTATTACGATTTTGCCGCTGTCAACGTGGTTGCCGCCGCCGATGCCGGCACCGGAGCCTTCTGACTGCGCAAACACTGTACCGCCTTCGATAGTTATCGTTCCCCATGTAACAGGATTGCCATTTTCATCTAAAGTAGCCTTAAATGAGCCGCTGCTCGTACCGCCTTTAGGGTTGTTCGAACTGCCTATTCCGGCTCCGCCGTTCGGGGATTTCGCTGTTATGTTGCCGCCTTTGATAGTGATATTGCCATACAGACCATATCCGATATTGTCAGAGCTGGCACTGTTGCTGCCGCCGATTCCGGCTGCATTTTCGTGACCTATCGCAGCAAGGCTGCCGCTGCCGCTGATGGTCAGACTTGCCATCGTACCTTCGCCGAACACGTACTGCGGCTCTATTCCCGCATAATCGCCTGATGTTGCGTTGATGTGAGTACCATCAGCTCCACGGACTGTATTCTCACTGTTTTCAGCCAGTACGAGTTCTACATCATAAGGCGCCTTTATCAGGATCCCCGGGCCCTGCGCAGAATCTATGTCAACACCTGCAAGTGTCACCTTGCAGCTGTTTTCGACAACTATACTCTGGGTCGTTTTTTTGGTAGTCATCACCTTGACATCACCCTTGATGAAAAGCGTGTTTTTCTCTTCGTCAAAGGTGTAGTTTTCTTCATCGCCTTTGACAATAAAGTCGCCAGCTGTATTTTCATCGGCAGAATCATCCGGAAGCTTTTTTATTGTTCCTGCTCTTTTTACCTTGCTCGCTGTATCATCTGCGCTCTCTTCGGATGCAGCCTCCTCCTGCTGATCCGCTGAGCTCTCTTCCTGAACAGCAGAAGGATCCTGATCGCTCCGGTCATCTGCAGCCGCGCCATCATCATCGGACACACCGCTGCTGTCCTGATCACTCTGGCTGCCGCTTTCTGGAACTGCAGACTGATCATCTGCCTGATCTGCGATCTGATCTTCAGACTGATTCTGAGAACCCGCATTATCAGGCAGTGCAGCAAAAGATAAGCTGCTCATACCCAGCACAACTGCAAATATGAGCACCAGTACCAAGAACTTTCCTGTTGCCTTTTTTATAGTATTGTTCATTTTTCTCTCCTGACAGATTTTATTACGAATCTATTCTGAACTTATTGTATCATATTTTCACGACAAGTCAACTATCGCGGCAGTAGATAAAAGGCCTCAAACGGTTTATTTTCAAGGCTTACAACTGTCTCCATTGGAAAAACGACATTTTTGCGTTATTGTAAAATATGTATACGAAAAAAAGGATAATTATACGCCTTTAAATACCCGCTCTTTTCAATACAAATTCATAATTATTGCATGATGAAAGCAGCGTATCCTTCGTGATCCTGCCCTGCTGATACAGCTCCAGAAGACTCGTGTCCATGGTCATCATACCATCCTGTCTTGCTGCCTGCATTGCTGAATCCAGCTGATGGAGTTTGCCTTCCCGGATCATGTTCTGGATCGCCGGAGTACTCTTCATGACCTCGAATACAGGCTCCTGCTTGTCTTCTGTCGTCATCACCAGCTGCTGACATATGACTCCGCGCAGCAGCTGAGCCAGCTGTCCTCTGATCTGCACCTGCTGGTTCGCAGGGAAGACATCGACTATTCTGTTTATCGTATTAGCCGCGCTGCTGGTATGAAGGGTACTGAACAACAACACGCCGGTTTCAGCTGCTGTGACAGCGGCTGAGATCGTCTCATAATCTCTCATCTCGCCCAGCAGAATAACGTCCGGGCTCTCTCTCAGCGCAGACCTCAGCGAATCGAGATATCCGGGAGTATCGATGAACACTTCCCTCTGACTGACTATGCTCTTGTTGTGATGGTGAAGATACTCTATAGGGTCTTCCATCGTAATGATATGAGCTTCTCTTGAATTGTTGATCCTGTCGATCATGCATGCGAGAGTCGTCGATTTTCCCGAGCCTGCCGCACCAGTCACAAGAACGAGACCTGTCATATTGTCAGCCAGCGAAAGAACGCTTTCCGGTATTCCGAGTTCTGATGGATCGGGTATACCGAATCTTATCACCCTTATTACCGCAGACAGTGAACCGCGCTGCCTGAAAACATTGACTCTGAATCTTCCGAGTGAAGGTATCGAAAACGAAAAGTCATCATCGATCATTTTTTCAAGATTAGTTCTTTCTCTTCTTGCTATCTCATATATTTCATCCACGACATGATCGATATCCGAGGGCTTCATTATCCCTTCAGGAGACCTGTCCTGTTTTCCGTTGACTTTAAATGTGATCGGAAGACCTGCGATCATGAATATGTCTGATGCGCCCCTGGTGGTCGCCGTTTCAAGTATATCTTTAAGTTCCATCATTCTCCTTTCCAGACATTGCTGTATGGGTCATCTGCATTCCATTCTTTACTCAGCTTCCATAATGTTATCTCATACCTCTTGTTCTTTGAGCCGGGTGAGACAGAAGATCTCTGCGGCCTTATCCTTATTTCCAGGATATAGCCTTTGTTTTTTATATTCTTTACATACTCATCGTCTGACTGTCCCACGCCCAGTTTCTTTAAGTCGATTTTCCCCGACTGCGCCTGTTCGTCATACTGCTGGATAAACTTTTCGCCTTTTGCCTCAAGCTCATATCTCGCCTTTGTTATATCGGCAAATCTCTGTGCCATGACCTTGTCGGCATTCGTCGTCGCGGTGGTCAGCACAGACAAAGTCGCCAGCACTATGACAACGATAGTCATGAAGATCGCTATCGGACCCAATCTTATATTGTGCTTCATGCCGCATCCCTCCCGATATAATTTCCTGTATCAAGTTCATATATTTTTTCGGCATCATCACCTGAGAACACTTCGATCTTTTTCTTTATGTATCTTCCCGAAGATCCTTTTTCCACATCAATGGTGACTTTTACGATATAGACCCTGCTCTCGCCCTTTTCCGTCAGGATCTGCGTCTTAGCACTGATGACGTTGCCGCTTACACCAGGTTCACTTACGTTATCCATCTTTCCTATCATCTTTGCCGCCTGCTTTACACTTGCGGCTTCGGAAGTCATCTCCGCAGTATTTTCAGCACACAAAACAGCATCCGTCAGTCTGCCGGCTTCGATGCTCTGCTTCCTCGTCTCCATCGACAGAGCCGTTATGATCGTGATCAGTGCCATCAGGATGATGGAAAGGATGAATAATTCAACTATAAATACTTTGTATCGTTTGCTGTTCATCTGCTCTTTTTCATTCTGACATAAGATGTCCCAAGATCCGTTCTGATCTTAAGGATATCATTCCCAATATAACTTGCTTCGAATAATTTCACATTTCCAATGACGAAGGCGTCGTCATCAGAAATACTGCCTCCTTCAATTACAAATTCTTCAAGGAGCTTTCCTCCTTTTGCGAATATCCTACGCTCATACCCGTTGTTGTCCTTTATGGCGATCCCTTTTGAATCCCCCATCTTCTTTATTTCAATCTCCGCTTCCTGGTTGTCCTTCACTGCGGAAGCAACATAAGACAGCACAGCTCTGTAATTGTCATTCGCATCTCTCGCATCGGTCCCTTTCCTGTATGCCGCAGCGGAAAAGACGACCAACAATATGATCACCATGAAAAAAACCGCTATTGTTAATGTCGACAGGATATCACCTGCGCTCTTTTTCTCTTGTTCCATACCTTTAAGACCTTACTAATTACCCTTGTATATCACCTTTATCTGCGGAGGCATATTCTCCGCGAAAGGAGCGTAGATTATCTTGTAATCTTCCTTGTTGACCGCGAGTCCGTAGTTTTTTTCAAGATAAGACAGACTCTCGGGATAAGCATCCTCAATGATATAGCACTGCATTGCTCTTTCCTTGATCGTCTCTTCTATAGCCTTCTCCTTTGCCCGGATATCCTCTTCACTGGTGCTGAATTCCGCAGCAAAAGTCACGGCGCAGGCGATGACCGCGACCAGTATGCAAAAGCTTATGAATTTGTGCTTTTTAATAATTCTCGTCATTTTTTCTTACCGATCGTTTCCACATGATCATTATCCGATCGAATTCATAATTCCGACCAGCGGCACCATGAGACTGATAAGCATCAGACCTATGGTTATCATAAGAAATCCTGTCAGCAGCGGCTCGACCGTGCCCGCAATGCGGCCGACATATTTTTCGTTATTTTCCTTCAGGTTGTTCTTTATTTTTTCCATGACCTGATCGAGCATGCCGCTTCGCTCAGCCGGCATCAGCATGCGGTTGTTTATCGGGTCATATAGTTTTTCTTCTAAAGCCACCTGAGCAAAGCTGAGTCCCGCATCCATCTTTTCAGCGCAGCGTTCCAGCTTGTTCCTCAACTCACCTTCTTTTACTATGCTCATGCTCTTTTTCAGAGCATCATCCTGCATCTCTCCTCCTGCCATGTACATATCAAAACATGTAGTAAACCTGTAAAGATCCAGGTTCAAAAACATTTGCCTGAATGTGCGCAGCCGCGACAGTACAGATTTGACCCGAGCACTTTTACCGCCTCTCCACATCAGAACACCTGTTATCAGCACAGCGACAAGGATGATCATCACGATCAGGAGCACCCTGCAGAAAGCAAACGAAATGTGGATATAGTCATATGAGCTCGCGGCGAGACTTCCGGTCAGATTTTCGTATACTCCGTCGAATACAGGGAACACCATCGTCAGCATAGCGGCCAGTACAGCTATGACCATCACGAGCAGGATGATCGGATATCTTACAGCTGAAACAAATATAATCTTCATGGAGTGTTCAGTACGGTAGTATTCAGCAAGATGGAAAAGGGTATCTTCCAGTCTGCCGGTATACTCCGAAGCACCGATCATATCAACGGCATATTCAGGGAATTGCCCGCTCTCTTTCATAGCCATCTCCAGTGACGAGCCTGCATGCATATCCTCTGCCATCTTTTCGTATGTCTTAACCAACCGGGGCTTTTCAGCCTCACTCTCTTCTCTGAGCAAGTCCACTGCTTCGTTGACCGATATGCCCGCCTTGATCATCATCCCGATATTCTCAAAGAATGATCCCATCTCGGTATTGCTCAACATCTTAGTAAACTCCTTTCATTTGTATTGTTTTCCGAAATCTTTCGTTGCTCCGCCAATTTCCCGTTCTAATATTTGTACACTTCTGTGTAGTTTGATCCGTCCCCTATAAACTCCTCATCTTCGCCATTTGCATAGAACGTCAGGTCTATCCTGTTCCAGTCTTTCGGATTCACCTTGAATTCCACCGATGACCATCCATCCTCTTCAGTATAGAACATATTCCATGCATGATAAAGGTTATCCGGCTCTACATATCCGAAAATTATTCTGGTCGGTATTCCATGGCTGCGCAGCATCGAAGCCGCAAGGCTGGCATAGTCAAAGCATATCCCTTTCCCTTCCTCGAGAGTCTTGTCCGGATCGGGAATGTATCCCTTCTGTATGCCGGCTGCCTTTTCTTTGTCATATACGATATTCTCCGCAATATATTCATATACCTGCTTTATAAAGTCTTTCTCGTCCGAAGAGGACGCGGCGATTTTTTTCGCCTCCTTCACGCACTTTGAGGTCTCTTTATATTCGGCGTATTGATTTGGTCTTAAATACGGCTGGAATTGGTCTGATAGTTTGACATCAGGGTTCACGCTGAACAGCTCGAAGTATTTTGTGCCTCCGGCGTTTTGCATGACCTTGATCGTATAAGCTCCTTCTCCGCACTGCAGCGGGAATATATCATCTTCACCCGGCCTGACATCGTACAGGTACTGTTCACCATCCTTTATCACCTGTATCTTTATCTTCGGGCTGCCACTCTCTCTTACAGCAAAATATCCGTCAGATGTATGAGAAAGATCGACCTTTACCTCGCCTCTTCCTTCCGCCTTTGACGTATCGAAAACAGCGTCCCTGAATTCAGGGGGTTTGAAACTACCCTTCTTGCCGTCCTCATCACCACCGCCCGATCCGGAATCTCCTCCGCAGGCCGCAAGGACAAGGCTGCAAAAAATGATCAAAATTATTGCTTGTAAGGTTTTCTTGTTTGCCGCCTTCATTGCTTTTTCACCGCTTCACTACTGAAATAATTATATGCTCACGTCGCCAAAAAGTAAAGATAACCACCTTGACTTCGGCCGGCAGGACAGCAGCCGTAAATTTGATAAAAAATATCATGTTTGACCCGCGTGAAAAGTGGTATATATGGACTTGCAATACTTTTGAGAATACTATATATTGTTATAGGAACTTTTGATGATAAGGAGGTAATAATAATGTCAAAACCGATAATCACAGGAAATGCCAGCCCCCAGGAGGCTGAAAACTATATCAGCTACATCGAAGAAAAGTACGGAATGGGAGTAAAGACCCTTAACATAGAGCTCGATGGTGAATACGCAAATCTCACATATGAACTGGACAACGTTCCGTTCGAAAGAGTAAGAAGGATAACAGGCTACCTCGTCGGGACCATGGATAAATGGAACGACGCAAAGAAAGCCGAAGAAGCGGACCGTGTCACTCACAGCGTCCAGATGCCGGGCTGCTGCTCTCTTGAGGACATGGCAGACTTGACATCGGAAAAGGACACTGCGCTTCATTCGTAAGCCACGACCCTTAAACAGCTATCCGGAGAGACCCTCTCAAAAAGCCGCGGCAGACGCCGCGGCTTTTTATGTTTGGTTTTGTCTTGTTCGGTTTTGCCTTGCCGGACTATTTTGTATCCGCCAGCTGTTTCGCAACGCTCTCAAACGATGTTGAACCAGCCGATTTTTTTGCCTCGATGCAGGCGCGGACGCTTATCTTATCATAAAGATCATCTTCGAATTTGTCCGAGAATTCTTTTAGTGCTTCGATCGAAAGATCCTCTATCGCGCAGCCCTTGTCTATGCAGTGCAGCACAAGCTTTCCTATGATCTCGTGACATTCACGGAACGGTATGCCCTTGCCCACCAGATAGTCGGCGCAATCCGTCGCATTCATGTATCCGTACTTGGCGGCATCTGCCATATTACCTTCGTTCACCGTCATTGTCGCGATCATCTCCGTGAAGATGTTTATCGAATCCTTGATCGTATCCGAAGCATCGAATACCGGAGGCTTGTCCTCCTGCATATCCTTGTTGTAAGCGAGAGGCAGTCCTTTCATGATCGTCAGCAGACTCACAAGATCGCCATATGCGCGCCCTGTCTTTCCGCGGATCAGCTCTGCCATATCAGGGTTCTTTTTCTGCGGCATGATGCTCGAACCTGTTGCATAAGCATCATCTATCTCGATGAATGAAAATTCCTTCGAGCTCCAGAGTATCAGTTCTTCACAGAAACGCGACAGGTGCATCATCGATATCGAAACGCACGACAGGAATTCCAGCGCGAAATCACGGTCAGAGACCGAATCCATGGCATTCGCAGTCACGTGGGCGAATCCCAGTTCGGCAGCCAGGAAATCTCTGTCTGTTTCATACGACGTTCCCGCGAGCGCACCGCTTCCCAGCGGCAGATAATCCATGCGCTCATAGCAGTCTTCGAACCTGCTCATATCGCGGCTGAACATCTGATAGTACGCCATCAGGTGATAAGCAAACGTAACAGGCTGCGCTCTCTGAAGATGCGTATATCCCGGCATCACTGTATCCTGATGCTTTTCAGCAAGATCGTGGATAGTCCCCAGCAGCTTGTCAATGAGATCGCATATCTGCTCGATCTCGCCCTTCACATGCAGTTTGAAGTCAACGGCCACCTGGTCGTTGCGGCTGCGGGCAGTATGCAGTTTCTTTCCTGTCTCGCCTATGCGCTCTG
>Ga0256404_1010660_pt1 | contig 12623 bp, 9 predicted proteins | sample RumenRJG_01DNA_FD_185990 | JGI IMG/M metagenome (GOLD analysis project Ga0256404, IMG submission 185990) | Bovine rumen microbial communities from Lethbridge, Alberta, Canada - RJG_01 | ecosystem: Host-associated > Mammals > Digestive system > Stomach > Rumen | place: Canada: Alberta | collected...
CTCGTGCTGCAGGAGCAAATACGTACAAGCTGAAGTACGGCCACCGTTCGCACAACCAACCCGTGCAGCAGGTGGGCACTACACGATGCTTCATCACGTCGCAGAACCACGGTTATGCGGTGGATGATAAGACGCTGCCTTCAGACTGGGAACCGCTCTTCGTCAATATGAACGACGGCTCAAACGAGGGTATCCGTCATAAGACGAATCCTTGGATGTCGGCACAGTTCCACCCAGAAGCTTGTTCAGGACCAGTGGACACGGAGTTTTTGTTTGATGAATTTGTAAAGATGTTAGGATGATGGAGAAAAAGATAAATAAGGTATTGCTCTTGGGCTCAGGAGCATTGAAGATTGGTCAGGCCGGTGAGTTCGACTATAGCGGTGCACAGGCGTTGAAGGCGCTGAAGGAAGAGGGTATCCACTCGGTACTTATCAATCCGAATATCGCTACGGTGCAGACCAGTAAGGATGTTGCTGATACTGTGTATTTCCAACCTGTTACTCCTGAGTTTGTAGAACGCGTCATCGAACAGGAGCGTCCTGATGGTATCCTGCTGTCGTTTGGTGGACAGACGGCGTTGAACTGTGGTGTGGAACTCTACGAGAAAGGAGTATTGGAAAAATATGGCGTCAAGGTATTGGGTACTCCTGTTCAGGCCATTATCGATACGGAAGACCGTGACCTCTTCGTGAAGAAACTCGACGAGATTGATGTGAAGACCATCAAGAGCGAGGCGTGTAATACGATAGAAGAGGTGCAGAAGGCCGCTCATGAGTTGGGATTCCCTGTGATCCTGCGTGCCGCTTATGCTCTCGGTGGCTTAGGTTCTGGCTTCTGTGACAATGAGGAGCAGCTACTGGCACAGGCCGAGGAAGCCTTCTCGTTCTCACCACAGGTGCTGGTAGAGAAGTCGCTCAAAGGTTGGAAGGAGATAGAATACGAGGTGGTGCGCGACCAATACGACAACTGCATCACCGTTTGTAACATGGAGAACTTCGACCCCCTGGGCATCCATACGGGTGAATCGATTGTCGTCGCTCCCAGTCAGACGCTTACCAACAGTGAATATCACAAACTGCGTGCCCTCGCCATCAAGATAATCCGTCATATAGGTATCGTTGGTGAGTGTAATGTGCAGTATGCCCTCGACCCGAACAGCGAGGATTACCGCGTTATCGAGGTTAATGCCCGTCTGTCGCGTTCGTCGGCACTCGCCAGTAAGGCTACAGGTTATCCCTTGGCTTTTGTTGCCGCCAAGCTCGGCTTAGGCTATGGCCTCTTCGAGCTGAAGAATAGTGTCACCAAGACCACCAGCGCCTTCTTTGAGCCAGCCCTCGACTATGTAGTGGTGAAAATCCCTCGTTGGGACCTCACCAAGTTCCATGGTGTGAAGCGCCAGCTTGGTTCATCGATGAAGTCGGTGGGTGAGGTGATGGCTATTGGACGTACCTTTGAGGAAGCCTTGCAAAAAGGTCTTCGTATGATAGGACAGGGCATGCACGGTTTTGTGGAGAACCACGAAATCAAGATTCAGGACATCGCCACCTCGCTCCATGAGCCTACGGATATGCGCATCTTCGTGGTATCGAAAGCCCTGCAGATTGGCTATAGTGTAGAGCAGATTCATCAGTTGACAAAAATTGACCGCTGGTTCCTACAGAAACTGAAGCACATCGTGGATATTGACCAACAGTTGCACGAATATACCCATCTCTCTGAGATTTCTGAGTTCATGGAACCCAGCGAGTTCAAGGAATATCTGCAGTCGCCCGAAGTCGCTCTGCTGCTTCGTGCCGCTAAGGTCTATGGCTTTAGCGATTTCCAGATTGGTCGTGCCGTTGGTTTGGAGTCTCGTATGAAGATGGAACAGGCAGGTCTCACCATCCGTAAATGGCGCCAGATGCTCAGCCTTGTACCCACCGTCAACCAGATTGATACTCTTGCTGCTGAGTATCCTGCTCAGACGAACTATTTGTATCTGTCGTACCTATAGTGACTTTTTGTAACAATCTGATGCCGTTTACAGACAATATGTAAGCAAAATGACATAAAGAGTAGTATAAAACATTACAAAATGTCAATATTGGATTGAATTTGAAATCAAAAGGAAAGGAAGTTGATGGCTTCCTTTCTTTTTTGTTATACCTTTGCATCAGATTTATTAAAAAGGTAAAAAAGGTATGAAGATTAAGAAAAGATGGATCATCCTGATGACGGCAATGACGTTAATAGCCGTTGCAGGATTGGCAGTAGGAGAGCCATCGTTTGATTGTGACTGGTCGGTGATTTCGGCTGCCGATGTGGCTTGGTTGATTACGGCTACTATCTTTGTGTTGATGATGACACCAGGACTTTCGTTCTTTTATTCCCATGCGCGTGTCGGAGTATAGTGAAAAGGTTGGTTTGGACTTCTCGCAACACGACGAGCACTATGGCTTGGCGCACATCGGTGAGCGTGAGTTGGCAGAGTATGAGGAACATATCAGGGAGAAGAACAAATAGTAAAATCGTATATTGTCAAATAGAAAAATAGTATTATGTGTGGAATTGTTGCTATATTGAATGTGAAAGAGCAGACGCATGCTCTAAGAGATAAGGCATTGAAGATGAGCCAGAAGATTCGTCATCGCGGACCAGACTGGAGTGGAATATACTGTGGCGGAAGCGCTATCTTGGCGCATGAGCGACTGAGTATTGTGGACCCTGAGAGTGGGGGACAGCCGCTGTTCTCACCAGACAAGAAACAGGTGCTGGCGGTTAACGGAGAGATATACAATCATCAGGAGATTCGTCGTCGCTATGTAGGACAGTATGAATTTCAGACGGGTTCGGACTGCGAAGTAATCTTGGCACTCTACAAAGAAAAAGGTATCGACTTCCTCGAAGACCTAAGTGGCATCTTTGCCTTTGTTCTCTACGACGAGGAAAACAACGAGTTTCTGATTGCCCGCGACCCGATTGGCGTAATACCTTTATATATTGGTTACGACGCAGACGGTACGGTGTATGTTGCCAGCGAACTGAAGGCTCTCGAAGGACAGTGTGAGCGTTATGAGCCGTTCTTGCCCGGTCATTACTATTGGAGCAAGGAACCTGGTATGAAACGCTACTACCAGCGCGACTGGTTCAAATATGAGGCGGTGAAGGATAATACCGCTTCTGTTGAGGCTATCCACGATGCATTGGAGGATGCCGTCATGCGCCAGTTGATGAGTGATGTACCTTATGGTGTCCTGCTATCTGGTGGTTTGGATTCCAGTGTTATCTCTGCCATCGCAGAGAAATATAGTGAGATGCGTGTTGAGGACAACTCGAAGAGCAAAGCCTATTGGCCTCGCCTGCACTCGTTTGCCGTGGGACTGAAGGGCGCCCCCGATTTGGCAAAGGCAAAACTTGTTGCCGACCATATCGGTACCGTACACCACGAAATTAACTATACCATTCAAGAGGGCCTCGATGCCATCCGTGATGTCATCTATTTCATCGAAACCTATGATGTCACTACCGTTCGTGCTTCCACGCCGATGTATCTGTTGGCTCGTGTTATCAAGTCGATGGGTATCAAAATGGTGCTTAGCGGCGAGGGTGCTGACGAGATATTTGGTGGTTATCTCTATTTCCACAAGGCACCTACAGCTAAGGACTTCCATGAAGAGACTGTTCGTAAACTATCAAAACTGTATATGTACGACTGTCTCCGTGCCAACAAGAGTCTCTCAGCTTGGGGCGTAGAAGGTCGTGTGCCTTTCCTCGATAAGGAGTTCTTGGATGTGGCTATGCGCACGAATCCTGAGGCCAAGATGTGTCCAGGAAAGACTATGGAAAAGAAAATCGTTCGTGAGGCTTTTGCCGACATGTTACCAGAAGAGGTAGCTTGGCGCCAGAAGGAACAGTTCAGCGATGGCGTGGGCTATTCATGGATTGACACCTTGAAGCAGATTACTGCAGAGGCAGTTTCCGACGAACAGATGGCACATGCTGCTGAGCGTTTCCCCATCAATCCACCAAAGAACAAGGAGGAGTACTACTACCGTTCCATTTTTGCCGAGCATTTCCCCAGCGACTCTGCCGCCAAGAGTGTACCTAGTGAGGCTTCTGTAGCTTGTTCTACAGCCATCGCCCTGGAATGGGATGCAGCCTTCAAGAATATGAACGACCCTTCTGGCCGTGCGGTCAAAGGGGTTCATGAACAAGCATATTAAATGAATAATGGGGATGGCTCAAAACCATCCCCATTATATTTATTTCACTACGAAATCAAATTTCTGCAGGTCCTTGTCGAGTGACGAGGTACCATAGAGAATCTGGTAACGACCAGGCTTGACAGCCAGCTCGTCGATCATCTCGTCGTAATATTCAAAGGCCTCACTATCCAGCCCAATTACGGCCTTCTTGGTTTCGCCAGGCTTCAAGGTCAGCTTCTGGAAACCTTTCAGTGCCTTGATAGGAGCACCTGCATCGTCCAGACGTTTTACATAAACCTGAACGGTCTCCGTACCTTCGCACTTACCAGTGTTCGTTACAGGTACAATGACTGTACAGTTGGGCTTGCCACCCTTTGTAATGACTTTCTTAGCCTTACCCACCTTGAAGGTGGTGTAGCTCAGACCGTAGCCGAAAGCATACTGAGGAACACCTGTGAAGTAACGGTAGGTGCGATTCTTCATCGAGTAGTCTAAGAAGTCGGGCAGGTCATCGTTAGAACGATAGAACGTAACAGGCAGTTTGCCGCCAGGGTTGTAGTCGCCAAGTAGTACCTCAGCGAGCGCCTTAGCACCACCCTGACCAGGATACCAAGCCTGCAACAGCGCATCGTATTGTCCCTCTACGCTACCAAAAGCAATAGCAGAACCAGAGCAGTTGACAAAGACGACAGGACGGCCGGTGGCGTGCATAGCCTTAACCAGCATCTGCTGTACCTTTGGTAGTTCGATGTCAGCCTTGTCGCCACCTTCACCCTCCATGCGGGCAGAGATACCGCCAATAATGATAATGGCATCGGCCTGCTTTACCTCGTTGGCAAGGTCGGTGAAATCAGCCAACTTACGCTCACAGATGTCACCACGCAACATAGCGAACTGTCCGTTACCGTGCTTGTACTCAATAACCACGTCGTAGGTCTTGCCTTGCTCCACAGGGAACGACTTGTATTCTACACGGCGTCCGAAACCAAAGCCGCGACGACCTCTAGCAGGCTGAGCCTCCTCGATGACCTCGCCGTTTACTTTCAACGTATAACCGTTGTCGGTAGTCAGCGTATACTTCATCTCGCCAGTGAAGGTTGAAACATACTGACCACTGAGGCGAACACTAAGCGTGTCGCGATTGACGCCCTGTGCAAAGCCCCATGCACCAAAGGTCGAGAAGTTCAGTTCGTTATAGTAATCGGTCTTGGCAGGTTCACCGGCCAGTTCCTTGTTGTTAAAGAACTCCACCTTGATACCCTTGCCACCGTTGAAGTCCTTCAGGTGATGAACGGTGGTGTACTCGTCGTTCAGTTCACAAGCCTTCTGGTAGATAATCTTCGTGTTGGGCAGAGCAGCCTTAATACCTTCCAGCAATGAGTGTTTGTGGTTGTCAGTTGGTGTGCCACCGTAATTTCCGTTCAGTAGTTCTACATCGTCAGCATTCGGACCTATAACGGCCAGCGTCTTGATGCTCTTCGACAAAGGCAGTACTCCACCCTTGTTTTCCAGTAGCACCATCGACTCACGAGCAGCCTGTGTAGCGAGGGCGTCGTGTTCCTCAGAACTGATATTCGAGGCAGGAATAGTTGCCCAAGGCAGCATCTCAGCAGGATCAAACATACCCAGTTCGAAGCGGCCCATCAACGTATAGCGCAGGTGCTTGTCGAGATCACTTTCCTTGATGAGTCCTTTCTTCAGGCCTTCAGCCAGCGACATGAATACCTTACCACACTCCAGGTCGGTACCGTTGAGTACAGCATCGACAGAGGCGCTGAGTGGACCGTCGTGTGTCTCGTGCTGTCCTTTATTATAGAAATTGTTGATAGCATCGCAGTCAGTGAGTACAATAGCATCGTAGCCCCACTTGTTGCGCAGAATGTCGATGAGCAAACGGTCGCTGGTACAGCAAGGCTTACCTTCGAAACGTTGATAGGCACACATTACCTCGCGGACATTGGCTTTCTTGACCAGTGCTTTGAAGGCAGGCAGATAGGTTTCCCACAGGTCGCGGTTCGTAGGTTCTACATTCATCGAGTGGCGCAAGGGCTCCGGACCACTGTGTACGGCATAGTGCTTGGCACAAGCGTGGGTTTTGAAATATTTGTCGTTGTTGCCCTGCATACCTAAGACAGTCTGTACGCCCAGTACGGCATTCATATAGGGGTCTTCACCACAGGTCTCCTGACCACGTCCCCAGCGTGGGTCGCGGAAGATGTTGACATTCGGACACCAGAACGTCAGTTCCGGATTGCCAGGATAGTAGGTCACACCCTGTGGCACATTGAACAGCTTGGGATCGTTGTGGTCGGTGCGGTTCCAGTTGGCACGAGCCTCGTCAGAAACCTGCGAGAAGACATCGTAGACCAGCTGTGCATTGAAAGCTGCCGCCATACCGATAGGCTGTGGATAGACCGTATAGCCTCCTTGGCGCACACCGTGACAGGCCTCGCTCCACCAGTTGTAGCTGGGAATACCGAGTCTATCGACCGATTGTGACTTGTTCATCATCAATCCCACCTTCTCGTCAGGAGTCAGCAGGGACAACAGGTTTTCCACGCGTTCTTTATTAGATAGCGATGGGTCTTGGAACGGATACTTCACTTGTGCTGACATTGTTTCAGCCAGCATGGCGGTGAGCGCCAAACAGAGTAATTTCTTCATAGTTGATAATTGATAGTTAGTTTTTGTTGTTATTTGAGTAAATTCCAAATTCAAGGTCTTCAAGGGTGCAGAGCGACTTTTCCTTCGTGTCAGAATGGAATACGAGGAAGATGGCGTGCTTGCCGGCAAGGTTGGTCTTGTCGATATCGACGGCTATATCCATGCGTTTCTTCTCCCAATCTGCCTTTAACGTAGCCTCGCCAATCTTCTTGCCACCCTGTGAAGTCCAGGGACGATCTTGCATGATGTCGATAGTGCCGTCGATGCCTTCGGGCGTAAGACCAAGGACGAGTTTCAGATTACCATCTTTGATGGTGCTCTCCAAACGGTCTGCATCGAAGTTGAAGTACTTATAGCCCACGATGGAACCGTCGGTATTGTTTACCACCAGATTAGTGTTATTCTTCAGGACATAGGGAGCGTCAAACTTGCTGTCTGTACCATAGCCTGCAGCCACATACGAACCATAGAACGTATTGTTGGGCCACTCGTGGGTGGCAGGCTTCGGTCCTGTGTACCAGCAACAGATACCTGCAGAGTGGCGCTCAAAGGGGTCAAGACCGTTCAGCGCAAAGCCTTGGCTGTTGTATTCGCCTTCGCTGATTTCCACTTTGCCGCCCTTGCCTTCTTCGACCTTCACGTCGATAGGTGCCACCATGGCCTGGCGTGCATATTCGTTGGTGCCAGTCTGGCGATGATAGAAGACATACCACTGTCCGTTGATCTCACAAATACTGCCGTGCGTGTTGCCATCGGGAGTAGCTGAGGCAATGACGTTGCCCTGCTCATCCTTCTCACGAGCACGCCCATCGATGATAGTACCGCCATAAGTCCATGGGCCTAAGGGGTTGTCGCTATAACAATAAGCCAAGGTGTAGTTGCTGGTGGGTAACCCAAACTCGCCATCCTTGGTGAAACGGCTATAGATAAAAACGTACTTATCCTTGATTTTGCGGATGCTGGAGGCCTCAAAGAAGCTGAATATGCCAGCTTGGTTGCGACCAGATATCATATCTTCCACAATCTTCGTGCCAGGTTTGACAGTAGCCATCGTCTGAGGGTCGAACTCGGCAGCATACGAACGTTCAAAGCCCCAGTACCCATACACACGACCGTCGTCATCTACAAATACGGCAGGGTCGAACTGCAACACGCCATCTACCAAATTGGGATTATCCTTGCTCCAGTTGCATACCTCGAATGGACCGTCAGGGCGGTCGCTCTTGGCAATGAGACCATTACGTCCACCCGTTTGGTCGTTGGGGAACAGGTAGTAAGTTTTCTTACCGTTAGCATCCGTCACCAGTGTGACATCCGGTGCATACAGTACATCGGCAGTACCCACTGAGTCGAAAGGTTCGCCGTCACGGTTCTTGTCGACAACGAGGATAACGCCATCATAGCGCCAGTTGTTCAGACTGTCAACGGATGCCGACCATACCACTTGGTCACGACCACAATACTCGGTTATTAGATTGTCGTGTGAACCATAGACGTACACACGTTTTTTGCCAGGCTGGTCGGGATCTTCGAAAACATATGGTTCACCATCGGGGATATGTTCCCACAAAGGCATGTAAGGATTGCCTGGAGTTGACAGTTGAGCGTCGACGGTTGACAATTTAGAGGCGGGCTGGCACGATGCCACCATCGCCATGCAGCATGCTGCTGCAAAGGTTGTTTGTAAGGCTTTAGTCTTCATAATTATCATATTATTTCAAAATCTGAGTGCAAATATAGTAATAATTCCGTAATTATTCGTAACTTTGCACCAAGAAATAAGAGAATTGCCAGTTTTATGAGACAAACAATGATTTTTGCCGCAGGACTCGGCACCCGATTAAAGCCCCTGACAGACACAATGCCCAAAGCGTTGGTGCCCGTAGGTGGACGGCCATTGCTCGACATCAATATCCGTCGGCTGATGGCACAGGGCTACGACCGCTTTGTCGTGAATATCCATCATTTTGCTCAGCAGATTGTTGACTACGTTAACGAACAGGATTATGCACCACTGGTACATTTCAGTGATGAGAGTGCTCAATTGTTGGAGACGGGTGGGGGACTGAAGAAGGCTGCACCTCTGTTTCGTGATGACCAACCTATATTGATTCATAATGTCGATATTCTCGACAATGTCAACTACGATTGGTTTGCCCGTCAGCACCAGACCGACGAGGATGCTGTCCTATTGGTCAGCCGTCGTAAGACCAAACGCTACCTGCTGTTCGATAATGCTATGCATCTGATGGGATGGAAGAACATTGAGACAGGCGAGATCAAGTCGCCCTATGAATATGTTCGTCGTACAGGCTTGTCGCAGCATGGTGAAGAACTGAACATGTTTGCTTTCTCAGGCATTCATTCTTTCTCACCCCGCCTGTTTTCCCTCATGGAGCGTTTCCCTGACCGTTTCCCTATCATTGATTTCTACCTTTCCGTCTGCCATCGTGCTCCTATCGTTGGTTTGGTAAAGGATGACCTTCGTCTTATGGATGTTGGCAAACTTGAAACGCTGGATCAAGCAGAAATATTCATTCAATCATTATAGTAACAATGCAAAAGATTATCATTTTAGATTTCGGTTCTCAGACCACGCAGCTCATTGGCCGCAGGGTGCGTGAACTCGACACCTTCTGTGAGATTTTGCCTTACAACAAGTATCCTAAGGACGACGATGCCGATGTCATCGGTGTCATCCTTAGCGGTTCGCCTTATTCGGTTCACGACCCAGAGGCATTTAAGGTTGACCTCTCGCAGTTTGTTGGTAAGGTGCCTGTGCTGGGCATCTGCTATGGTGCACAGTTCATTTCTCACACACTTGGTGGCAAGGTTGAAAAGGCCGACTCTCGTGAGTATGGTCGTGCCAATCTGGAAACCGTCGACACTACAAATCCACTGTTTAAAGGATTTGACCAGCACTCTCAGGTATGGATGAGTCATGGTGACACGATTACCGCAATCCCTTCAGACTTTGAGGTGATTGGTTCTACGAAGGATGTGAAGAATGCAGCCTTTGCTTCAGTCAAGCAGCCTGTATGGGCAGTCCAGTTCCATCCGGAGGTTTACCATACGGCGCAAGGCAAAACCTTGTTGCACAATTTTGTGGTTGATATCTGTGGCTCGAAGCAGGAGTGGAGCGCAGCCTCTTTTGTTGACACTACTGTTGCAGAACTGAAAGAGCAGTTAGGCAACGACCGCGTTATTCTTGGCCTTTCTGGTGGTGTTGATAGTTCTGTTGCTGCCGTACTGCTCAACAAGGCCATTGGTAATCGTTTGACTTGTATCTTCGTTGACCACGGCATGCTGCGTAAGAACGAGTTCCAGCAGGTGATGGATGACTACAAGGTGCTGGGATTGAATGTTGTTGGTGTTGATGCCTCAGAGAAGTTCTTTGCTGACCTTGCCGGTGTCACTGAACCAGAACAGAAGCGTAAGATTATTGGTCGTGACTTCGTGGAGGTGTTCAATGCTGAGGCTAAGAAGATTACCGATGCTAAATGGTTGGCTCAGGGTACTATCTATCCTGACCGCATCGAGTCGTTGAATATCACGGGTAAAGTTATCAAGAGTCATCATAACGTGGGTGGTCTGCCCAAGGAGATGCATCTCCAGCTCTGTGAACCTCTGAAGTGGCTCTTCAAGGATGAGGTTCGCCGTGTAGGTCGCCAGCTTGAGATGCCTGAGCACCTCATCACGCGTCATCCCTTCCCAGGACCAGGTCTTGCTGTCCGTATATTGGGTGATATCACCCGTGAAAAGGTGCGTATCCTGCAGGATGCTGACGATATCTACATCCGTGGTCTTCGCGAATATGTTGATGCTGATGGTGAAACATTATATAACAAGGTGTGGCAGGCTGGCGCCATTCTCCTCTCTACCGTTCGTTCGGTAGGTGTCATGGGTGATGAGCGTACCTATGAAAATCCTGTCGCTCTGCGTGCTGTCACCTCGACGGATGCTATGACTGCCGACTGGGCTCATCTGCCTTACGACTTCTTGGCCAAGGTCTCTAACGAGATTATTAACAAGGTTCGTGGTGTTAACCGCGTTTGCTACGACATCTCGTCAAAACCACCCGCAACAATTGAATGGGAATAATCCAAACAAAAAGCATCTCAAAAATCTGAGATGCTTTTTTGTTGATGTATGGTAAGAGAATTATGCACCTACAATCTCACCGGCACGTGCCAAAGCGAGGTCGATGTGGTTGCAAATGTTCTCCTTGCCCAACAGCTGTTCGAAATTGTTGCGGCGCAGTACAGCATCCACCTTCTCGTTGACACCAGAGAGGACGATAGTGATGCCCTCCTTCTGACTCATCATACACATATTCTCCAAGTTGTGAAGACCTGTGGAGTCAATAAATGGTACCTTACGCATACGGATGATGCGCACCTTGGGACGACGGCCATAGCGGGCCATGATATCCTCGAAGCGGTTACCGGCACCAAAGAAGTAGGGACCATTAATCTCGTAAACCTCCACACCCTCAGGAATGGTGAGGTGCTCCAGGTTGCCTGCTTGCATGTCAGCATCCTCGTTGAGGTCAATCTCGTCGTAGATAGCCTTGACATCGGTAGTCTCTGACATACGACGCATAAACAGCAGACAGGCACAGATAAGACCAAACTCAATAGCGACGGTAAGGTCGAAGATAATGGTCAGGAAGAACGTCAGCAGGAGCACGGTGACGTCACTCTTCGGATTGCGCATCATGGCCAGGAACGAGCGCCAGCCACTCATGCCGTAAGAAACGACAACCAATACACCAGCCAGACAGGCCATAGGGATATACTGCGCCAGTGGCATGAGAAACAGGAAGATAAGCATCAGCACGGCAGCATGGATGATGCCAGCTACCGGTGTGCGTCCACCATTATTGATATTGGTCATGGTACGGGCAATGGCTCCTGTAGCAGGAATACCACCGAAGATGGGTGATGCCAGGTTGGCAATACCCTGACCAATCAGCTCTGTGTTCGAGTTGTGATGGTCACCAATGACACCATCGGCAACGGTAGCAGAGAGCAACGACTCGATAGCACCCAGTACAGCAATTGTTACCGCAGGACCTACAAGCCCCTTGATGGTTTCCCACGACAGCTCAGGAACCACAGCTCCCGGCAGGGTAGAGTTGATGCTGAAACGGTCACCAATGGTCTCTACACTCGTCACACCTGCATACTCCTTAAGCAACAGTACGGCAACGGTCATGACGATAATAGCCACTAACGAACCAGGCAGTGCCTTGAGTGGCGACAGGTGGAACAAACGTGCCAGCATAGGCCATGCGGCGATGATGGCTACGCTGATAATACCTACCAACGCACTCCACGGGTCTATATTACCTATATTAGATAGGTATACGCCCCATTTCGCAATGAAGTCGCTGGGAATGGCTCCGTCTATCGACATGCCCAGCAGGTCTTTCACCTGTGTGGTGAAGATGGTGACGGCAATACCACTGGTGAAACCTACCACAATGGGGTAGGGAATGTACTTGATGATGGTGCCCAGGCGCAGCACGCCCAGCATGATGAGGAATACGCCCGCCATCAGTGTGGCAATGGTCAGTCCCTGGATACCATACTGTTGGATGATGCCATAGACGATGACAATGAAGGCGCCCGTAGGTCCACCAATCTGAACTTTACTACCGCCGAACAATGAAATCCTTAATTCCGCAACACTATAATTTAACTTTATTTATAAGTTCCTGAGCAACAAAAAGTTGCCCAGGATTTTGCCATGTCAGAATTTTCACTTATC
>Ga0256404_1010661_pt1 | contig 12622 bp, 12 predicted proteins | sample RumenRJG_01DNA_FD_185990 | JGI IMG/M metagenome (GOLD analysis project Ga0256404, IMG submission 185990) | Bovine rumen microbial communities from Lethbridge, Alberta, Canada - RJG_01 | ecosystem: Host-associated > Mammals > Digestive system > Stomach > Rumen | place: Canada: Alberta | collected...
AGGATCAATTTCTTGACTTCAGGCAGGATAACATTGATAATGAAATTACGGACTTGAAATAAGTCCAGTTTCAAACAAACAAAGTCATAGACGCCTTAATTTACAGAAAAAATTTCGGTCCCTCTTTGAATTTGTGGCTCTTCTTGTTTTATTTTAAATAATTTGCTCTGAATTCTAGAAATGGTTGTTTACGCATGATTACTTTCTCTCCCTCGGCCATTAAAATAATTCGTTTAGCGGGAATTCTTTACCTGACTCTTCCGATCTTCGTACTCTATTCTACGTGCTTCTCATGGCCTTTTGCAATCTTGTTTGACAGCCTTTATGTCCTTATGCTCTTTTGGTGCAGAGGAACTTTTTTTGAGGAGAAGGAGGTCCGTATACCAACAGGCACTGCTGCTTGTTATCTTTACCTGGTTGTGTTTCTGCTGCTTATCAGCGGCGTCGGCGCATTTACAGGATACCAGAATGGTGATATTGGCCGGTCAAACGCCATCCTTTCTGATCTTGTCTACAACGACTGGCCGGTTACTTATAATGATGGCGGAAATGTCAGTGTCCTTAATTATTATTATGCGGCTTTTCTGATCCCGGGGCTCATTGGCAAGGTATTCTTCAGTTTCCGTATTGCCGAGATGATGCTGTTTGTCTGGCTTGCCATCGGGCTTGTGCTTGTCGGACTTTTCCTAATGATAGCTTTGAATAACCGCAGGCCGTATGTTTTGCTGCTCCTTGCCGGCTATTCCGGGCTTCATATAATAGGAACTATGATTGAGCAGCCAGGCCTGTTTGACGGCGCGAAGGTTCTTGAGCAATATGCCAGGGAAATAACCAACAGAGGTGATTTTATTGCCCAGTTTGAGTCCTTCGGAACCGCGGTAAACTGGTGCATTCATCACTATGTTCCGACGATGCTCATCGCCTTTTATTTCGTCGAAATGGTCAGGCATCATAGTTACAAGCTTACGGCCCTGCTTGCCTCATCTCTGCTTTTATGGACACCTCTTGCGGTATTCGGCCTTATCCCGTTCGTTATTGTCATGTTCGTTGCGGAGAAGTTCGATCTTAAGAAGTTCGTTTCAAAGGCGGATTTCCTTGCGCTTGCCGTAATAGGGCTGCCAATGGTCATGTACTTCCTGTCCATGGACGTGAAAGGCACCTCCGGCGGAAAGCTGCTTGTTAGGGGAATTTTATGGCTCGAGCATAACTGGCCGGTTTTCCTGATGTTTGCGTTTCTTGAGTTTGCCCTGCTGTGGATTCTGGTATGGAACGCCATGAGGGAAAGGTTCACCAGAACTGACAGAGTGGTGATGATAACTGTCATCTGCACCATGTCTGGCAGCCTTTTCATAGATTATGGAGCGTGCCATGACTTTTCAATGAGGGCGACTATTATCCCCTGGATGATTCTGTTCACCTATTTTGTGGATTCATTCATGTTTGCTGACAGCAGGCACCGTAGCTATCTTGTAATCTATGCTGTCCTTGCATTCCTTTCGTGCCTGCCTGAGTATTCGCGTGACATTGGCGAGACTGTAAGAAATAATTTCCAGCCGCACAGGTATTACTGGCAGGACAATACGGTTGATGGCTCAAGAATTCAGTTCCAGTATGTCGGCAGCGTAAATTCACCTTTTTACAGGATTTTCGGAAAGAATAACTCAGGGGCACCTGACAGCAGCGAGATCTGCAGTGAAGAGAACCTTCTGATTTCCGGAAATGGCGTCAATGTATATTTCTACAATGATTATCTGGTATTCAATGGCATAGCTCAGGACGATGCGAGGCCTTTGTCGATAAAATATCATTATCCGGATGGCCAGGTTGCCTCCAATGACTATGCCATGTCATGGATTAAGTACAGGTTCGGAAGCCTCAAAGATTCAGGGCTCGGAGGTGTCAGGGTTGCCGACTACCTGTTCAGTTCTCTTGAGGTAGTCATCAATGGTGAGAGCCATACCGTAAGTCTTGCTGATGTCAGGAAGCACGAAAAAGCAGTACCTACTAAACCGTATGTGCGCTTCAGCAAGCTGACAGATGCAAACTGGAACAGCGGCATAAGCAGGAACGGATACACTATACTTGTTGACCGGCCGTCAATCACTGATAGTCACCTTGTCGGAAAGTCTCTTGAGTACAATAAAGAGACTTATAAGGTAATCAATGTTGAATACCGGCCTGGATGCTCGCTTGTTTCTCTCGACAGGCCGGTATCCAAGGTGGATGAGAGTAGCAATGTTGCTTTCATAAGATAGGCCGGTTTGCAACTCATCATCAAAGTTTCAGCGGCAGCATGCTAAAATTTATGCGGCCGTTGCCGTACGTGTGTTCATTGTGTCTCATCTAGGAGCAAGTGTCTGACGCCCGGATTGTGCGCACGTGAAAGGAAACATAATGGAAAGAAAGCATTTTAATGACTATGACTTGTTGCGGATTATTGCAATCGTATTTGTCGTGCTTGGTCATAGCGCCTGGATTGATTCGGCTGGTGAGTACGGTGCCCTGCATTACCAGCTTCCTGAAAATCTCGCCTCTGCATATAACGGCTGGCTCATGACTGCCCAAAGGTATCTTGTCGGGTGGGTGTACGGGTTCCATATGCCCTTGTTTTTTATTCTTTCCGGAGCAGTATACGGAATTTCCGACAGGTATAACTTTGATATTCTCTGCTGGAAGAAAATCAAGAGGCTGTTCATTCCTTTTTGGATTTACTCCCTTGGTTTTACGATTCCGTTAATGTGGTTGGGCAATTTTTATGATAACTCGACTGTAATTGTCGCATATGTCAATGCACTGGGGGGGGGAGTCAGCCATCACTTATGGTTCCTGCTAGCCTTGTTCTGGGTATTTGTGGTCTTCTGGTTTGTGCAAAGAATCGCATTAGGCAGTCTTTGTGCCTTGTTCCTGCTAAGCCTGCTTGTCCAGTTTTATCATAGCAGTCTGCCATTTGACTTCTTTCGGTTTCAGATTGGCATGGGATATTTTATCTGGTTTTGCTTGGGGTATATCTTTCAGAAGCTCAGGAGCCGTATATATGTAACAAGGCTTGGAAGCATTGCGCTGCTTTATATTATGACCTTTGCTATGATTATTGAAACGAAGTATCTGAGCGGAAGTACGGCAGCGAGGATTTTGGTTAGATCAGCATGGATTTATTCTGTCTGTGTCTTTATTTTAAAGTTTGTGCCTTCGCTTGCAAAGAACAGGCCATATAAGATCCTGCTCCGTAATTGCTTCTACATTTATATATTCCATGCTCCGTTTGAACATGTGATTTTAAGATTTGCTTTTGAATTTAACTGGCTGACGTCAGATATTGGATGTTATGTCTATGCTCTGCTAAGAACTGTCGGCGTGATAATTGTTTCGATATTGATGGGAGAGACAGTGGTCTGGCTTAAGAAAAATTGGGCAGGACTGCGCGGTCTGATGGTGAGAACGTAGGCTACAGAATTCACCTGGTTTTGCGGATGTGTATTCAGTCAGAGGGTATAATCCTCAGGTGTCTGGGCAGGCAGGTATGGTGGCTAGGCACTTACCTGTAGGAGCGTTCCAATAGAGTATTGATTTTAAGCAATAGATGAAGTGCTGGTTAGGCTTACACTATGCGTAAAGCCGCAGGTATTCTGCAGTAAGCATGGCTGGAGACGGAGATTTTGCAAAATATGAAATGGCCTGCCTGATTTACGACAGACTCGGATTTTAAGTGGATCTGGGCGTTACAGACACGTCAGATGATGACAGAACTATTTTGAACGATACCAGGCCAACAAGGTTTTATTGGACAACACGCTGCTGAAGAAGATCCCTGGGATCTAGTCAGCTAAATTCAAGGTATTGAAAACATGGCAGAAAACGAGATCCAGGTTCCTGAATTCACCTCTCAGGTTTTTCGTGAGAAGCGCACGAAGTACTGTCTTCTAATTCCCCTTTTCAATGAGGGGCAGAGGTATTTCGAGCAGGTAGAGAAGATGCAGAAGGCCGGAGTGTTTGACCTCGCTGACGTCATCATCTGCGATGCCGGCTCAAAGGACGGAACAACGGCTCCTGAGTTCCTGACCAAAACAGGCCATCGTGCTCTCCTGACCCGCCATGGGAAAGGCCGTCAGTCTACCGATATCCGCATGGGCTACTGGTGGGCGGTGCAGGAAGGTTATGAGGGCTTCATAACAGTCGATGGCAACAACAAGGATGGAGTTGATGCATTGCACCTGTTCATTGAGAAGCTTGATGAAGGCTATGACTATATCCAGGGCTCGCGCTTCATGAAGGGCGGACAGGCAATAAACACTCCTTTCTCGAGGTACTGGGCGCTCAAGCTCATAAATGAGCCGGTGATGACCTTCTGCGCGAGGCGTCATCTCACCGACACCACGAACGGCTTCCGCGCCTATTCAAGGAAGTTCCTGCTTGATCCGAGGATCCTGCCGTTCCGAAATGTATTCTATGGCTATGAGCTGATCTATTACCTTCCTGTGCGTGCCTGCCGCCTTGGCTTCAAGGTAACAGAGGTGCCCGTGTTGCGCGCTTACCCTGGTAACGGCGAGGTGCCGTCAAAAATCGGCGGCATCAGGGGCAACATCTATCAGCTCAGCATTCTCTGGCATACGATTCTCAGCCATTACAATCCAGGCAATGAAAGCAAATTGCCGAAGTACCTGTAATGAAGTACTTTGAGATAGAAGTATTTGTTCTGGCATTACAAAGCATGAGTGCGCAGTTTTCAGGAGAATTGACCGATGGCTGAGAAAGTCGTAATCATGGCAGGAGGGAAGGGCTCGCGCATTGCGTCAGTCAGGAGCGATGTGCCGAAGCCGATGATCGAGGTAGGCGGAAAGCCTGTTCTTGAGCACATCATTCTGTGCGCCAAAAAACAGGGCTTCACTGACTTCATCATCAGCATCGGCCACCTTGGGGAAGTCATCCGCAACTATTTCGGAGACGGCTCAAAGTGGGGCATTGATATTGAGTACTGCAGTGAGACGAGGCCGCTCGGGAGCGGCGGTGCTCTGAGTCTCATGAAAGAGCAGCTTAAGGATGATTTTCTTCTCCTGAACGGCGACATCATGATAGACGCCGATTTCAGAAGGGTAATCGACTTTCACAGAAAGCATCAGGCTCTTGTGACGCTCTTTACCCATCCGAACAGCCACCCCTATGACAGCGGCCTCGTTATCGCTGAAGGTGACGGCATGGTCACCGGCTGGCTCACCAAGGAGGACAAGCGCGGGTTCTGCGAGAACCGCGTGAATGCCGGCATCCATGTGATGTCTCCTGAGGTCATCAGGAACCTCGAGGAGAACGCTGTCTATGATCTTGACCGTGATATCCTGAGGCCTCTTATCGCATCAGGCAGGGTCTTTGCCTATGGTTCCCCTGAGTATGTGAAGGACATGGGGACACCGGAGCGCTACGCACAGGTCTGCCATGACTATGAGACCGGGAGGATCGGCAGGAAGAATTTAATCCAGAAGCAGAAAGCCATCTTCCTTGACCGTGACGGAACGCTCAATGTCTACAAGGGGTTTATCACCAAAGCAGAGGATATCGAGCTTCTTCTAGGTGTCGCTGAGGCAATCAGGAAAATCAACGACAGCGACTATCTTGCGATTGTCATCACCAACCAGCCTGTTGTAGCCCGCGGCGAGTGTACCTTTGGGGAGCTGCGGCGCATCCATGCTGCCCTTGAGACTCTTTTAGGCGCAGAGGGCGCGTACCTTGACGGCATTTATTTCTGCCCGCACCATCCGGACAAAGGCTTCCCCGGCGAGGTGCCGGAGCTCAAGACTGACTGCGAGTGCAGGAAGCCGAAGCCAGGGCTTTTCCTGAGAGCAGCAAAGGACTTCAATATCGACCTGTCTTCATCTTACATGGTAGGTGACGGACTTCGGGATGTTGAGGCGGCTCACAACGCGGGCTGCAGGGCTGTTTACATCGGGGGTGAACCGCTTCCTGACGGAGTCCAGGCGGAATGCTTCCATGATCTTGCAGGCTTTGTCAATAAGCTGATAAAATAGTTTATGTCTGTCTGGCAGAGCTGCAAGGTTATGAGTTTCTGAAAACACTGCCTGACAGGGGGTATTTATGTCCTGTAAAGCCGTTTGGATGGCTTAGGCCTGAGATCTTTCAAGAGAAACAGCATGATTATCACTGAGACTCCTTTCAGAATGTCGTTTTTCGGGGGTGGCACTGACTACCCCGATTTCTACAGGGAATACGGCGGGAGCGTCATCTCCACGACCTTCGACAAGTACTGCACGGTCTCGGTCAGCCATCTCCCTCCTTTCTTTGACTACACCTGCCTTATAACCTACAGCAGGGTTGAGCGCGCCAAAACTGTCGATGATGTTGAGCATCCTGCTGTCAGGAACGCCATGAAGTACCTTGACATGCGCGATATCAGGCTTGACTATCAGGCAGATCTGCCTGCGCGCTCAGGTCTCGGCACATCGAGCTCGTTCGCTGTCGGCATGCTGCTCGCGTTCTATGCGCTGAAGGGCAAATACGTTGACAAGAGGCAGCTCGCGCTTGATGCCATTCACGTTGAGCGCGTCATGTGCCAGGAAAGCGGCGGCGTGCAGGATCAGATCGCAGCGTCATTCGGCGGCCTCAACAGGATTGATTTCAGCGCGGACGGCTTTACAGTGAACCCGCTTGTCGTAAGCAGCAAGAGAAAGCGCCTCCTGAACTCTAACCTGATGCTCTTTTTCACCGGATTCTCAAGGTTCTCCGGGGCAATAGCCTCGTCCCAGGAAAAGGCCATTCATAACAAGATTGCAGATCTCAAGGAAATGCTGAAGCTTGTAGACGAGGCGCAGCGCATCCTCACCACGGACTGCGATCTCGGGGATTTCGGCAGGCTCCTTCATGAGCACTGGAAGCTCAAGCACGGCCTTACAGCTGAAATTTCAACGGGCACCATCGATGAGCTCTACGCAAGGGCAATGAAGGCGGGTGCGCTCGGCGGCAAGCTCCTCGGGGCGGGCGGCGGCGGGTTCCTCCTTTTCTATGTTGAGCCTGAGAAGCAGCCGGCTGTAAGAAAGGCACTTTCAGAACTGATGCTTGTCCCGTTTGAGTTCGAGGACCGCGGAACCAGAATTATGTATTACAGATCAGAGGAATACGTCAAGGAGGAGGACAAATGACCAAAAGGGCGCTGATTACCGGAATTACCGGCATGGTGGGATCGCATCTCTGTGATTTTCTCCTGGAGCACACGGACTGGGATGTCATCGGAGTATGCCGCTGGAGAAGCCCGCTTGACAACGTCGAGCACCTCCTTGACCGGGTAAACCGCAAGGACCGCGTGTTCTTCGAGTACGCTGACCTCAATGATCAGATGTCGCTTGTCCGCGTTGTAAGGAAGTACCGTCCTGACTATGTATTCCACCTTGCGGCGCAGAGCTACCCGCTTACGAGCTTCACCGCTCCGATTGACACGCTCAACACCAATATCCTCGGCACCTGCCGTCTTCTCGAGAGCCTTCATCTTGTGATGGAGGAGTACGGTGACTACAAGCCTGTCATCCATGTCTGCGCCTCCTCAGAGGTGTTCGGCAAGATCCCGGCGGCGAAAATACCCGCAGGCGGCATCAACGAGGAGTGCCCGTTTGATCCGGCATCCCCTTACGCCATCTCCAAGGTCGGAACAGATCTCCTCGGAAGATACTACGCTGATGCATTCGGCATGACCGTGATGACGACCCGCATGTTCACCCACACCGGGCCCCGCCGCGGCGACGTGTTCCATGAGTCGACCTTCGCGAAGCAGATCGCGATGATTGAGAACGGCATGATCGAGCCTGTCGTGCATGTCGGGAACCTGGACTCCATGAGGACCTACGCTGACGTCCGTGACGCCGTCAGGGCCTATTACATGCTGGTAACCGTGAATCCCATTCCGGGTGAGTACTACAACATCGGAGGCTCCTACTCCTGCAAGGTCGGTGATACGCTCAATACGCTCCTCTCGTTCTCGCCGATGAAGGACAAGATCAGGGTTGAGACTGATCCGGAGAGGCTCCGCCCGATTGACGCTGACCTCCAGATCCCGGACTGCCGCAAGTTCAAGGAGCACACCGGCTGGGAGCCTGAGATCCCCTATGAGAAGACCATGAAGGATCTCCTTGACTACTGGCGTGAACGCGTAAAGAAGGGCAGATTCCTCACCCGCTGATATTTAAGCAGATCTTTATGCGGCCGTGGTAAATGTTCCATGGCCGCCTCTTTTGTTTTGCCGGATTTAATCGCTGGATTTTTCAATGCTTATTGAGAACATTAAGCCTAATTTTGAGTTCAGGGACGAGCGCGGAACGCTTGTTCAGCTCGTGCGCGAGGGATACAGGCAGTTCAACGTCATCACATCAAAGAAAGGCGTCCTGAGGGGTAATCACTACCACCGCCATAACCGTGAGGCGTTCTACGTGGTCTCGGGGAAGTTCAGGCTCGATGCATTTCTTGGGGATGAGCATGAGAGCCAAGAGTACTCCGCCGGGGACATGTTCGTGATCCCTCCCATGGTTGTGCATTCCTTCTCCTACCTTGAGGACACGCTTCTTGTCAGCATGTACAGCGAGGGAGTCGAGGAGAAGGACGGCAGCAAGGACATTGTGGCAGTGAGCTGAGGAGGATATATGGATACAGTAAAGCACAGCAGTCAGGAGATTGAGGCTGAACTCTATGCCCGCTATCCGAAGCTTGAATCATGCCGTGATCAGATCCGGAAGGCTTTCGGAATACTTTCCGAAATGTATGAGCAGGGCGGCATGCTCTATATTGCGGGTAACGGCGGCAGCGCGGCGGACAGTTTTCATATCGCCGGAGAGCTCGTGAAGTCGTTCAGGTTCAAAAGAGTACTGAACGATGTGGACAGGGAGAGACTTATGTCCATTTCCCCTGAGCATGGAGAGGAGCTCGGAAAAGCGCTTGAGTACGGTATCCCTGCGGTATCTATGTGCGGGATGCCTGGAGCATCGACTGCTATTGAGAACGATATCGGCGGGAAGTTCGTCTTCGCGCAGATCGCCTACGGCATGATGAGGCCGCAGGATGTGTACCTGGGTATAAGCACCTCGGGGAACTCAGAGAACGTCGTCCTGGGGGCCGTCGCTGCGCGCGCGAAGGGTGCCAAGTGCATTTCGCTCGCCGGGGCCCGGGGGTGCAGGCTCGACAAATGCTGTGACGCTGTGATCCATGTCCCCGAGACTGAGACCTTCAAGATCCAGGAGCTGCACCTTCCCATGTACCACGCGCTCTGCGCGATGCTAGAGGCGAAGATCTTCGCCTGAATTTCTCTAAGGAGCATTCCATGTATCTCATAATCGGCGGCAGCGGCTACTTCGGACGCTACTTTATAAAGAGCATCCTCGAGAAGACCTCTGATGACATTGTCGCAACCTGCAGGTGCCCGGGTGAGGACTCAGAGAGGCTCAGCTGGAGGTCCTTTGAAATCAGGGATCGCGCCGGCGCTGACAAACTAGCTGACGAGTTCGGAAGCCGAGACGATCTCAAGATTATCGTGCTCGCGGCATTCCACCATCCGGACAAGGTGCAGGAGGATCCGGCCGCGGCCTGGTCAGTCAATGTCACCGCACTCTCGTATTTCGTTAACCGCTTCCAGAACGCGAAGGCTGTGTTCTACTCCTCAACCGACAGCGTCTACGGGAACAGCACCGGCGGGTACCGCTTTAAAGAGACCGATGAGCTGAATCCTGTCAACATCTATGGACGCGAGAAGGCCGCGGCAGAGGGCATTGTCCGCTGGATGCCGCTGGGGCAGGGCAAAGTGGTGCGCTTCCCGTTCCTCATCGCCCCGTCGCTGGTTCCCGGGAGGCCGCATTTTTACGATAAAATCGTTGACGATCTCAGAAACGGGAAGACCGTAGAGATGTTCTCGGACTCATACCGCTCGTCTCTAAGCTTCGCGACTGCCGCTGAGCTCACTGTTGAGCTTGCCGAGAGGCCGGATCTTAAGGAGCTGCCGTCAGTCATCAATATCTGCGGTGATGAAGCGCTCTCGAAGTATGATGTCGGCCTCATGATCGCGGACAAGCTTGGAGTGAGCAGGGATTTGGTGAAGCCCGTCAGGATCGCCGACCATGCCGAGATCTTCAAAACGGCAAGGGCAAGCTCGACGATCATGGACAACAGTCTCCTCAAGTCTGTCCTCGGACTGCAGAAGGTTGAGCTGGTGCTCTGACATTTTTGAGAGTCATAAATGCGCTTTACGCCACGGTACTTTTATTCCTTCCTTGAGAAGATTGCGGTGGGATTGCTCATCGCAATCGCATCTCTTGTCACACGTGACAAGGCTAAGGCTGAGTCCCTGAGACCTGCCTTTACGCAGTTCTTCCGCTACTGCTTCATCGGGCTCAGCAACACTCTCCTCAATTACATCCTTTATGTTGCTGCCCTTAACCTCATCAGGGCCGTTAAAAGCGGATTAGAGTATGATTACATGGCGGCGAGCTTCATCTCATTCTCGCTCTGTGTCTTCTGGTCATTCTTCTGGAACAGCAGGTATGTATTCCAGGACGGACGGGAGAACAGAAAATGGGTAAATGCGCTCATCAAAATGTACCTTGCGTATTCTGTAAGCGGAATACTCCTCAATAACGCTCTTCTCTACCTTTTTATCTCGGCCCTCGGGATTTCAGTATATATCGCGCCGATACTGTCGCTCTTCGTCTGTGTGCCGGTAAACTTCATGCTGAACAAATACTGGGCATTTAAGTAGCGGCAGCTGCGCGGCCCTGCAATTTCTCATCTGAACAATTCTCAATTCCCTGCCTGATCGCGCTTCAGGCATTATAGTAAACGCCAAAAGTTTCTTCCGATAGACGTTTGGCATTAGCCTATTGGCATGCATTGTCGACCACCAATTCGGAAATTTCTAATGTCGTTTACTATAAACCATTCAGTCTCTCCTCCGGAATAAGCTTCAAGGAGCCGGTGCCACGTGATTCCTGCCACGGCCAGGCCGGGTTTACAGCGGCTGCCGATGCCCGAGGAGCGTCCTCACGGCCCTCCGCTCAAGGATTTCCATGCCGCGCTTTGTCGCTGACTTCGGCGAGTGTGTCTTCAAAGACTTCAAAAAGGTCTACTGTGTCGGGCGTCCTTTGGGCAAGGTTACCGGGCAGCAGTTCTACACCTTCTGCAGACGCATCGGTGCCGAGATTGAGCCTGCTGACCGCGCTACCGCCTCCCTCATGAACCCTGAGCATGTCGAGGCATGCTTCATCGCGAGGGAATACGCCTTTGACGCGCTTAAGCTCAGGGATATCATCCTAGGACGTATCGCGGATGAGAATAGGGTGAAAATTCTCCTCTCTACCGAGGTCACCAGAGTCTCCGGGTCTGAGAGCGGGAGGCTCTCTGTGGAGTTCACCAAAGGCGGAGACTCATCCTCGGAGGATTTTGACGAGGTCTTCAACTGCACTTACTCCAGGATAAATTTCCTGACGACGAGAAGCAGCCTCCCCATTATCCCACTCAAGCACGAAATGACCGAGATGTGCCTTGTGGAGGTTCCTGACGCTATAAAGCACATGGGCATCACCATCATGTGCGGTCCGTTCTTCTCCGTCATGCCGTTCCCCGGGGCAAGGATTAATGGAGTGATGCCGCACAGCTTCAGCCATGTCCGCTACACGCCGCATTACGAGTGGCATGACACGGATGTTAATACATATAAGGACGCCTACCGGAGGCTCTCAGAGGACGAGCGTCACAGCGCCTGGCGGCTGATGGTGCAGGACGCCTCCCGCTTCATTCCGCTGCTAAGTGAGTGCAGGTATGAGGACTCGCTCTGGGAGGTGAAGACTGTCCTTCCCCGGAGCGAGACTGATGACTCGCGCCCAATCCTCTGCCGCTTCAACTACGGACTTAAGGGATTCCACGTGATTATGGGCGGCAAGGTCGACAACGTTTATGATGCTGTAGCGGCGATTTCAAAGGAGCTTGATATCTGATGGCTGAGGCGGACAAAATGAATGAAGTTAAGGAAGATAAAGTAACCAAGAGCGAGTCGTTCGTCTCGGTCGTCGCCGTTCTGGGTGCAGATACTGCAGAGACCGTAGAGAAGGTTCCGGAAATTGTATCGTACCTAAGGGATCGCTACAGCGATTTTGAGGTCGTGCTGGTTGCGAAAAAGTTCGCAGAGGGCGAGACGGAGAGGCTCGTGCAGCCGCTCCTCAAGACCGTCCCCTGCATCAGGTATCTGCAGCTTACTGACGACGGCCCCAACGATGTCGCGCGCGAGGCGGGGCTTGAGAACGCCATCGGCGACTTTGTCGTCCTGACGGAGCCCAAGTACGATCCGGTGGACCTCATCGGGAAGGCCGTAACCATGTGCCGCGAGGGCACTGACGTCATCGTGGGCGTGAGCGCGCTTCAACACAGCATTGCCTACAATCTGCTCCGGCCCGTCTCGCAGCTCCTCCTCCGCCTCGCGGACTACCGGCTCCCGCGGAACGCCTCTCATTTCCGCTGCCTCTCACGCCGCGCGGCGAATGCCGTCACGCAGTCCGGAAAGGCCCACCAGCTCTTCTACATGCGCATCCAGAAAACCGGTTACGGCTTTAAGACTTTGGAGTACGAGTCACTCTGCAGCAAGGGTCGGGGT
>Ga0256404_1010663_pt1 | contig 12621 bp, 9 predicted proteins | sample RumenRJG_01DNA_FD_185990 | JGI IMG/M metagenome (GOLD analysis project Ga0256404, IMG submission 185990) | Bovine rumen microbial communities from Lethbridge, Alberta, Canada - RJG_01 | ecosystem: Host-associated > Mammals > Digestive system > Stomach > Rumen | place: Canada: Alberta | collected...
AATGATCAATGGAGCCATCGATGATTTCTCTTCTTACCTGAGATTCCTTTCCTATCCTTTCGAACTTCGTGTTGTGCATGATCTTTCCCAGACCGCTTCAAAGCCAGAAATCAAAGAAAATGAGACCCCCGTGGATCAAACGACACTTCATTTATCTCTCATTCCCGAAACCATTCAGCCGACGATAGAAGACATCCAAGAAGATCTAGAACCGAAACCTTCCGGAAAAAAGGAACAACAAAGCGAGAATAGAATCGATCCTTCTTTTGAAGAAACGGTTCTTCCAGAACCATCGGTTACCATAGACTTGACCACCGAGAAACAATCGAATACGAGCCCCGTATATGAAGAATCCGCAGAAGAAAACGTTGAAGTAGGAACAAATTCAATCAACGCCACTCAGGAGACCAACGAGGATTGGCCGAAAGAAGCTGACATCGATGAAGAGGCGGAGACATGCGAAGAAAACAACAACGAGGATGAAATTTTGGAAGAGCCCCAAGATTCCTCAGAAGAGGAATTCGTGCCACCTGAATTAGACGAAGATGAGCGTGCCAGACAGGCTGCCTTACGAGAGGCGGAAAATGTCTTTCTTGATGCTTTAAGGCGTTCTAAAGAAGAAGAGGCCCGTAAGCAAATCTTCATCAAAGGCGATTATCTCAAATTGAAATCGATATCCGATATCTATACCTCCAACGTTTCTCATGTGGAATTCGAGGGCGAGCTTTTTGATATCGACGAAAAGAACCCTCACCGCAAAACCCGCAAAGGAAAAATCATGATGTCTTGCGGCGTTGGCGATTTAGCCCAAGGGAGTGCCGTTTATATTCGCATGATGGAATCGCGAAACGGGCTTTCCGCGGAGGACATTTTACAATTCGGGCCGAAATCGAATGGGACGAGAGTCAATGTCCGTGGGGCAGTGGAAAAAGACACCCATACCGGCCAAAAGCAAGTTTTCGTCCATTACATCACCAAACTTCCTCCTCAGCCATTGCGATCTGATTCTGAATTAGAACAACGCGTCGAATTGCATTTGCATTCTAAATTCTCTGCGATGGATGGCTTAGGCGAAATCAGCGATTATTTAAAACTCGCCATCCATTGGGGGATGCCTGCGATGGCGGTAACCGACCATGGGGTCATTCAATCTTTCCCTGCGGCGGAGAATGCCTTAGCTGCGATCAACAAAGACCGAAAGAAAAAAGGCATCGGCCCTGCTCCGATTAAAATGCTTTATGGCTGCGAGCTTTATATGTTTGACTGGCCAAAGCCTGTCTTTAACGCCGTAAGCGACAAGCCGATCCATAATCAAACCTATTGTGTCTTCGACTTTGAGACCACAGGTGTTTCCCATACCTACGATCGTCCGATTGAATTTGGCGCTGTGATTGTTGGCCCTGACGGCATCGCCATCAAACGTATGGATCGTTTTATCGACCCTGAGATGGAACTTCCCCAACAGGCGATGGAAATCAACCACATTACCCCAGAGATGTTGGTTGGTGCGCCAAAAATGCAAGAAGCCATCAAAGAGATTTCCGAATTCATCGGTGATTCTGTCCTTGTGGCCCATCAAGCTCCTTTCGACGTGGAATTCTTGAATATGATGCGTGCTTCTGCTGGGATGGAACCAATCAAAAACACCGTTGTCGATACGCTGCCTGTGGCAATGTATCTTTTCCCAGAAGCCGGTTCCTTAGCGGAAAAAGCCTTGGCCAATCGTTTGGAAATCCATGACGATTCCGGTGTCTTCCACCGTGCGGATTACGATGCTGAGCAACTTTCCCGCATCTGGCTTTCAATGATTCCGTTATTGCAGAAAAAATATAAAAACCCGAATCTCACGTTTGAAGATCTTAACCATCTTCCGGTGGACACTCAGGCCTTCTACAAACACCCAAAGACTTTTCATACTTGCGTGATTGCCAAAAACCCAGCTGGCTTAAAGGCTTTATATAAGATCATCTCTGAATCGGAAACGACCTATCTTTCGCCACAATCTGGTTTAACCCCACCGACGCCCACCGTGCCAAGGGATTTCCTTAACGAAAACCGCGAGAACCTTTTCGTTGGCTCGGCTTGCATGAATGGACGTGTTTTCGAAATGGCGATGAATGGCACTCAACAAGACCTCGAAGAAGAAATGGCCTTCTACGATTACATCGAAATCCAGCCGAAAGAAAATTATTCTTGGCTCATTGGGATGGAACAAATCGACGAACCCCGTTTGATGAATATTCTTGGGCGGATTGTTGATACGGCCGAGAAATTGGGCAAGATGGTGATAGCAACCGGCGATTGCCATTATGTCAATCCGGCGGAAAAGATCACCCGTGATATCTATATTTGTTCCAAAGGCTTAGGCGGTTCTGCCCACCCATTGATGAGAGGTCGTGCCCGTCATGCCGAATTCCCTAACCCAGACCAACATTTCCGTTCCACGAAAGAAATGCTGGATTCCTTCCGTAGTTGGCTCCCAGAAGAGAAGTGCCGGAAGATCGTTATCGAAAATTCGCGTGCGATTGCCAATGCCTGCGAGCCATTGCGCATTTTGAAAGACCGCCTATATACACCTGACGCCAATTTGCCCGATTCCGATAAGAAACTCCGTGAGCTTTGTTATCAGAATTTAAAGGATACGTATGGTGAAAATCCAGATCCATTGGTGAAAGCTCGTCTTGACCGAGAACTGGATGGTATTATCAATAACGGCTATGCCGTCACTTATTACATTGCCCATCTTTTAGTCAAACACGCAATGGAAGATACAGACAACCCGGAGCATATGGGTTATTTCATCGGCTCTCGTGGATCGGTTGGCTCTTCGTTTGCCGCGACGATGGCAGGCATTACGGAAGTCAATCCTTTGCCTCCGCATTACCTTTGCCCGAAATGCAAACATTTTGAATGGGCCAATGACGACCCACAATTCAAAAACCTTCGTTCTGGCACTGACTTGCCACACAAGAAATGCCCAGAATGCGGGACTGAACTATTAAGAAATGGACAATCCATTCCTTTTGAGACGTTCTTGGGATTTGATGCTGATAAGGTTCCGGATATTGACCTTAATTTTCCTGCGGATTATCAAGCCAAAGGGCATTTGTACACTCGTGAGATTCTATCTACGCCAGAAGAGAATAGGGCATACGCGAATGGGGAATTCGTCCATTCCCCTCACGTTATTCGTGCCGGGACGATTGCTGCCGCCGAACAAAAGAACGCCTTTGGTTATGTGAAAGGCTACTATGAGCGTGTTTTGCACAAAGAAGTGGGAAACGATGATCGTGCCTATTGTTCGTTCTTGGCCAGCAAATGCACCGGCGTCAAACGCACCACGGGACAACATCCAGGGGGCATTGTCGTTATTCCATCGAATATGGATATCTTTGACTTCACCCCATTCCAGCATCCAGCCGATGACCCGAACGCCGAATGGCTGACAACCCATTACGAATTTGCTTCCATGCACGATTCTGTTTTAAAACTCGATGAACTCGGTCACGTTGAGCCAGTTGCTTTGAGAATGCAGTGCAATTTGACGGGCATTGATATTGCCAAAGTCGGGGAAACGATTCCTTTGGACGATCCTAAAGTCCTTTCGTTATTCGGTTCTCCCAAAGCGTTGAAGCTCCAGAAAAATCCTCTCGGCTTTAAAACCGGGGCAATTGCTTTGCCAGAATTCGGGACTAGTTTCGTTCAAGGCCTTTTAGAGGAAGCTAGGCCAAAGACTTTCAATGATTTGTTAATTATCTCTGGCTTAAGCCACGGTACCGATGTTTGGAATAACAACGCCGAAGACATCATCGTTCATCAGGGGCGTTCTTTAAACGACGTCGTCGGATGTCGTGACGATATCATGAACTATTTGATTTCGATGGGCTGCGATCCTTCGATGTCTTTCCGCATCATGGAAGATGTCCGTCATGGCAAAGGAACTGGTGGCGACCCTCGTTATAACGAAGAGATGAAGAAAAACAATGTGCCAGATTGGTACATCGAATCCCTCAACAAAATCAAATACCTTTTCCCACGGGCCCATGCTGCGGCATACGTTATCGGCGCCGTCCGCACTGGCTGGTTTAAGGTTCATCATCCTTTGGAATTCTATGCCACCTATTTCTCAACCCGTTGCGATAAATTCGACATCGGTGTGATGTCAGGTGGATTGGACCGAATCGTCAAGCGAATCAATGAAATCAAAGGAAACCCAGAAGCCTCTGACGTTGATTTAGAAGAATTGAAAGCGGATACTGCGGCTTGTGAAATGGTAGACCGAGGCTATTCCATTGAAAATATTTCTTTGATGGAATCCGATGCCACGGTCTGGAAGGTCTGCAAGGAACGTAATTGCGTCATCCCGCCATTCAAAGCCATTTCCGGTTTCCCATCGACAGCGGCAGAAGGAATCGTCAGGGCGCGTGCCAATGGCGGTGAATTCTTATCTCAGGAAGATTTGATGGACCGCGTGAAGTCCACCAAAAACGAGGAAGAAAGCAAGCGTCAGGGCAAAGATGTCTTCTATTCTATCGGAGATTCCGCTTTGAAAGCCTTGGAAGATTTAGGCGTTTTAAAAGGACTTAGCAAAACAAATCAATTGTCTCTCTTTGATTTCTGACGTTTGAGTGAGTATAATAACCCTCGCTGATTCAGCGTCAGTTCGGGACGTAGCACAGCTTGGTAGTGCGTCTGGTTCGGGACCAGAAGGTCGTGGGTTCGAATCCCATCGTTCCGACCATCGGCAAAAACAGGTTTGATACACGTGATCAAGCCTTTTTTCTTTTTTAACGATTTTCTTCTTTTTGCATAACGCCTCTAATAATTTCTGAGCAAGGGTTTTGAGGATTGGGCAGGATTCGCTTCGGAAGAGAAACATAGTTTTTCTATCTCTCCGAGACGATTTGCGGGGGACGTTCCGCATTCTGTACAATGATGGCGCTCGAAACCCATAAATAACCATCGGATTCGCCCGATGGTTTTTCTTGACCAAAGGTCGTGCTAAAATAATTCCGTTGCGCCCGTAGCTCAGCTGGATAGAGCGTTCCCCTCCTAAGGGAAAGGTCAGGAGTTCGAATCCCCTCGGGCGCGCCAAGCTACATTTGATACACGGCAATGCCGTGTTTTCTTTATATTATTAGATTCAATCTAATAAAATTCAAAAGAAAAGATTAAAAAATAACAAATACTATAAAATGCTATTGACCCAATCATAAATATTGATTCAATCGATAATGAAAAAATACTATAAAACGATAATAAAGTTAAATCTTTTATTATCAATGAATCCAACTTCAAAAAAACAATTTATTATATTTCCAAAAAATACTACATTATTAAAAAATAACGCGAGAAAATATTGACAATAAATCAATGTTTTTTAATAATAATTACATCTTTCATAGTGAAAGAGAAATAGAGGTTGCGACGTAAAATAGTAATCTAGCTGAGAAGGCATTCGTTATTAAGCTAGTTGAAAGGTAATCGTCGCCGAACGATATTAATAGGCATATTGATATCGTGGGGTTATAGGAAACACTTATAACACTCCTACTTAAGTAGAGGCGCTATTAACGTACTATTTAGAAGTAAGTAATAAGCGCCCCGCGCTTATTTTTTCATTAATGGCGAAAGGGGCAATTTAAAATGAGAAATTTAAGACGATTTGGTTTACTAGTAGCCTCATTACTAGTCCTATCCGCTTGTAATGGTGGCAAACAAGTGGAATTTGATTATGTTCATTTACAAAATAATGTAAATGGTTTTGTCACCGATGATGGAGATACAGCGATTGCTATCGGTTTAAAGAAAAAATCATCTTTAAAAAATGACATCGATCAATATCTCAACTCTTTAACTCCGTCTTATTGGACAGAATTAATGAGCGATATGGTCAAATTGACTAATGATGAAAAGGCAACTTATACATCTAATGTTGATTTTTCTGATACTAGTGCTGGAACATTTAAAGTTGGTATGGAATGCGCTTACGAACCATTTAACTGGACACAAAAAGATAATAGTAATGGTGGTTATCCAATCGCTAATATCAGCGGAAAGTTTGCAAATGGATATGATGTGCAAATTGCTGCTCAAGTCGCTAACGCTCTTCATATGAAGTTAGAGATTTATCAATATGAATGGGATGCTTTACTTCCTGCTGTTAATTCAGGAGCAATTAACGGCATCGTTGCTGGTATGTCACCAACCGAAGAAAGACTAAAAGAAATTGATTTTTCCACAAATTATTATCAATCAAATTTAGTGGTTATTTCTCGTAAAGGTAATAATGTGCTTAATGCAAAATCACTAAGTGATATTGATCAAAAAGGCACCAAAATAGCCGCTCAGCCAGGGACATTCCATCTCGATGCTTTAAAAGCCCAAACCAAAAATCTCACAATTATTGAAAATCTTAATGATTTTGTGACGATGAGAATCGCTTTAGAAGCCGGAACCATTGATGGATATATCGCTGAAGAACCAACAGCGTTAACTCTTTGCAAATAATTATGAATTTCTTTAATGATGTTATTTATATTATCGTCAATTATTGGCAAGACTTTCTTTTAGGTGTTGCCTGGACTTTAATTATTTCTTTAGTGTCTACTTTAATTGGCTTATTGTTTGGGTTAATTATCGGTATTATTCGAACTATTCCCTATAGTCTAAATAAAGCGGTTTTAGTGATTCAAAAGATTGTTAATGGTTTATTAAGCGCATATATTGAAGTATTTAGAGGTACCCCAATGATGGTGCAAGCTGTGGTCATATATTGGGGATATGCCTTTATGATGAATGGCGTCACATTACCTCTAATACCTTCGGCAATTGTTATTGTCTCAATTAATACAGGTGCGTATATTGCCGAAATTGTTAGAGGTGGAATTAATGGAATTGATAAGGGGCAGTTTGAAGCATGCCGCGCTTTAGGAATGAATCATTTTCAAACAATGGTGCATGTTGTTATTCCCCAAGTCATGAAAACAATTTTACCGGCTGTCTCTAATGAATTTGTCATCAATATCAAAGATACATCTGTTTTAAATGTCATCGGTGTGACTGAATTATATTTTGTGATGAGCGTGACAGTGAAGATGACTTATAAGAATTTCCCAGTTTATTTAGTGGGCTGTGTCATCTATTTCATTTTGACATTTATAGTTACTCGAATTATCAAATTTATTGAAAAGAAAATTGCTGGAAAGAAGCATTATTCTTTGTATGGGAGTAACGCTATCGGAGAACTGAATGAGGAGGCTAGTTAATATGTCCATTCCATTTATCCAAATTAACAATCTTTCAAAATCTTTTGGTGATCATGATGTTTTAAAAGATATAACTATTTCATTTAGCAAGGGTGAAGTTGTTTCTATTATCGGTAGCAGCGGTTCTGGTAAATCAACTTTATTAAGATGTATTAACTTATTAGAAGAACCAACAAGTGGAGACATTTTAATCAAAGGAAAAAGTGCGATTAAAGGGGAAATTGGCAAAGAACAATTAGCTACTGAAGTTGGGATGGTCTTTCAATCATTCAATCTATTTGAAAATATGAATGTTTTGAAAAATTGTATGATTGGACAAATAACGGTTTTAAAAAAAGATAAAACAACTGCAAAAAATAACGCTTTAAAATACTTGAAAGCAGTGGGCATGACTCAATATATTAATGCTCGTCCAAACCAACTCTCAGGCGGACAAAAACAAAGAGTGGCAATCGCTCGTGCTTTAGCGATGAACCCAGAATGCCTATTATTTGATGAACCAACTTCAGCATTAGATCCTGAAATGGTAGGCGAAGTGCTAGATGTCATGAGAGATTTAGCAAAAACCGGGCTGACTATGATTATTGTCACTCATGAAATGCAATTTGCTAAAGAAGTCTCTAATCGCATTGTTTTTATCGACGAAGGAAAAGTACTAGAAGATAGGAACGCTATTGATTTCTTTGATCAACCAGAAAAAGAAAGAATTATTTCTTTCTTAAAAAGAATGAACCACTAATTAACAAAACAATAAGTCTTAAATTCTATTGTGGAAGAACCATCAAAGTGTGATATCTTATTTACGAAGAGAGACCTTCAAACCCTATGTCTAGCAGGTGTACGAAAAATTTCTAAGCTGTACGAAAAATCTGCTATAAAAAAAGAACACTGTACGAATTGTGTTCGAATTGGACAAGGGGCTCATATGTACCTATACGTGGTACAACAATACAGCGAAAAGAATGATGGCAAACGGCTCTAAAAGAATTAATGGAAATTATGGCTTGCTCATTTATGATAAAATAATACACCAAGATGATGCATATGGATGGAATCATTATCATCTAGGAGAAAAGAAAGGAGGCAAAGTTGCAAGGATAGAAGAAGTCCCATATCGTTGGGCTCATTCCTTTTTTGGACTTCTGTATGTTAATACAGATGGTAATTACACAACATATCCTTCAAACCCATAAAGATGTTTTGCTTTGATAAAAAAGAAATGGAATAAATAAAGGTAAAGTGGGGTAATATCGGTCTGCCTAGTATATGCCTCATAATTTCAAAAAACGAAAAAAACTGTTTGTTGGCATATCTTGCCGCAGATGATTATTATCCTTTTTTCTTTAAAGAAACGCCTGTAGAAGACATCCTTTTTGTAGATGATGAAGAGGAACAATACCTACGTGATACATTAAAACCAAAAGTACTGCAGGTTTTAACAAATTATGCAACTATTGAATTAAAAGGAAAAAAGCATAAGATTCCTAGATATGAATATCTAAAGGAACTTAACGCAAAATAAGTAAACTAATCTATACTAATTATTTCTACACCATAAAGAGTGGCTCGACTGGAGTGCTAGTGTAAAAGTGGAATATGCGAAAAAACGCAAAAGTGAGCTGAAAAGCTCATTTTTTCTTATTTATAGGCTGCTTTTCCTTCGTGGGCCCTGTTTTTAGAGCTCGTTTGCTGAGTGTCTCTTTACCTATAGCACATAGACATTATCTATTACACATCCATTTCCTGTTAAAAGAATAATGTTGAATATGAATATAAAAATGATGAATTTGGTTTTACATTTACTTTTTTGAGAAACCCAAATTTCTTAAATGATAAGATAAATGATAAGATAAATGATAAGATAAATGATTTAGACAAGACAATTATGTCTGAGATTAGAAAAAACAAATATATTACTATTCCAGAATTATCAAAAAGAATAAATAAGTCAGAGCCTACTATTTACAGACACTTACAATTATTAATGAAAAAAGGATTACTAAAGAGGATGGAGTCAAGAAAAGCCGGTTATTGGGAGATAATTAATGGCTAGTTCGAAAGATTATTTGGGATATGTTCTCGATTTATTAAGAGAAGTAAATGGTGTCACCTATAAAAAGATGATGGGTGAATATATGCTTTATAAAGATGGTATTCTTTTTGGTGGCGTCTATGACAATAGATTCCTTATAAAGAAAACCAAGTCTTTGGAAAGCAGTGGTCTAAAAGAGCAAATCCCCTATCCGTCCGCAAAGCCAATGTTACTTGTTGATAGCGAAGATCCTGATGAAATAAAAGTTTTGATTTTGCTTGTTATTAGTGACTTGAAATAGGCCATCGGCTCCTTGTATTGGAACGATGTATTAAAACCTCTTTACGTATAGGGTTTGCCACAATTCGCCTATTTTTGTCTCAAAAATGGTACGCAAATCTACTAGAGGATATGCATTGTATCAAACAAGGCAAACCCTTTCACTTTAAGAAGCCGGAGATTAATCGCGATATTTATTTCTTTTTTTATTATCTAGTTGTTTTAGGCTTTTTTGATTAACGAAAGGAAACTCGCTGTGAAGCTGGCGCGGTTGATGATGTTGCTAAAATACAATCGAAATTAAAATATAGAGGCGCTATAATCCACATTAACGACATTCTAAAGTAGAAGGATTCTATCATGATTATTAACGTTCTTGGTGATTCGATTACGGAAGGCGTTTCCGCTAGCAAAGAAGAAAATACTTTTGTCTACCTTCTTGGCCAAATGCTTCATGCCGAAACAAGGAATTACGGTATCAGTGGCAGCCGAATCGCCATGCAAACGAAACCATCAGCAGAGCCTTCTTTTGATCGTTATTTCGCATCCCGTGTCGATCAAATGAAAAATGACGCTGATTTTGTTTTGGTTTTCGGAGGGACGAATGATTATGGTCACGGTGACGCGCCTTTTGGAAATATTGGCGATAAAAGTCCTAACACTTTCTGCGGTGCGGTTGATGATTTAATTAACAAACTTCTTCATTTTTATCGCAAAGATCAGCTAATCTTTTTGGAGCCTTTGTATAGATTTAATGAAAATAATGTCTATGGTGATGGCAGCAAATCTGTTCCATCTAAAACACTAGAAGAATATCGTTATGCCATTCGTACGATTGCCAAAAATTATGGAATCACTGTTTTGGATCTTAAGGACAAAATTGGTCGGGCCGAAAACAATCCTTTAATCGCAGATGGTTTGCATCCCAATGATAAAGGCCATTATCGTCTCGCAGAATTATTGGCTGATTATTTTAAAGCGTTAAGATAAAAAACCAGAATATTTTCCGTTTTTGGAGATTGCCAAAATTCAAAAACGATGACCTGGGTAGCTCCTTTTGTTTGGAAATAAAAGCCGTTTAGGTGTTTCCCCGGCCAGATAAAACTATCTTTTCCTTCATATGAATCTAAAAAGAAAGACACGTCCCTAACGTTTTAAAAGAAAGGGGGCATTCAGGGATTTTTGATTTTTAATGCCTCAAAAAATTAAAAAAACAATGATACGGGTCATTTACAATTGACAAACCAAAAAACGAAAATTATTCTTTTCTCATAGGCAAGAAAATATTTATTATTTTCACAATTTAAGGGCTTATGTAGCTCATTTCTCCTCAATCCCGAGAGAAATTGAACTACGTCCTCGCCGAATTTAACTTGACGGGTTCGGCGGATGAAATTCTTAAGGGATTAAATAGGGAGAAGAAAATGAAACAGAAAAAACCTATGTCTCCAGTGATCAAAGCGATCATTGGCTTCGTCTTCTTCGTCGTCTCCGGTTTACTGATCGGTGTCGGTGGATTAGTCGACCTCATTCCTGGCGGTTCTTATACCGCCCAAAACGGTGTCAGCATGTTCTATGGCGTCCGTGCTGCCATTAACTATTACATTGGCGCCTTTGGTGGATACGTCTTCGGCGTTTGGGCTTATATTTGTTTAGCCGTTGTCGCCGCCGCCGGTGTCATCATGATCATTGAAATTGTGTTGGCCGCCAAAAAGAAGAAAGGCATCCTTATCTTCCCAATCTTAGTCAACGCTATTTTCACCACCTTCTTACCATATGTCATCATGGTCGGTGCTTTGATTGCGGATGCTCACGCCTTAACCCCAATCGCAACTTGGATCATTGTCGCTGCCTTCGCTTTTGATGTCCTTGCCATTGGCATTTTGGTGCCAGAATTATTGCCTCTCTTCGTTCCTGCCTTAGAAAGCGCGAACGCCGTCAAGAAAGAAGAGCCAGAAGAAGTTGCACCAGTTGAAGAAGAATGCGCTGAGGATGAAACCGAGGAGCAACCAGCTGGTTTAACCGAAGAAGAAGTTCAAAAACTCATTGATGAAGCTGTTGCCAAAGCAATTTCTGAACACGTCGACAGCAAACATCAAGAAAAAGAAGAGCCAACTCCAGTCGAAGAAGAAAAAGCAGAAGATTCCACTCCAGAAGAAAAAGTCGAAGAACAAGTGGAAGAATCTGACGAAGAAAAATCTGATGAAGAAGAACCGGCAGGAGAAGAAGTTCCTGAAGGCGGAGAAATCTCTGAAGAAGAAGCCAAAGGTTATGGCTCCAGCAAGAGACGTCGTGCCAATTTCGAAACTCGCTTAAAGAATTCCGAATTCGATCTCCGTCACAAATATTATGACCTTCGTGACTACATTAAGTCCTATGGCGTGAAGAACCGTGTTTCCATCCCAGGAGATACCTTCTCTGCACACCGCAAAAAATACGCCTTCCTCACCATCAACGGAAAGCACATCAGAGCTAATTTCGCTTTGAATCCAGATGATTATAAGGATACCCCAATCCCAGTCATCCGTGCCGAATCCAAGAAATTCGAAGATCTTCCATTACAATTCAAGATCCGTTCTGACCTCTCCTATCGCAGAGCCCTCAAACTCGTTGACGATATGATGGCCAAAGCAGGATTTGAAAAACCAGAAGGTCCAGTGAAATTCACCCAGGATCAAAATCCTGACGAGAAATAATCCGTTTCGAAATTCGAGGCCCTAGCAATAGGGCCTTTCTTTTTACTTATTTTTTCGACTTCTTTATTGACAAAGTCACTTTGAATTATTAATCTTAATAACGCGCCTAAAGCGCATTGTACTTGTGATGGGCCATTAGCTCAGCTGGGAGAGCGCCTCCATGGCATGGAGGAGGTCATCGGTTCGATCCCGACATGGTCCACCAATTAGAAAGCAACTTGTAATTATCTAAATCTAATTATTCTAAATAGAACAAAACCTTTTATCCCCGATAATTAATCCCTAGATAACTACAGCCAACAATAAAATAGATCTACTAACCATAGATCTTTTTTTATACCCTCTC
>Ga0256404_1010664_pt1 | contig 12621 bp, 10 predicted proteins | sample RumenRJG_01DNA_FD_185990 | JGI IMG/M metagenome (GOLD analysis project Ga0256404, IMG submission 185990) | Bovine rumen microbial communities from Lethbridge, Alberta, Canada - RJG_01 | ecosystem: Host-associated > Mammals > Digestive system > Stomach > Rumen | place: Canada: Alberta | collected...
AATATCTTTTGAAGGACGGGAGCAGCGCGGAGCATGAGCTTCAAAAGCTGCTGTGCGGCTTATATGAAAGCACCGTTCCCGAACGCGAGCGCATGGAGATCGAAGCGCGGATAGAACTCGAAACGGAAAACGAATCGGCGGCGCGTGAAGCCGCTCGAAGGTTCGCGGTCGTTCATCTTCACGAAGGGGATGACGACGTTTTCTTTACGACCGAAACCTGCGACGACTTCTACAGCATATCAAGCAGATACCGCTCAAGGATGAAAGCGGACATCGGCGAGTACACTTTGGACTCCATCGCGCAGAGCAGCTTCGGCGGCTGTCAGGAGATCAATGGTATGACCTTCTCCGTTTTGTGCGATGCGATGCCAAACGATCAGCGCATCACCGCGCTCGTTGAGTTCGATTTCGATAACGATACGGTGAGCGTATGTGACAGCGGCGACAATGCATGGAGAGCATACAGCCTCAATGATGTATCCTCCGCCGTATGGAAAGCCGAGCGCAAATCGGGCTTGTCCTTGGAAACAAGGCGCGAAGCATTCGCCGCCGCGCTCGAAGGCAGGGAGATAGTATTCAACGCGGATGAGAGCGAAGCGCCCGAAGCGCAGATGCAGCCAACCATGTGAGCCGTGAAGCCCCTGTGCGGGCTTTTTCCCGGCAAGGCCGAACGAACACCCGTGGCAGGACCGGCAGCCGAATTTGGGGCGGTTTTGCGCGAGCGTTCAAGAGCGCGGAAATGCCGAATGCAGGGGTTTTCGCAGGGTCGATAGTTAAGCAGGACAAAGGCAAGGGGTTGCTTGAGCACCCCTTGCCGAATCACAGCGGCCGGCAATGCCGTCCGCATAAGGGTTTTTGAAGCATGAAACACCGGTTTTGCAGGGTTGCACCCTGTTTGCGTGTTTTCAAAAACGGTTGACAACCTCGCTGTGAAAATGCCGAGATTACGGCAAAAACGCAGGGGTTGATTATTTGAGATCAAATGAGAAAGGAGCTGAAGATATGGCCGCACCTAAGGATAAGGAAAAGTTTGCCTTATGGCTCTATCCCGAAACGCTTGAGAAGGTAAAAGAGCTCTATAAGGAGGATGACTGCATAAGCAAATCGGAATTCATTGAGAAAGCCATTCGCTTCTATGTCGGGTTTCTTACAGCGGAGGATAAATCAAATTTTCTTCCGAATATGTTTCTTTCAAATATGCGCGGGATAGTTGCCGAGAGCGATACAAGGATAAGCAGGATGCTGTTTAAAATGTCGGTCGAGATGGCGATGATGATGAACCTGCTTGCGTTTGAGTATCAGGTCGATCCCGATGTTCTTGAAAGGCTTCGCGGCGAATGCGTGAAGGAGGTTCAGCGGCTCAACGGCAGTTTCTCTTTCGAGAACGCCGTCGAGTGGCAGAGCTGAGTTAATGCATGGCAAAGCTCATAACCAAGTTCAAGTATCTGAAGCCGTCCGACAAAAGAAGTCCCGGAGGTTACGCAAGATACATCGCCACCCGTGAAGGCGTTGATAAGATAGACGACTCACAGAAGCTCGCACCGGCAACGGAAAGGCAAAAGCGCTTCATTCAAAAAATCACAGAGGACTTTCCCGAAAGCGCCTCCATGCTTGAGTACGAGGATTATTTGAAGACACCGAACCGTGAAAACGCATCCGAGTTTATCTCAAGAGCAATCGAAGATCATGCGGATGGGATAATGAGCGGCAGAACCTATGCAGACTACATCGCTACAAGACCGAGAGCGGAGAGGATCGGCTCACACGGTCTGTTCACCGATGACGGAGTGCAGGTGAAGCTGTCAAAGGTATCCGAGGAACTTAATCTTCACGAAGGAAATGTATGGACTGCTATAATCTCGCTCCGCCGTGAAGATGCGGATCGTCTCGGCTACAACAAGGGCGAACGCTGGCGGCAGATGCTGCGCGCACAAACACAGGAGTTTTCGGAGCAGCTTCGCATACCTATGCAGGATCTAAAATGGTTCGCCGCTTTCCATAACGAAGGGCATCACCCGCATGTGCATCTGCTGATCTACTCAACAAATCCAAAGCAGGGCTTTCTGTCTAAAAAAGGGATTGATAAGCTCAGGTCATCCATAGCCCAAGAGATATTCCATCAGGACCTTATGAACATCTATGAAAAGCAGACCGAACACCGCGATGAGCTTCGCGCCAAAAGCCGTGATATGATCGCGGAGATAGCTTCGCGGATCAACAGCGGCGAATACGATAACCCCACGCTTGAAGGACTGCTCCTTGATCTTGCATTCAGCCTGTCGAAAGCCAAAGGTAAAAAGCAGTACGGATATCTGAAAGCGGCTGTGAAAGCTATGGTTGATGGTATCGTCAGAGAGCTTGCCGCCGACAGCAATATCGCCGCGCTCTATGACCTTTGGTATAAAAAGCGAGATGAGATCATACGCACCTATACGGACGAACTTCCGAAGCGCATTCCGCTTGAAGATAATCCCGAGTTCAAATCCATAAAGAACGCGGTGATACGCGAAGCAATGAAGCTCGCAAGGAACACAACCGAAGCCAGTGAACAAGCTGCAAACGATGAGCAAGGCGAAGCCGATGAACAGCTCGAAGAAGATGAAGCGGATAGAGACCGCGCAGAATCAAATGACTACACGCACCGATGGAATCAAACAAATAATAGATCAAGCAAATATGCGCCGCATCAGTCAACGAGCCATCATTCACAGGGTAGTCCTGCCGCACGCGGAGTGATCAGGCTTATGCATCACCTGTGCAGAATGCTGCAAAACGGGCTCGACAGCGACAGAAGCAGAAGGCTCGAACGTATCGACAGAAAGCTGAAACGAAAGATCGATGAAAAGAAAGAGGCTCATGGTTTAAAGCAGGGATAAGCATTCGGATAAGCAACTGTAGGCAATTTTAATGATAACGAAACTATCTGAAAGGAAATGTTTATGCCAACAAAATACATCAATTTCACCGACGAGCAGAAGCAAAGGGCTCGTCAAACCGATCTCTGCGAGTTCCTCCGCCTGCGTGGAGAAACGCTCAAGCGCTCCGGCTCGGAGTATGAATGGCTCGATGGCTCGCAGAAGGTAACGATACGCGGAAACCTTTGGTTTCATCAGTACGACAGAGAGGGCGGCGATGCGATAGACTTCGTTCGCAGGTTCTATGATAAGACCTACCCGGAAGCCGTGGAGCTTCTGCTTGAAGGCTCGGGAGGTGCGCCGATCGCATCCGCTTCCGTTGAAGTCAAGCCGAAAAAGCCGTTTGAGCTTCCCGCGCGCAACGACAATATGCGCAGGGTGTATGCGTATCTTCTCACAAAGCGCGGACTCGACCGCGATGTGGTGTACGCTTTTGCCCGAAAGCAGATGATCTATGAATCCGCAAAGTACCACAACGCCGTGTTCGTTGGCTTCGACCGCGAGGGCATTCCGCGACATGCGAATATGCGCGGCACGGGCAGCGAAAGCAGCTTCAAGGGCAATGCCGACGGAAGCGAACCCGAATACAGCTTCCACTGGAACGGCAAGAGCCAATACCTCTGCCTGTTTGAAGCGCCGATAGATATGCTCTCGTTCATCTCTATGAACAAGGAGAACTGGCAGAAGCACAGCTATGCGGCGGCGTGCTCGGTGTCGGACAGGGTATTGTTTCAACTGCTGAAGGACGATCCGAACATAACCGATGTGTTCGTCTGCATGGATAACGATGAACCCGGACAGAGAGCAGCGAAAAGGATCGCCGAGAAGCTCGGCGAAGAAGGAATAAAAGCAAGCATCCTCGTTCCCAAGCACAAGGACTGGAACGAGGATCTTTTATATCTAAGCCAAGACGAATGCGAGAAACGAAGCGAGGTGGAAAGCCCATGTCAGGCATTCCAACCCTAATTATCGTCGGAGCGATAATGTTCGCCGTGCTCGGCGGCATAACCCTGCTTGCGTATGTTTACAGCCTCAACAGTATCAAGTCCAGGACCGTTGGCGACGGTCAGCACGGTACAGCTCGCTGGATGACTAAGGGGGAACAGAAGAAGGTTTATAGTCATATTCCTTTCACGCCCGATAAATGGCGTGAACAGGCGAAGCACGGAAACTCCCCCACAGGCGCGGACGGAAAGCCGCTTCCGCAAGGAATAGTCGTCGGATGCAAAGGCAATACCACGGCGATGGTCGACACGGGCGATGTCCATGTTCTTATGATCGGTGCGGCAGGCGTTGGCAAGACCGCATTTTGGCTTTACCCCTGCATAGAGTACGCCTGCGCAAGCGGAATGAGCTTCCTCTCCACAGACACCAAAGGCGACGTTATGCGCAACTACGGCAATATCGCCAAAGGCTACGGTTACAATGTATCCGTTATTGACCTTCGCAACCCAACCCGCTCCAACGGAAACAATCTTCTGCATCTCGTCAATAAGTATATGGATCTGTATCAGGCTCAACCCGATATGCTCGTGTATAAGGCAAAGGCGGAAAAATACGCCAAGATCATATCAAAGACGATCATTCTATCGGGCATGGACGCCGCATCCTTCGGACAGAACGCCTACTTCTACGATGCCGCGGAAGGACTGTTGACGGCAACGATCCTGCTTGTTGCTGAGTTCTGCAAGCCCGAGGAAAGGCACATAGTATCGGTATTCAAGATAATTCAGGAACTGCTTGCGCCGTCCGGCAAGAAGGGCAAGAATCAGTTCCAGCAGCTCATGGAGCTGCTTCCGAATGACCATAAGGCAAAATGGTTCGCAGGAGCCGCATTGAATACCGCAGAGCAGAGCATGGCTTCGGTTATGTCCACGGCACTTTCAAGGCTCAATGCCTTCCTCGATTCGGAGCTCGAACAGCTTCTCTGCTTCGATACCGAGATAGATGCCGAGCAGTTCTGTCGTGAGAAATCGGCGATCTTCATAATCATGCCGGAGGAAAACCCAAACACATTCTTTATGATCTCGCTGATAATCCAACAGCTCTACCGCGAGATACTTGCGGTTGCGGATGAGAACGGCGGTCAGCTCAAGAACAGATGCGTGTTCTTCTGCGATGAGTTTGGCACTTTGCCAAAGATAGAGTCCGCCGAAATGATGTTCAGCGCGGCGCGCTCAAGGCGCCTGCAGATAGTGCCTATTATCCAGTCCTTTGCCCAGCTCGAAAAGAACTACGGCAAGGAAGGCGGCGAGATAATCGTTGACAACACGCAGATAACCCTGTTCGGCGGCTTTGCTCCGAACAGCTCATCCGCCGAAACTCTGTCAAAAGCTCTCGGAAGCCGAACCGTTATGTCCGGATCGGTATCGAGGAGCAAGAACGATCCTTCCGCATCCCTGCAGATGATGGAAAGACCGCTGCTCACGCCGGATGAACTCAAATCCCTGCCGAAGGGCGACTTTGTGGTTATGAAAACAGGCGTTCATCCAATGCGAGTACACCTCAAGCTCTTCTTCAAATGGGGCATTGAGTTCGATAAGGACAACCCCTATACCGTACCGGAGAACGGCAACCGTGAGGTCAAATACGCAAGCAAAGAGGAGCTGATCGAGAGCATCATGAAGAAATACCCTCCAGAAACCCCGGCGCAAGCAGAACAGCCAACGGATAATAAACCGATCACCGCAAGCACCGGCGATATAGAAAAGACCGCTCCACCCGCCAAAAGACAGCCCAAACCGCTTCCGGAACCGACAGAAAAGGCTGTAAAGAAAGACGGCGCTCCGCCGTGGATGAACACGGAAACAGAAGCACCGAATAACACACATACGGAGGAACAGACAGATGAGCAGACTTGATCCCGTTTACCGCTCCGAGCTTCCGCACCGCGCAAGAACCGTCTATATCTACCTTGCGGACAGAGCGAATAAGGACGGCGAATGCTGGCCCGCTATCCCCACCATCGCCAAAGAGCTGCAACTTTCGCAAACCACAGTGCGCCGCGCTTTGAACGATCTAAGGAAAGCCGGTTGGCTTCAAACCGAGCAGAGATACAGAAAGAGCGGCGGAAAGAGCAGTTTGCTTTACTCGATAAAGCGGGAGTAACGCCAATGTTTTGAACGATTTGAGCGAATCAAATCAGTATCCATTGATTAACCGAAATCCCAATCAAAATATCAACTTTCCGCCAAGGGAGAACTATGCCCAAACGCTGGCAGGTGGTACCTGTCATGGTGGAAGGAGAATGTGAAGAACCCAACTGAAAAGGTTTTTCGGCAGAAAGAAAGTTAATAGATGTGTTCAGCTTATACGATTAAAAATCACCGGGCCTTCTCCGCTGAGTGAGGTCTGATGCTGAAATGGCGTTTATCATTCATGGCTTTTTGAACATTTTTCTGCGAAACGATGGCTATGGATTTTGAGATTCATACAAAGTCCCGGGTGGCTGAATCGCTCGGCTCGTTGGCGGATTAATCAAAAAACGGACGGTCATCAGCGGGGAGAAGGGTTCATCATACCCTTGCCGGCCTAATTGATTTCGGCTATTCTGGCAAGTGAATATCGTGCTTGATTAACGTTGCCTTTCTGCGCGTGTATGATTGTATGATCCGTACCTAATACCTCCCGTTATTCATTATGCTGTTTAATATCTTTTCATAACTGTTTGCCGAATATGTTGAATAAGTAATTCGGAATGCCTCCAGCATTTCTATGATTTTCTGCTGTATTAGGATGCTTTGTTCTTCGCTTTGGTAACGTCCATCTTCTCTGTATGGGAATGACCTGGTTAGAAGAAAATTGAGATTATTAAAGGCATTGTGCGCATCGATAACAGCAGCCATAAAATGATCTGATAGATAGTCCCGATCATTATAAACAGCCGACAATAAAAGTGGACTGTCCACGATAACAATATCAAACTGTTCGGCGCATTGTTCAATTCTCCACAGCTGGTTTCCGAATACAAATGCTTGATTATACGGGGGCTTTATACCTGTGTATAAGAACAAATCTTTAGTAAACTCTTGCACCATTTCAACACTATACCCGAGTTTTTTTAATGCGGAATAACAGTATGCTGCGCAAGTGCTTTTCCCATTCCCCGGGGCTCCGAAGAAGTTCACGATGAGTGATTTGTTCATAGGACATCTGTTCTCCAACTTATAATTTTTAATATGGTATTACACTATCCGCATTCCATAAATAATGCAGCTGCAAAAACATTGACTCGCATTGAATTCGCCCATGTAATTACAAATCTGAGCACTATTGCATGGGCGAATTCATATTTTGCGTATCCGCATCTTCTAACAATGCTTGATGTTAACTGTCTGTTGTCCATTTGCTGCTGTACACAAGTTGCAAATGGAAGAACGATAGACGATAGGGTGCATTATAATTGGTTTAGCGCATCCATGCTGTGTGTTGCAAAAACCACTCCGTGCTTATTGCATGCGTTTTTGATTTCCGACAATTCATGACTTACATCGATGTATTTGATGTTTTTCGCAGAGCTCCCGATTAAATAACCGGTGTTATCCCCTGTAAGATAGCTCAATTCGGAATCATTGAGCCCTAAGCGTTCTATTATTGCATCATTGACAGCAAGACCGCTTGCAACAACAGCATCAATGTATTCGTGGTACAGCGAAATCATATCAATGACTTCTTCCACGGGGACAATGGCGTTTGGGAAGATTGGTCTAGCCAACAGAATGCTTTTCAGACCATTTTGGTGAAGATTCTTTATCACTTCACATCGTTCCAATGGCGTTGCGATCCTATCTGTCCTTTCCGTGATTCCATATGAGGCGTTTGCAGGAATAGAAACGGCTACAAATAAAGAATGATTATTTGCTGCCATCCGTTTGCTCAAAACAGCCAATTGTTTGATAGTACCCTGACATAAACACTGTCTGGTAATAACGAGAATTGAGCAATTGTAACTATCATACAATGATTCCGTTAATTTGATGCCCGCTTGTTCATCGATAAAGTTTTCACGATCGTGAGACACATAGATAACATCAAATGCTGATCCACGGATAGAAACAACAATTTGTTCAACCTCGTCGATGTCTTTGTTGAGTTTCGGCGAGTCACAATCCAATGTATAGCAGTGCTTGCATTCTAAAGGGCACCTTCCTGAAAAAGAAACCAAAACGCGCTTTGTGTATTTCATTTTATTATTCCTCCAATGTATTATTTATCGTTCGCTAAAGTATGCAGTTATAATATTTGAGCAAATATCATCCAACTGTCTGCAAATCTCTATCACTTCAGTTGTATCATTTAAATAGAATTTTGTTTTCTTGCCGCCTTCAGCCTTCTCTTTGATATTACAATCCACATCAAAAGTGATGCCTCCTACTATTTTATCATTGTGAACTAAGGGGATTGCGTACATAACATTACGCCCAGATTCTAATTCAGACAGCTTGTGCCAAATAGTTACTTTGCCACCGTTCATTTCCTTGTAATAATACCCATCTTGCTCACTAACTGTATTCAACGGTTTTAAGTTAACATGATAAACAAACAACTTGTGTTCGTTAAAATCATAGACGACCACTTTTCTCATTATATAGGCAAGTCCTAAAACACCCCAGTAACGAGCTCGGGCTGGACTAGTTGTATTATCATTTCCACCAACTGTGGCTATGGTTTTTCTTAAGGATGAGAAGAAACGATTCCCCTTATACTTTCGTCCGCGAAAAGTAGTGAATCCTTTGTTTTTGACCAGAATTGATTTTGCATTTGCGGGAATAATCTCGCTACCAAGGACCAGTTTCAATCCCTGTTCCATATGGGGTTTTACGATATTGTTTCTGATCGAAGAATAATACTTTTTTGTAGCTAATTTAACAGTAACAAAAGTGATTACTATAGTTATTAGCCAATCAACACCATTTCTAACTATGGTATCAGTAATAAAATCGATTATTGAGTTGTTCTGAGTATTCACAATAGCTACCCCCATCTCGTGTACACTTCTTCTATGCCTTTGGGTCAAGCAATTGCCGGATTTGTAAATATAGCCGTTTTTTGCTATACTTCAATCTTTCCATCGCGCATTTTCAGCACCACATCGGCTTCATCGGCTACGGCTTGGTCATGTGTCACGATAACAACGCAGCAGTTTTCCTCGTGAGCAAGGCGTTTCAGAATTTCCACGATATTCCTTCCGTTCTCGCTGTCGAGGTTACCTGTCGGCTCGTCCGCAAGGATGATCCTGCTACCGGATGCAAGCGCCCTTGCGATTGCCACGCGCTGCTGTTCGCCGCCTGAGAGCATATTGGGCAGGCGGTCAAACTGCTCCTCCTTCAGACCTACCGCAAGCAGCTTTTCCCTTGCCTTTGCTTCCGCCTCGTTCTTCTTCATACCGCGCATATACAGCGGATATGCTGCATTCTCAAGCACGGTCAAATGCTGAAACAGATTGAAGTTCTGATAGATCACCGAAGCGCTTTCGCGTCTGTAACGGTCGCGATCCATTTTTGCGGTGGATTCGCCCTTCCATTCGATGCTTCCGCTTTCCGGCACGTCAAGCCCCGCCAGCAGAGAAAGGAAGGTTGTTTTTCCGCAGCCGGACGAGCCGACGATGGCGTACATCTTGCCCGGCTCAAATTCGACGCTCACGCCGCCCAGCGCGCGGACGGTCTGATACTTGTTGCGATAGCTGTACGTTATGTCCTTTACAAGCAGGCTTTCCATGTTTTATTCCTCCGTTTTCATAAGTTTCATTACATTGATTCGCGTGATACGGGAAACGGAAATCGCCGTCCCGATTAAAAACGCGGAGATCGCTCCCGCCGCATACAGCATCATACGAAGCGAGAGAGTTCCGTTTATCACAATTCCGATGACGGTTCCGACGGCGGCGCCCACGACCGCAAGCGCAAGATACTCGCCGAACGTCAATCGGAAGATTCTTCCGCGCGTCATGCCGAGACAGCGCATGACCGCGTACTCACGCAGGCGCGACTGTGTGGAGAGGTATGCCGCAAAGAATCCGACCGCTCCCTCAATTATGAGCAGTGCGGGGATCAGCAAATGCAGCGTTCGGATATTTCCCCGTATTTCTTCCAATGTGTTGCGAAGAATATCGTCGTTTATCCGGACGGCAAATGCGGGGCGAATACCCGATTGGTCATCGGCGTTCAGATCCGCAAAAACTTCGTAGAGCGACGCCCTTGCCTCATCAAGACGGCGTGTATCCCTGATGTCGAAGGAGCAGGAATCCGCCGTAATCATATAGCTTTGCCCGTCATGGAAGTCCATTGTGTGAAAGGGGCAATACAGGGTCTTCGCCGAACCCGTATGCGTTCCGATTATCCTCAAACTCACGGAAAAGTTGCCGTTGTCGATTTCTATGTACTCGCCGTCAACAGCAAGCCCCTGTGGGATTACGCAAACTTCCTGATTGCCCGCAAACACGGAAGCATCCCATCCGTCAAACAACATCATGCTTCCGCCTCCGGCTGCTGTCAACGCATAGTCGGAATCGGGAGTTAAAAGGCATACCATCGTGTATTCTTTCGGCGCGATCAGCTTGATGCTCGCCTTTGAGCGCACATTTTTGATATGCTCGTCCTGATAGTAACCTCTCTCGTGCCGCAGCCCGCACAGCAAATCCACAAAGCCCGTTGCCATGTGCAGATTGTCCTGATTTGTGCCCTGTGAATCTGTGATAACGCAGGAGATCACAGTATCATCTACCGTTTTCTCAAGCGCCGCCTCCTGCCTCGCGGTAAGCGAACACAGCACCATAGCGGCGCAGGTTTCAAGCAAAGCGATGAACAGCAGCAGGAGCATCCATCGTTTGCGCCTCATCATTGCGGAGATCGTGACATGCCGCATGCTCATTTCTATTTCAATCCCTTCTTTTCGGTTTGCAATAACGGTACGTTGGACAGCGCCTTTGCGCACAGCAGCGAAATCATCGCCAGCAGCAGGAACGCTGCGGCAGCGCAGGCGGCGATAACGGGATAGTCGGGCGCAAGCGCAGTTGATACCGCTTTCTCCGTAACGGTGGAGAACAGCGCAGCGGCAAGTGCCGCTCCAAGCAGGGCGGCAACGGCATCAATCAAAATGAAGGCTCCAAATGCCTGCTTCGCCACAACCTTGCGGCCTATGCCGAGTATGCGCATGGTTTTGGCGGACGGGGCAAAGCGCCGCATCGTGAGAAAATGCGCAAGCGCAGCGGTTATGATAAACGCGGCAATGCCGATCCATAAAAGCATCTGCCCGTTTTTAACCAAGGCGTCAATGCTTACCTCAGTTGCGCTGAAGTTCTGATCGAAACATAGATATGCATCGCCTTGTCCCGCTTGTTCCATATATGCAAGGAACTGTTCCTTTGTCCCGTTTTTCAAAATCAGTGAGGTAATCAATCTGTTGCTTGGACGCGTGCTAAACTCCTCGCTGCCCGAAACAGCTTTTTTAGGTATAAGAATCGTATCTGCACAGAACAATTGCTCACCTTGTGAAAACTCAGGCGCGGAATAAATGCCCACTATTTCATATTCACCTGTTACGTTCATACGATCCTCTTTAAGACATGATCCGCGCGGTATGGTCTCACTTGCAAAGAATCCGGTATCGTAGAAATCCAACGTAAGCTTATCTCCGATCTTATAACCGTTGTACTGAGCGTAAGCCGCGCTTATCATACAGACCGACTTTCCCGCATAGTCCTCATCGTTGAAGAAGCGCCCCTCAAGCAAACCCGCTACTCCGGTATTGAAGGCATACATGCTTCGCACATTGTCGGTAACGATCACCGTTGCGCTGCTTTGATTGACCTTGCACAGAGGTATGATCTCCTCGCGCCATATCCTGCCTTCGTCGCTTGCAAGAAAGTCCTCCCAAGAACCGCTGTATTCTGCCCAGCGCGGAAGCATTTCCTCATTCGGATAGAGGTATGGCATTCCATCTTCCGTATAATCGCGCTTTACTTGCATCGCATCGTCACCGGCCTTCTCGAAATCGGAAATTGCAGTTCCGGCGAGCTTTATAAATCTTCTCTTTTCATCAAGGAGGTTGAACTGTCGTCCGTAATCCAGTATTCTGCCTGTAATTACCGATGTCTGCGTTTTAATGGTGTCCACAGGATAATCATGATAGAATCCGTAGACAAGATATGTATGCCCTTGCTTAAACGGGATATCCCCATCGGGTGTAAACAGCGTTCCGTATATATGCATCGTTGCCGGAACAGGAACAGCAGCTTCGACTTCATGAACTTCTATACCATGTTCATGTGTATCGATCAGCGCAGTATTATCATAGATGTCGGGATAGCCATCCGCGAGAGAAATGACGTCGATAATCTCCGTTTCAGCAAAATAATAGGCTGTGGAACCTGTATCAACGGGAGTGCCATCTTCGCTTTCTTCATCAAAACTTGGCATCTCACTTTTTATGCATTTGACCGCGAAAACGGCCATGTTGTAGCATGGTTCGTCAAAATCAGCATTATAATCCAACACATCCTTGTATCCTGATGTTATTGCTTTGCTTCCCTTGACCTCCGCTCCGAGGATATATCTGCAATCAACGTCCTGCACAAAGCCGCTGTTCATTGCCATTTCATTCACCAAATAGTATGGGATAATAGGCGCTTCATTTGCCAATCCGTTTTCCCTTTCCTCCCTTGTATACGTCCTTCTGTCGATGGGAACGGCAATGGTAACGTATTCAT
>Ga0256404_1010666_pt1 | contig 12619 bp, 3 predicted proteins | sample RumenRJG_01DNA_FD_185990 | JGI IMG/M metagenome (GOLD analysis project Ga0256404, IMG submission 185990) | Bovine rumen microbial communities from Lethbridge, Alberta, Canada - RJG_01 | ecosystem: Host-associated > Mammals > Digestive system > Stomach > Rumen | place: Canada: Alberta | collected...
GAGTATTCTTTCAGCTGGTCAACGTTGACCGCGTCAGTTCCGTCTTCGCCCGGAGCTACGTTGATGATCTTGTTGCCTGCCACGTCAATCTTGTTCTTCGTAAAGGACGGGCCTTCGTTGATGGTCATACCTTCGTTGTTGATCACGGTATCGCCCATGGTCACGCTGCCTTCTTCAGTCAGGTCTATGTTCTTATTCAGTTTTACAACCAGTTTGGCGCCGTCGCCGTCAGCTTTCGCTACTACGCCGATATTGCCGTCGGACAGTTCGTCTTCGCTTGCTGCAGTAGATTCACCTACGATATCTACAATATTGTTCAGCTTAACCGGAACCGGATCGTCCTTCGTGTTGCCGAAGTCGCCGCTGTACTTCATGCCGTCGTCCAAGGTAGCTACTTCGTGGGTCGTCCCGTTATGGTCTTCGTAGACAATGCGGTCCATACCGTCGGTGCCGTCAGCGCCGTCAGTGCCGTCCACGCCTACCGGTCCCTGCTGTACATGAATGTCGGCCGAGGCATCCTTGCCGTCAGCACCTGCCGGTCCGGTCAGACCGATATGGCCTACGCCGTCCTTGCCGTTAATCGCAACCGCAGGAGCGCCGTCCTTACCGTCCTTGCCGTATACGGTGATACCGTTTTCGCCGTCGATGCCTACGCCACTCTTACCGTCAGCACCGTTCACGCCGATGCTGCCGTTCACGCCGTCCTTGCCGTCTTTCGGACCGCCTAATTCAACCTGATCTGCCAGTTTCAGGTCATAGACTTCATGACCGTCTTCTGCTGTCGAAACATTCAAATCCAGGTTGCCGCCGGTATTGTAGTTGCCATCTGTACCTGCTTTTACGCCGCCGCCTACGGTAACTTCCGTCTTGGCTTTTCCAGAGTATTCTTTCAGCTGGTCAACGTTGACCGCGTCAGTTCCGTCTTCGCCCGGAGCTACGTTGATGATCTTGTTGCCTGCCACGTCAATCTTGTTCTTCGTAAAGGACGGGCCTTCGTTGATGGTCAGGCCATCGTTGTTGATGACGGTGTCGCCCATGGTCACGCTGCCATCCGGGGTCAGGTCGATGTCCTTATTCAGTTTGATGATCAGGTCAGCATCCTTGCCGTTGGCGTTCTGGTTCGCCACTACGCCGATGTTGCCGTCAGTCAGGTCTTCTTCATTTTCCGCTTCGCCTTTGACATTTACGGTGTTGTTCAGCTTCACAGCCGCGCCGTCACCAAAGTCGCCAGCGTACTTCAGGCCGTCGTCCAGAGTAGCTACGTCGTGATCGTTGCCTTCCGGATCTTTGTATACGATACGGGTAATGCCGTCTTCACCGTCTAAGCCCGGTTTGCCGTCAGTCTGTACGGAAATCGTGGTGGTCTGGCCGTCTTCACCGTTGATACCGATCTTACCGTCTTTGCCGTCCTTGCCGTTGACTACGATGGTGTCGACGTCCAGGTCGCGGTTCATCTTCACCAGAATCGTGGTGTTGCCGTCTTCGTCCTGGTCTACGGTGGTGGTCAGGTTCTTCGTAGAGTAAACGGTGCCTTCCGCCGGTTCTTCACCCAGGATGTTGATGGTGCTGTTCAGCTTGTTGGCTACCGGGTTGCCGCTGTTGGCTTCCGGTTTGTTGGCGCCGAACTTCAGGCCGTCGTCCAGAGTGGCTACTTCGTGGGTATTATGTTCACCGTCTTCATATACGATGCGGACTTCGCCGTCCTTGCCGTCCAGACCCGGTGCGCCGTCCTTGGTGATGGTAATGGTGCGGGTCACGCCGTCCTTGCCGGTCAGGCCGACCGCGCCGTCCTTGCCGTCTTTACCGTTCACGACGATAGTATCTACGTCAATGTCCTTCGCCAGACGTACGTCATAGATGTCGTGTTCATCGTTCTCATCTTTCGTACGTTTCAGTTCCAGATTGCCGCCCGTTACCGGAGTGCCGTCTTCCGTTACACGTACATCGCCTACGGATACTTCCGTCCTCGCTGCCGCGGAGTACTGTTTCAGCTGGCTTACGTTCACCACGTCGTTATCTTCCACGCCGGGTGCTACGTTGTGGATTACATTGTCGCCGAAGCTGATTTCGTCGCCGTCATGGATATGTACGTCGCCGAAAGTGATGCTGCCTTCATCGCCAAGGTTAATGTCTTTATTCAGTTTGATGGTCAGCTTGCCGTCTTCACGGTCCTGATCAGCAGTTACACCAATGTTGCCGTCTACCAAATCGTCTTCATTCTTAGCATTACCGACCACATTCACGGTTTTGTTCAGCTTCACGGCCGCGCCGTCACCGAAGTCGCCGGTGTACTTCAGGCCGTCGTCCAGGGTAGCTACCGGTTTGTCATCGATGATGATCCGGGTGATACCGTCTTTGCCGTCTACGCCCGGTACGCCGTCATGGGTTACCGTAATGTAGCTGGTCACGCCGTCTTTACCGTTGATGCCGATCTTGCCGTCTTTGCCGTCCTTGCCATTTACTACGATGGTATCGGTTTCCAGATCGTTATCCATCTTCACCAGGATCGTGGTGTTGCCGTCTTCGTCCTGGTCTACGGTGGTGGTCAGGTTCTTGGTGGAATAGGTATGTCCTTCCACTGCATCTGCGGCTTTGATATTGACAGTACTGTTCAGCTTGTTAGCTACCGGGTTGCCGCTGTTGGCTTCCGGAGCATTGGCGCCGAATTTCAGGCCGTCGTCCAAGGTAGCTACCGGTTTATCGTCGATGATGATACGGGTGATACCGTCTTTGCCGTCTACGCCCGGTACGCCGTCATGGGTTACCGTAATGTAGCTGGTCACGCCGTCTTCACCGTTGATGCCGATCTTACCGTCCTTGCCGTCCTTGCCGTTCACGACGATAGTATCTACGTCAATGTCCTTCGCCAGACGTACGTCATAGATGTCGTGTTCATCGTTCTCATCTTTCGTACGTTTCAGTTCCAGATTGCCGCCCGTTACCGGAGTGCCGTCTTCCGTTACACGTACATCGCCTACGGATACTTCCGTCCTGGCTGCCGCGGAGTACTGTTTCAGCTGGCTTACGTTCACCACATCGTTGTCTTCCACGCCGGGTGCTACGTTGTGGATTACATTGTCGCCGAAGCTGATTTCGTCGCCGTCATGGATATGTACGTCGCCAAAAGTGATGCTGCCTTCATCGCCAAGATCAATGTCTTTATTCAGTTTGATGGTCAGCTTGCCGTCTTCGCCGTTCTGGTCTGCAGTTACGCCGATGTTGCCGTCAACCAGGTCATCTTTGCTGGCTGCGTTGCCGACCACATTCACGGTCTTGTTCAGCTTCACAGCCGCGCCGTCACCGAAGTCACCGGTGTACTTCAGGCCGTCGTCCAGGGTAGCTACCGGTTTGTCATCAATGAGGATACGGGTAGTCGTTACACCGTCTACGCCAGGTGCTCCGTCCTTGCCGCTAACCGTAATGTAGCTGGTTTCACCATCTTTACCATTGATACCAATCTTACCGTCCTTGCCGTCTTTGCCGTTCACGACGATGGTATCTACGTCGATATCCTTAGCAAGCTTCAGATCGTAAATATTATGTCCGTCTTCTGCCTGGGTCACATTCAGATCCAGGTTGCCGGCGGTGTTGTATACGCCTTCGCCTTCTCCGGCCGGTGTGCCTTCGCCTACGGTCACTTCAGTATGGCCGCTCTTCATGGCTTCGGTAACTGCCCACAGCTGGCTGCCGTTGATCGCGTCGGTAGACTCTTCACTGATACGGCCTGCCGCTACGTTGGTGATGGTACGTTTTTTATCTGCCGTGCCTACACTAACGGTACCTACCGGTTCAGCACCGGCAAACTTGTACGTAGTTCCACCAATTTCATAAGAAGGAGTGCCGACAACTTCCACTGTCCGTGCACCGGAACCAATGGCTACAGAGTTTTCAATGTTCGCCTGCGCATCGTCACCGATGGCCACTGCACTGTCTTTGGAAGCCAGGGCCATGTTGCCCACTGCCGTAGAATTCTTGTTGCGGGCAATCGCCATGTTGCCCACTGCTGTTGCGTTCTCTGCTTCCGCAATGGCATTGACGCCTGCTGCCATGGCATTGTCACCGGTAGCGCCCTTGTTGTCATAGTTCAGGTCTTTAGCCGGTTCTATGGAGTTTACGCTGTAGTCGTGGATCTGGATAGCGCCGGCCAGTCTCCGCAGCTGCGCCACATTGACCGCATCGGTATCTTCCGAACCTGCGGCTACATTCTTGATCTGACGGGTGGTCTCGGTAGTGATTACCTGAGTCTGTCCGTCTACAGTAATTTCCGTTTCGGTTTTGCCGCCGACGGAAATTTCGCCTGCTGTTGCCTTCCAAGTTGCAGAATCGGCGCCTTCACCGGCATAGACATCGTCAGTAGCAACATCATAACCGGCTTCTGTCGGAATACCGTAGTTCGCCTTGGAATAAGAACCGATTGCCACGCTGTCAGCAACGTCTGCTGAAGCAGCAAAGCCAATTGCCGTAGAATTCAGGCTGGAGGCTTTTGCATTGTTGCCTACTGCCGTTGCACTTTCACCCTCGGCTTTCGTATTGGTACCTGCCGCCAGAGCAAACTTGCCGGTAGCACCTTTATTATCCCAGTTATCCTGAATCTGCTGTTTGCCATCTACAATATCATTTACACTGTAGTAATGAGTCTGTACCGCGGCCAGCTGATCTTCTGTTGCCGCACGGCCTTCCACGATGTTAGTAGGATCCCAAGTCCGGTTGTCCAGATTAGTGATGTAATTGCCGGTCTCTTCATCGCCAGCCTGATTTACAACAGTCTGGTTGGCAATGGTAATCGGGTTGATTACATCGCCTTCTTCATTGACCGTACCGCCAACTACTAAACTGCCGTCAGGACCAAGATTGATATCTTTATTTAATTTAATAGTAAGTTTTGCATTGCCGGTCGCCTCACCGGTTTCCTCATCTATTTCCGGCTCCGCAACCACGCCGATGTTTCCATCAGTCAGGTCTTCTGCACTCTTAGCAGTCGCATTGCCTACCACGTCAACGTTCTTATTCAGCTTAACAGCTACAGGATTTTTATTCGTGTTGCCGAAGTCACCGCTGTACTTCATGCCGTCGTCCAGGGTAGCAACCGGTTTGTCATCAACAATCAGGCGGGTAATCGTTTCGCCGTCCTTACCGTCTACGCCGGGTGCACCTTCCGTGGTAATGGTGACGGTCTTGATCTCGCCGTCTTCACCCTTCATACCGATAGAGCCCGGTGTACCGGGTTCGCCCGGGGCACCGTCCTTGCCGTTGACAACCAGGGTATCGAATTCCGGATCCTTATCCATCATAACCGTAATGGTAGTGGTTCCGTCTTCTGCCTGTTTAACGGTTGTGGTCAGATTGTCGGCACTGTATTCATGGTCTTCTTTCGCATCAACACCGACGATTTTAACGGTAGAATTCAGTTTGTTGGCTACCGGGTTGTCGCCCTCTTCTTCTTCCGGAGCGTTAGCGCCGAATTTCAAGCCGTCGTCCAGGGTAGCAACCGGTTTGTCATCAACGATCAGGCGGGTAATCGTTTCGCCGTCCTTACCGTCTACGCCAGGTTTACCCTCGCTGGTAATGGTGACGGTCTTGATCTCGCCGTCTTCACCCTTCATACCGATAGAGCCCGGTGTACCGGGTTCGCCCGGGGCGCCGTCCTTGCCGTTGACTACAACCGTGTCAACATCGATGTCTCGGGCCAGGGAAATCTTTATCGCGTCCGTTCCGTCTTTCGCCTTGTCAACTGACGTTATAATATTTCCGTCTTTATCAACAACCGGTTCAGAAGTGGTTTCGTCTGTCTTATAGGTCGTATCACCAATAATCTGCAGAGTCTGTCCATGCCATTTGGTAATCTGTTCTTTGGCAGGTTCCGTTTCGGTTGCGGGCACGTAGCCATCACTACCGAAACTCAGGCTGCCTTCTTCCGCCATCTGACCTGCCAACTGTTTCAGCTGGGCCACGTTGACCGCATCGGTATCTAACCGACCTGCTGCTACATTGGTGATCTGACGGGTATAGGTAATCTGTTCTGCCTTATCAGCAGTTTCTACAACGTTGCCATCCGCATCAACATATTCACCATTTTCATTTTGTTTTGCAAAAGTCTTGCCGCCTACGGATACAGCTGCCGCTGTTGCCCGCCAGGTAGGCGTACCTTCCTGACCCGGGTGTTCGCCTATCGGATCATATCCATCTTCTTCTTCCGGCCCACGCTCTGCCAGCGCGTTGGAGCCCAATGCGACACCCTGGGATACAGTGGTTTCCGAATCAGTGCCGATGGCGGTACCTGCCCAGCCACCGGTCACTTTGGCCCTTGCACCCACTGCCAGACCGTTATCGCTGCCGGCAACCGTTGCGTTTGTGCCGACTGCCGTTGCGCCGCCGCTGCCAGTAACCTGAGCCGCATTACCCACTGCTGTAGAACCGCCGCCGCCGATAACCTTCGCATTGTTACCAAAGGCATCACTGCCACCGCTGCCGTCTACCAAAGCACCGGAACCAACTGCGGAGGCACCGCCGCTCCCGTTGGTAACCTTAGCAGAATTACCGACTGCCTGGCTGCCGCCGGATCCGTTGGAGACTTCACTGTTGACGCCGACCGCGGATGCACCATTGCTGCCACCATATACTTTGGAATCTCCACCAAGCGCAAAGCTGCCGCTACTGCCACCATAAACATGTGAACGGTTACCAATAGCCATAGCACCATCACTTCCGCCATAGACGCTGGCATCATTACCAAACACCTGGCTTCCATTACTGCTTTCCTTTACACTGGAGTTGTTACCAACTACTGTACTTCCACTACTGCCATTGACAGAAGACTGGTTACCTAACAAATGACTTCCATAACCACTTGTGATGTTGGAACTGTTGCCCAAAACCATGCTGCCGCCATCGCTGTCAATACTCGAATCATTGCCAAATACATTGCTGCCAGAACCGCTGCTAATACGTACACGATTGCCAATCGCAGTACTGCCGTTGCTGCTACTAATACTGGAGCTATATTCAGCCAGCAGAATCGCACCATAAGAACTTGTAATATGCGCGTCATTACCCATGGCAATGGCACCGCTGGAATTACTGGTCGTGGCATTAGCGCCCAAAACCGTTGCCCCGCTACCACCGGAAATGTGAGAACCACTGCCGATTGCTGTACTGCCGGAACTGCCGGATATATCTGTCGAAGTGCCGAAAACCACAGAGCCGTAGCTACCACCGTTTACTTTGGCATTACTGCCGACTGCCGTTGCGCCGTTGCTGTATACTTCTGCGTTTACACCGACTGCTGTACCGCCGCTTGCTCCAGAAACTTTTGCTTTATGACCTGCCGCCATACTGCCGCTGCTGCCACCGTCTACATCAGAATCGTAACCAATTGCTGTAGACTGATAAGCGCCGGCATACGTGCCACTGTTACCTACTGCAGTGGAGTAGGTACCGTCAGCTGTTACATTGCCATAACCTATGGCTGTGCTGTAACTGCCATTTGCATAAACAGAACCAGCACCAATAGCTGTACTTTCGTATCCGTTTGACACTACAGTGCTGTTACCGATGGCTGTGCTGTATTGTCCATTTGCAGTAATTCCCTGAGAACCGATTGCCGTACTGCGAGAACCATTTGCATTAACTGTATTGCTGCCGATTGCCGTACTGCCTTCAGCACTACTGGATGTATATACACTATTGTGGCCAATTACTGTACTGTTGGAACCGTTGGCGCCAATGCCGTTAGATCCCAGTGCCGCTGAACCGCTGCCGGAAGCGCCTACACCATTTGAGCCAAGGGCTATGGAATTGGAACCAGAAGCCGAAACGCTGTTGGTACCAATCGCCGTAGAATAACCGGACGCATAGATACTACCATAACCAATTGCGGCACTGTAACCGCTTGCACTTACAGTACTATTACCTATAGCAGTAGAATTGCCCGACGCAGTTACGCCGCCATAACCCATAGCAGCACTATAACCGCTTGCACTTACACCGCTGTTGCCGACTGCCGTAGAATAATCGCCGGCGGTGGTTCCTGCAGTACCGATTGCCGTAGCATTTATTCCGCTTGCTGTTACATTGCTACCGAAGGCGGATGCATTGGCCGCCGTTGCTTTAGCATTTACACCGGCTGCAATGGCATCTTTCCCACTGGACTGTGCGCCATCGTTATCGTAGTTATTGTTACCGGCTTCGTCCGTGTCCTTCGTTGTATCCACACTATAATAGTGCGTCATTGCCGCTTTTAACTGGGCCACGTTGGCTGCATCCCAGTCATTGGTACCGGCGGCTACTCCCGTGATCTGGCGGGTCATGGTGGGGTTTCCGCTCTCATCAGTAGCACCTATGGAAACGGCCGCTTCCGTAGATGTCCATGTTGAAATTGTAGTATCCGGAACTCTTTTAGGATTGGGCACATAGCCTTCAATATCTTTACCGGTAGAAGCAATGGAACCCGCGCCTAAGGCTACGCCGTTGACTACTTCAACGGAAGAACGAGTACCTATTGCAACTGCGCCTGCAGCATTCGCTTCTGCACCTTCCCCTTCACCGCCACCGCCAATGGCAATGGAAGCAGTATCTTTAGAACGGGATCCTGAACCGATAGCAATGGAATCAACACCCGTTGCTTCAGCCGCATTGTTACTAGTCTCTCCATCTTCCCCGACTGTTGATTCGCCACCGCCTAAAGCGACAGAACGTTTAGCTTTTGCGATTGTTCCAGAGCCTAATGCTGTAGAATTAAGACCTTCGGCGGATGAATCTACACCAACTGCCGTAGCGCTGGTATTGGAAGCCGAAGCTCTGGTACCGGCAGCAAATGCATCCTTTGCTTTCGCTTTTGCTTCATCACCAATTGCTGTAGAATTCTCTTCTGTAGCTTCAGATTTCGTACCGATTGCAAGCGCATCCTCTCCGGAAGCTTCCGATTTCGTACCTATCGCTGTAGAATCTTCCCCACTGGCATGAGCTTTTTTACCCAAAGCATTAGCGCCATCATCTTCTGCTAATGAACCAGAGCCAAGGGCTGTACTGTCCTCCGCAGTCGCTGCAGAGCCCGCGCCAAAGGCAGATGCCGAACTATCGGTAGCGTGCGAACCATCACCAACTGCAGTACTGCTTCCACCTGAAGCAAGAGTATTATGACCGATGGCAGTAGAATCCCCGCCTGTAGCTGAAGCATTGTTACCATATGCAGAGTCTTCATCTTTCAGTGCTTCCGCATCGTGACCTACCGCTGTTGCTTCACGCCCGCTCGCCTGTGAGTCAGAACCAACAGCTATCGCATTTCTTTCGTCAGCTTTGGCCGTATGACCTACAGCTACAGCGCCTCTTACTTTAGCTTCAGAATCTCCGCCAACAGAAACTGTCTTTTCACCGCTTGCTGTAGCATTTTGACCTACAGCAACGCTTTCAGCGCCCGATGCAGAGGCCTCCGTATCGCCTACTGTAATTCCATGAGTACCCGGGTCATAATCAGTTTTAGGAATCGGGTCCGCAAACGCAGTGCCCAGCGGTGTCATCAGCATGGCCGTCACGGCCGCTGTCAGCAGTGCTGATGAGCCCACCTTTTTCACAACGCCGGTCACACCGGTTCCGCCTTTGCTGTGTGTCTTGGCAATTTCCGAGACCACAACGTAGCAATTACGGGCTTTACTCCAAATTACCTTGTAAATTCTGTTCATGGGTCTCCTCCTTGTCTTTTATAAAATAATATAGTACACCTTTATATCACAGACCCGCCGTCCATTCTGCTGTAAAGCCCCGGGGAATCTGCTGAGAACGATTTCAAAATATTCATCGTTTTTAAAAGATACTGGTTAATTTAGACAATAGGTATCTAACTTTATTAGTAACCGCTTAATAAAATGGTGTATGTAAATTCTTTCCCTCACATGAGATAATTGAGTCACGGAACTTATCCGAGTCACCTGAAACTCCTGAAAAAAACGCAACTTTGTCTTTTTCAGCTAATTCATGTGGGGGGGAGATTTTTTATGACTCAAATTCAAGCGATCAAGCACCAACATGCCTTGGAGCATTGGAAAAAAGTTGTCTTAGACCAGCGGGCAAGTGGGCTGAACGCTACGGCGTACTGCCGCGAAAATAACATTAATTACAACGCTTTTTACTACTGGCTCCGCGCAATCCGCGAAGACCTGGTGAAACAGCAACCGAAAGAAACAACTCCTCAGTTTGCGGCGTTGTCTGACGCGTCGACGGTTCCGGCTTTGACGTCAAATCCATCCGGTCTGCTGCTGAGGTACGGCCCGGTTTCCATGGAAATCTCGGAAACTACGCCGCCGGAACTCATTCGTTCCACACTCCGCATTCTTCGTGAAGTCATGCCGTCATGCTAGTTCACGAACTTTCCGTCGATCACGTTTACCTCGCCTGCGGCCATACCGACATGCGCAAAGCTATTGACGGGCTGGCCTCTCTTGTCGAAGCGCATTTTCATCTCGATCCGCATCAGCCGGCGCTGTTTTTGTTCTGCGGACGGAAAAAGGACCGCATCAAAGGCCTGCTCTGGGAAGGTGACGGTTTCCTCCTGCTCTACAAACGTCTGGAAAACGGCAGATACCAATGGCCGGATTCTCCTGCCGAACTCCGGGAAATTTCCGCGCAGCAGCTTCGCTGGCTGACGGAAGGATTGACCATTGATCCGTCAAAAGCCGTCAAAAAAGTCTATCCTACACGTACGGTCTGAGTCCGTAAATCCATGAAAAGTCTTAGTTATCCACATAAATCTGTGGACTGCTAAGCCTTGCCACTACTGGATTTACGGGCCTTTTTGCGGTATAATGGGAGCAGAGTTTAGGAGGTTTTTTCATGACGGACATTCTTCAAAAGCAGTACGAAAACCGGATCAGTTCCCTGTCAACCGAGGTTCACAATCTGAAGGACGAGAACCAGATGCTGAAGCAGCAGATCGCCGTTCTTCAGAAGATGGCTTTCGGGCCGAAATCGGAGAAGAGCAAACGTCTGGCGCCGCCGGAAAATCCGGATCAGGGCGTTCTGTTCAACGAAGCCGAAACCGAGGCAAAAAAGAATGCCGAGGAGCCGCTCGTTGACGTTCCCGCGCACAAACGCCGGAAACACGCTCATCATTGGGATGAGATTTTGGCGAAATATCCGCATGAAAAACGCATTATCACACTGCCCGAAGAAGACCGCGTCTGCAAACGCTGCGGATCCGGGCTTACATCCATGGGCATGGAAAAAATCCGTACCGAGGTCGAATTCATTCCCGCGAGTGTCAAGGTCATTGACGTATACCGGGAATCGTTCCAATGCCTGGAATGCCGGAAACAGGGGCATTTCTCCGTGGAAAAGCCTGTCGTTCCGCAGAAGGTCATGCTTCATTCGCTTGCGACGGCGTCAACCGTGGCCCGCGTCATCGTTCAGAAATACCAGTTTGCCGTGCCGCTTTACCGTCAGGAAATCGAATGGAAAAACATCGGCATCCCGCTCCCGCGGGCAACTCTCGCCAACTGGGTCATCCGCTGTTCGGAAGACTGGCTGACGCCTGTTGTGTCAAGGCTTCGGGAGCTTCTTTTGGAGCAGCCGGTCATTCATGCGGATGAAACGCCGGTTCAGGTTCACCGCGAAAAAGGTCGGAAAAACACCACAAGGTCGTATATGTGGGTCTTTACGAACGGTGAGTACGAAACGGATCGTCAAATCCGTCTTTATCAGTACCGTCCCGGCCGAAGCGGAAGCTTCGCGAGCGATTTTCTCGGAAATTACTCGGGAATTCTGCAGACCGACGGTTACACCGGCTATGAACGCGTGAACTGCGGAACTCACGTCCTCTGCTGGGCTCACGCCCGAAGATATTTCGTCGATGCTATCCCGCCGGGACTTTCCGAAGCGGAGATTGACGAAACGGTCTGCGGACAGGCCGTAAAACAGATCAATGAACTGTTTGCCATTGACAAAAGTCTGGCGGATTTAACGCCGGAAGAACGTCAAGAATCCCGTCTGCGGCTTGAACAGAGCAAGCTGGAGGCTTTCTTCGCGTGGCTTGAAACGGAATCCGGCAAAGCCGCACCGAAATCGGCACTCGGAAAAGCCATCCAATATGTACTCGGCAGTAAAGACGGCCTCACGGCTTACTTGAAAGACGGACACAGCGCACTTTCCAACAACATCTGCGAGCGCGCCATTCGAAACTTCACGATCGGTCGGAAAAACTGGCTGTTCAGTGACTCCCCGAAAGGAGCTGACGCTAGCGCCGCCGCGTACAGCATCATCGAGACCTGCAAAGCAAACGGTTTGGATCCGTTTAAATATTTGACCTTCCTTTTTGAGACGATGCCGAATCTGGACTTTAAACGTCATCCGGAGCGGATCGACGAGTGTCTGCCTTGGAATGCAGACGTTCAGGAAAAATGTAAATAAAGCTTGAGACCTCAGCGCAGCCTAACGGCTGCGCTTTTTTTGATGTCAGATTGGTACACCGGATGATTTACCGGTTACCTTTATTATAACTTATTGCTGGTAAATTGCAAGTTGAATTTGAACACTCATAATCAAGAAACACACTCAATAGCATAAACTTCATCGAGGAATGCATCAAATAGTTCTGACGGTGTATGGTAGCCCAAAACACGACGTGGGCGCT
>Ga0256404_1010667_pt1 | contig 12618 bp, 8 predicted proteins | sample RumenRJG_01DNA_FD_185990 | JGI IMG/M metagenome (GOLD analysis project Ga0256404, IMG submission 185990) | Bovine rumen microbial communities from Lethbridge, Alberta, Canada - RJG_01 | ecosystem: Host-associated > Mammals > Digestive system > Stomach > Rumen | place: Canada: Alberta | collected...
AAGGGGCGTTGTCAGCCGTCCCATGATGCGACCCCACGGAAGTTACACCGACAAAATGTAGGAGTTATTGCAACGAACTACAAGGGAGTCGCAAGCCATGTACCTTTAGGTGCGTGGTAGTTGACAAAAAGTCCTCCCTTTTATAAATATGGATATTCGGTAATTTCTCCATATTTTTCAATAATTTTTTCCGTTTCATTTGTACCGAAAATGTGTTTTACTTCTTCACATCTCTCTTCTAAACATTTTTTTACGCGAATCTTAACTCCTGTTGAAACGCTTCCGGTCAAATTTTCACAATCAGGGCTGCATGGTATTTCTTCATCCAATCTACAGCTTGTTGAACAGTCACAACACTTTTTTGAACAACTTTTTTTAATAGACATAAAAATCATCCTTTCTCTAAAAAATCAATAAACAATTACATCTTTAATATGATTTTTCAGGGAAAAAACAATAATTCTTTTCGCACAAAAAAAAGATTCATAGATGAACACTACGAATCTTTTTTTGTTTTTAATTATTGAACCTTTTACCCATCACATTTTTTACTTTTGAACCCATTATATTTATAAATCCCAGTAATGATATGGTCTTTTTTAAATGAACGGTCAAGTAAATTGTAATATGTATTACGTCCGGAACCTGCATTCCACGTAACATCTATATTATACCATTTTTTGTTTACCTTAACCTGGTTCCATGCATGTAATGACACTGAAGAACCTTTTACCACATACCCTTCAATATAATTATTAGGAACACCTACATGTGTCAAAATGACACTAAATGTTCGGGCATATGTTTCGCAAACACCTCTATCTTCTACAAGAGCTCCCACTATTGTATGAGAATTTGAAGAAGATGTTCCATATTGATATTTTACTTTTTTGCATAACCTATCATGGACAAGTTTTTCTCTCTTTGCTGTTGCCATATTTTTTCTAATCCCTTTTTTATAAAAATCCATAGATTTCTGCATTTTTAAAAGTATTTTTTTTCGCATAGTAGATGATGTATATCCTTTTCTGATATATAAAATAACACTATTCGTTTTATTATTTACAGGATTTGTGTAATACGACTGTTGATAAATCCAATAAAATTCCGAAAAATCAGACCTAAAAGAATCAACTACTTTTTTAGTTTCTTTATAAGAATATGAGTCTTTCGGAAGATAAATACGAAAAGCATATTTCCCACTTCTGCCCAAAAGAGGTTTTCTTCCATTCTTCTGAAAATCATTACTAGCACGTAAAAAAACATTGTACAATCTTTTTTGCTTTTTATTCAATTGTTGATAAGCATATCTTGTTGTTGTTTTTCCTTTATATTTAGTTGTCGTTTTTAAATTTACAAAATCTGTACAATCTGTACTTTTCACCGGGTTTTCTGCAACCCCTCTTTCAATTGTAAATTTACCATCTTTCACACATTCTTTCTCAGGAGTATTAACAGCATATGGATGCATCAACAAAAAAAATATTATCATGCCACACACAATCAAACCACTTAAAACCTTTACATTCTTTTGTTTCATAAAAATCACCTTTTCCTTCAAATTGTACACGGGTTTCATCTACCCTTAGATTGCAAAACCAAAAACTATCCCTCCCTCATTATCAGCACAGATACCTGAGCTATTACCATTACCTTTGACATGAAAGAATAAATTGTATTTGCGGGAGTTAGAACAAGGTGACCGGAGCCACCACCAACAAAGGGATTTATTTATTCTTTTTAATACATGGGATTTTTTTCTGAAATACGAATATTGCCCTCCCTCTGGTTTTAAAGAACAATTCATCCATCCCAAAACATCACATCCATTTCCACGTCCTCTTTGATATACTACTGGTCTGTATATTTCGCTTATAGAAAATAAAAATAATTTGTCTGTGGTTTTCTCAATCTTGAAAGAATCGCCTCCAATGTTTGTAACCTTGATTACAGAAGAGATAACAGCTTTTAAATCTTTTTCCAGACTGTTAAATATGTCTTCCGAAAGGAATCTCCGCATCTCGGAATTTTTCCATCCCCCGATATTCGTTCCCGTCTCGTTCATTGGATATTTCTTGTCTAAGCATTCCATAAGACCAAAAGTAATACCGGCTTTTCCGGAACCGTCAGCTAAGTCATCATGATTAAAGCCCAAGATAACTGCTTTGTATCGCTTGCCATTTACCGTAATGTCTTTTGTCTTTTCAACTTGAAACAGCTCCTTCGCTCTGCCGCTTTTAGAAATCTCATGAATCTCCTTCCAGGAGTAGTCATTTAAAGGCCTTTTTCTTAATGGGATAACAACATCTACGGCACTTTTGACTCCGTTAATTTCAATTTTTCTTTTCATATAATTTCCACCTTCCTAAAAAAACATCAATCAATGGTTACATCTTTAATATGAGTTTTTGTCAGATTACACAAAAACATAATGTAAAGAGGGTAGGAACTCTTTGAATCCCCACCCTTTTAACTATTTAACCGTTATTATCATTTTCTTTTTATACACCTGCCCTTTGTATTTTACATTGTAAGTAACAGATGTTTTTCCTTTCTTTTTAGCAATTAGTGTGTTTTCCTCTTCATTAAATTGCAACACTTTTTTATTTGTGATTTTTACTTCATTCCAGTCTTCTTTTCCTTCTTCTATATAATTAGAATATAAAAAAATAATTTTTTCCTTTTCCCCTTTTTTTAAATTTGTTCGAGGAACAGTAAAGGAAATATCCTTTCCTACCTCAACAATCTTAAAGACTGGTTTTTTTTCTATTGTGTCTATTGTTATTTTTTTGTCTGACAGCGGAACATATTCGTATGCTATACCATCATATATTTCAACAGCATATTTTTTTAAATTCGTCAGTTTCATTTTCATTTTTATATTATAAGTAACACTTTCACCTACAAATGGAACATTTTTATCGGGAGTAATCATGCAAATGTCGGTATCATATTCACTTAAATGGACTTTTTTTGGATATCCTTTTTTACATATCTGGGCAGAATAGACATTGAAGGATGGATAAGAACTAATCTTATGGTCATTTTTTTCAAACTCTTCATCTGTAAGATTGTAAAATCGATATCCTATTTCGTCTCCTTCTTTATTATAAGTATCATTCCACGTAATATCCGTATTGTACCAATATTCCCCAATTTTTACCTGGTTCCATGCGTGCAATCCACCGGAAATAGTATCACCTACTAAATAATTATTAGCCACACCAACATGCGTCAGTAAAAGACTAAATACCTTTGCGTATGCTTCACAGACACCACCTTTAATTTCCGTTAAGGGACCGACCACAGTATGGGCACTACTGCTACTAGATGGTTTATTACGGACCTTATCACACTGATAAAAGACTTGTTTGCATAATTCATCATGAATTGCCAGTTCTCTCTCCGAATCCGACATATCCTCTTTCACAAGTTTTTTATACTCACTCACCGTTTTTTGCATCCCCTCAATTATGTATTTTCGATATTGAGCAGATACATATTCAGGTTTCACTTCACAAAAAAATTGGCAAATCTGATTATCAAATTGATAATATACATATGGGCAACTTTCAAACCAAAAAAACTCTGGGAAGTCACATCGAAAAGCATTTGATGCAATTTCTAAATCCTGTGGTGTATATATACTTCCATTTTCAGAAACAGACACTTTAAATGCATAATATTTTATTTCTCCATCCCATTCGCCTAATAGGATTTCTTTTCCTTCCCTCTGAAACGTATTTGAGTAGGAAAGAATAATCTTGTATAAATCTTTTTGACTTTTTGTTAACTGCTGATACGCATAACGAGGAGCTGTTAAGTCCTTGTACGTACACTCTGTTGTTAAATCTACAAAATCTGGGTATAATCCATCAATTGGCACTCCAAAATCACTGTAGGTTACAGAAAATTTTGTTTTTTGAGTTTCTCTTTTTTGTACATTTGGTTTTTGGATTGCCTTTGCATCTGTTTGCACCCCGCTAACATCAGCATTTCCTTTAAAACCAAAATTGTACACAATGCCACTCATTGTAACCTCTTTCTCCGTTTTTGCAAATGGTTGAACAATTGAATTTCCAATCAATATGCATACGGTTAGCGCTGCCATAATTTTTTTAGGGTGGCGCTTTACAGTTTTCATTAACTTTGCAGAAAAATCATCAAACACGATGATTATTGATGCAATTATAATGCATCCCAAAATAAATTCTTTTACAATTGTTTCCATAACAAATTCCTCCATTCTTCTACTAAGGGGATGAATATACCCCTTAAAACATCATTAAAACATTGCACTTTTAATATGAGTTTTCAGAATAGGAAGTGACACATTTTTCTTATACAAAAAAAAGACTGTCGTGAAAGACAGTCCTTTTTTATGAACAGGCTGTTTGAGCTGAAATAAGCGCTTTTCTCTGCATTTCATTGATATCAACAAAAGCCCCAATCACATCCTTATTATTTTCAATATTTTCCATACGTTCTTCATCCTTACTTCCGGTAGTTAAGAGATTATAACAAACAACATTAGAAAACTTAGATGCAGTTCTTCGACAACGGCCAATCCTTTGAATATAAATAGCTGCAGTATCGGGGAGGTCATAATTAATGATATATTTTGCACATTGAAGGTTTACACCTTCCGCCATTGCATCTGTTCCTATCAAAACATTATATTTATCAGATTTCCAAAACAAATCAACAATGCGATTCCGTTCCTCTTCATTTTGAGCCCCGGTATATAACATGGCAGGTACTTTAAGTTTTTTTTGTATATCTTCCGCAATCAATTCCGCAGACATCCGAAATTTACTAAAGATTATCACTTTATTTTCTTCTCCCAGTATATCTTCAACAATATCCAGCAAGCTTTCTGTTTTTGCAGACATTTTGTAGCTTTTAGGGATGAAATCAGTATATTTCCTAGCCATCTTTGAACCAGAACGTAAAAAAATACGCGGGTCAGAAGAAGCGCCTTGTCGTAACGAAATCGTTCCTTTAGATATTGCTTCCAATCTCACAATTTTATCTTCATCAGAAGACGTTTTTTCTTTCAATTCTTTTATCTCCTGTATTTGAGAGTTAATATCTTTACTGAACTCATCAATTTCATTCAGGATATTTGTTTGAACATTATCCATAGAACATTGTACGTTTTGGATTGTTGTTTCCGGCAATTCAATAGCAACCTCATATTCAGTCCTTCTTATCAGAAAAGATTGTATTTTGTTTCTTAATTCATCTAAATGTTTAGCTCCAACAATAGTGGGTCCGTATATACTTCCCCAATCAATCGTAAGATAACGATGTTCAAAATCCCTCCACAAACCAAAATATTCTGGGGAGGTAATCTGAACAACACCAAATATATCTGCTGGCTTTGACATGATTGGAGTACCGGTAAGAAACACTACTCTTTTCCCCTGACAAGTTTCTTTAATATGATTATTTATAACACCTTCTCTTGCCTTAACCACATGAACTTCATCGATTATAACAAAATCAAAATTAAGTGATTTTATTCGTTCCGTGTCATTTAAAAAACTGTGATAATTAGTTACCATGACAGCCAAGGGAGAGGCATCTATCTTGTCATAGACCTTATATTTTTTCTTTTTTGTTTCGGGAGTCCAGTCAATATAAAAACCTTCTTCCAAATCGGTAAATTTCCGGATTTCATCACACCATTGTTTTTTTATTGTTTTTTTGCAAATGATGAGTATTTTTTTTACATTTTCGTTTTCAATAAACCATTTCATAACAGAAATTGTTTGGGCGGTATTGTGGGTTACGGTAAAATCGCCTAACAAATAAAGATGATTTCCATCAAGAGTAAAACCATAATAGTCGTCAATATCTAACGATTCGATAAAAAATGAATAAGGCACGAACTTTTTTTGTGAAAATATTTTTTTATCAACAAAAATCTTGTAATAAACATCCTCCTTAATAGCCCATGAGGTCCATGAAACAGAAAATCCCAGTGAGCGAATGAGAAATAAAACATCTTCCTTAAAAGTATCAGACATTGTATTGATTTCGTAAACACCATCAACCAAATTAGAATTTTTTAACAATCCAGCCAATACACATAATCGAGTTTTTCTATCAGCATACTTGTATGCTGGTGAAATATATCCTTTTTTATGTAATTTTTTGATGCAATTGTCATTTAACCATAGTCCATACAAATACGGGTCCGCGTTTTCCTTATTTTCGCTGTTTAAATCATTTCGCACAAAGACATCAATCGATTTTTTATAAGCTTTTAAGATTTGTTTGATGTTTTTTGGTAATTGTAAATATTCCTTTACAGATATATTTACAATGTCTCCACGTTGATATTTTTCATATGTCTCCAACACAACTAAAGACAGAATGTGACTTTCATTGCAAGTGAAGAAATCCCCATTTGCAAGAGTAATTTTATACATTTGTTCTCGCCCACGAGCTAATGATAATACGTTTCTAGGAGTTCCATCATCCCCCATAAGCTGTTCACCAACCATAATGTCTTCTACATTTTTAATCGAGCCATCATACATAAGTATTTTTGTACCTTTTCCGTGACATTTACCCAACCCCACCCCATCGGCATTTAAAACAAAATTATGGTCTAAAATACGGTCAATCATAAACTTAGAACCGTAGCGTTGATAATCAAATAAAGGAATTTTCATCTTGGGTAATACAATATCATGATTGATTTTATACATTTTAGAATAATCTGGTGGAGTTTCTCCATAAATTACCCATCGAGGCGTTTTAAAAAATAATTCTCCCGGAAATTCTCGTTCAATACGGGGTAGGTCCTTTTTCTTCAAGACATAAATTTTGCTCTCCCTGTCAAACACAATATTAGGGACAGCTTTTCTTATACGTTTGGCATAGTAATAATTAGATTTTAAAATCAAGTTTTCAGTATCAAGAGCGGTTATTGTAAGCATAAAATCATCTCTTTCTTAATCTTTTTTTCTCTTTTAATATGAGTTTTTTTAAGAAAAAGGACAAAAAAAATAACATTTTTTACAAAAAAACAAAAAAAATTTTTTGTAATTTTATGTATTTTTTTTGTTTTATTTTTTTTTTACATACCATATTATAGATATAGAAAGAATTACGGGAGGATGATGAATTATGAGCGAAACTAGAATTATAGAAATTATTATTTTTATAATATTAGCATATATAGCGATTACAGCAGAAAAAAGAAAGAAAAAAAGAATACTACATAAAAACATGAAAAAATATATAAATACTTTTAACAAAGCGGAACAGCTTATGAAAAGTGCAGAAAATATAATACAAGGAGAAAAACAAAACTTTAATGATTTCCATTTTTCATGGCAATATAAAGAAATAAAAAATATGGCTACCCAAATGCAAACAAAAATGGCTGTATTGATTGATGACATGCAGTTAAAGGTTAAAATGGCAAAAGATAAGTGGGCAATAAATATCATGACTGACGAATTAAAACGCCATGTATTTGATATTAAAAGACTTTTGGAAATGTCTGAAGATTTAGAAAAAATTGCAAAATATTACAAAAGAACTCATGATAAAACAAGCGCTTATCAATATGAATCTTTTCAAAAAGTAGTAGAAGAAGAATATTATAAGCGATACGGAGATAAATATTCATTTGGCAATCGCTATCAACAGCATTATCAACAGAGTAATAATAATCAAAATTACAATAAACATTATAACAATTATCAACAACAATATAAAAATAACTATCAAAAACAGAATTACAATCAAAAATCCAAAAATCCAACAGATGAGATGGTTGATAAATTTTTTAAAGATTGTGCAAATCTAGCTCAATTAAAAAAGTGCTACAAAAAACTATGTATGGTTTATCATCCGGACCAGCCAACAGGAGACGCCACTATTTTTACTGCAATCAATGAACGATATCAGCAATTACAAAAAAAATTATCATAAAAAAGAAGACTTGTTACATTAGCAAGTCTTCTTTTTTTTCTATTTACAATATTAAGATTACTGATTTACTTTATCCAACTTGATTGTAAAATCAAAAGTACCTTTCCAAGAACCAGCTGTTAAATCCTGAGCGGAAATTTCTCCGGTAGTTGTACCAGTACCTTCATAAGTATCTAATTTAATTTCGCTTTGAGTCCATGTTGTTTTAGCTGCATTTACAGCACTTCCGGTTGCGATAGTTGCTGTTACATCATCTTTCTTAGCTACAGATGCATTCTGTTCTGACATTTGAAATGTTTCAGGTGCCGTTACACTAATTTTTTGAGAACCGGCAATATCCCCTTTTACTTTTGTCTGATAATTACCCTTTTTTGTTTGGCCATCCAAGGTAATAATTTTGGGGATTACAACACTAAATGTTGATGTTCTTGTTGCATATACTTCCACTTCTGACGTATTTTCATAAGTAGTGTCCTGAATATTATCAATTGAAGTTTCGGTATAAGTTTTGCCCTGTGTTCTATCTTCACCAGTTGTAATCTGTGAATTATCGACATCACTATATGTACTGGATGTTGAGTTGATTAAAGTATCACTTTCAGCAAATGCTGCGACTGGACTTGTTGCAATTAGCATAGCAGCTAAAGCCCCACATAAATATTTCTTATTTTTCATTTTTAAAAACGTCCTTTCTATTTTTTTTAGTGAATTGTATGTATACAAGCGTAAAAATTCAAAGAATTCTTGGCTCGCATCTTCCAACTAGTTTTTAGTTTCCTTTTCCTCGATGTGCCCACGCATAAATGCGTGGGTATTTAGACTACATACGAGGTTAACCTAGACCTGTTCCTTCCAAAAAGGAAAGGTCAGTATCTGGGTTTGAAGAGAAAAAATATATTCTCTATTTTTAATATGAGTTTTGGTCTACCTTATTTTTTCATTTTGTATTATCAGGATTATACGTTAACCCAATTTTAAAATCGAATGTTCCCATCCACGAACCGGCAGTAAGATTAGCGGTTACCGTTCCTATCATAGCATTCTCATCTGAATAATCATTTTTTATAGCTGTCTGGTCCCAAGTAGAACGGGATTGTTTATTTGATGCAACGATATCCCTTTTCTTGTCCATTGTTGCATTCTGTTCCGACATTGAAAATTCGTCATCCGATGTTATACTGATTTCTTGAGAACCGGCAATGTCCCCTTTTACTCTCGCCCGATATTTTCCTTCCCCAGATTGACCATCTAATACGATTATCTTAGGTAATTTTACGGAAAACGTAGATGTACGGGTTGCATATACTTCTACATCAGAACTTGTTTCATAAGTAGTATCTTCTATGGTTGGTCCTTCAAATTCCGTATACTGTTGTCCCTGAGTTTCATCTTCTCCAACTGTATTTTTTACAAAATCAGAAGATGTAGAATTAATAAGTTTATTTACTGCATACTTCCCAATTTTTGCTGTTCTTATTGCAGATGCATTTCCAGCCCCATCAATAGCAACAACATGAAAATATTTGCCTGCGGAAGAAGAATCTAAGATAACGCTGTTTTCTACAGTCATGATATCATTCAAATAATTTTTCGTATCAGAAGGAACAAGTGATACCGCATTTAGAACCCGCATACTTTTTTGTTTTTGTAACGATGTTAATGGGTTGCCAAGAGCATTGTCATCCACAGAATAAATATAACCTGCAATACCTGAATATACAGAAGATGCCGTTACATCATTTGCATTCCAAGATACTTCTATTTGGTCCTTTTTGTTATGAGTTGTTAATCCGGATACAACAGGCTTTGTCTTATCAATATTTGAAACAGTAACCACATGAATGGTGTTGTGACCTAGCACGTCCTTGACAATAAAGGTATATTCTCCATTGTTCACTACTTCATAAGAAAAAGAATCTAAGTTTTGAGTATGTTTTTTTCCATCAGGAGCAATGATTTCTTTTATTCCGGAAACATCCTGATTTTGCAAAGAAATCACAACCGGTTTATTTGTATTATTATTCGTACTTAAAGTATGAGATACAACAGGGGCTGTTTTATCAATTCGATATTGACCTAATATCTTGTAAGTTTCATTGCCTTTGTTATCGTAAGCTTTTACATGTAAATACCATATACCATCCTCATCATTTGAAATCGTTGTTGATGCGGAAGAATTCATAGCGCTCCATCCCTTAGTTGGTGTATTTGAACTTTCACTCCAAACATATTGGTATCCTTTGAAGCCAGATTCTGTATCTGAAAATTGCAAAGAAATGTCAACTTTTTCAGACCAACCGGATTCTGTTATATTTGTTTCTATTTTTGGACCAGAGGCATCATCCGTAACTTTAATTTGTTTTGTATACATTTCTGATACTTTTCCGGAACTATTTACAACAACAAGATTATATTCATAATTTCCTGCACCGTAATTACGGAAATTTGTAATAGGGGAAGTAGCATTAGTAACTAAATTTTTTCCATCCTTTTTGACAGTCCAGCGATATGTAGATAATGTTAACCCATTTGGGTCATAACTATTATCAGTAATAACTAGTGGTTGGTATAATGAAATGGTATCTTGGGCAAAATCAAAATTAGCCTCTGGTTGTAATACCGTTGCTGTATCCCCGGATATGTATTTGGTTACTGGAAGACTCCATGCTCCTTGTTTGTCCTGAACACGTAATTGGATGATATATGTTTTTCCTGTAGCTGCATTTGTTAATTTTCCACTCGTCCAAGAAGAATCATTAACTTCTTTATAACTCCATTCTTCTTTTGCAATACCTTTTCCTAATCCTATATCATCCTGTTTATCCATATCATAAGAGGTAGACACTAAACTTACAGAATTTCCCGATTTTGCTATTTTAAAGTTTGCTACAGGACGCCTATGTGAATAAATTGTTTTTATCAACTTATCTGCAAAATAAATATCATATTTGCCCGTTTTCGAAAAATCGGTTTTTAAATTCTCCATGTAATATCCAGAACAAGAAGATTCTCCATTTGAATTCGAAAAATAATCAGGGTTATGTTTTATAGACCAACGACCGGCTGGATAAACAGCTGTGGCTGTATTATTCAATAAAGAACTAGGAGAAACATGGATAGATGTTGGAACATCGGATATTACATAGTCAGAAGAACTTTCCGAATTTAGCATGTTTTTAATGTATGCAGCCGTTTCATTAACGTAATCCGTATATCTTGATGTTGATGATGAATAAAAGCCGACACCATTACCATGATTTTGGACTATAAAATTATTATTAATGTCTTTATTTGTAGAATTTCCCCACGCAATGTAATGAACATTATCATTGATAGTCTTTGATAACACAGATGCCATTGTTGCTGATTGTTTAAAATCATTTTCTACCTCATCCGAAGCATTTACAACAATATGCTTTGCATCTTTTCTCCATTCCGGTGCCTTTAACACATCAGAATACTGTTTTGTGGAACTAATCTCCAACCCTAAAGTAGTAAGAGAAAAAGAACCAATATTATCACAACCATGAGAATAATGGTCTGAGAAAAAACCAAATCCAGTTCCGGAATAAGCAGAATCTGTTGTAATCTTTACTTCAGATAAACCTCCACCGGACACTTTGATTTCATTTTTGTTTACTACAACATGTAGATTTCCAGAGGTGTTGATAGGCAGTGTTCGTACAAGAACACATTGGTTTACTCCGGGCGTAGTTCCCGTAGTACAGACCATATTACTTGTATTTGTACCTATTTGCCATTTGAATTTCCAGATAGCACCAGTTGAACCACTCACATTTGAAAAAGTACCACGATTGTTAAAACTTAACATATAACCGGTTAAATAATTTCCATCTTTTTCTACTTTTAACAACATTCCGGCAGCATTAAAGCTATCACCAAAAGAAATGCGATAACCTAAAGTAAAATCATAATTATTTCCGTTTTGGGTAGGAAATGCGTATAAACAGTTTTTTCCAGCAAGACTACTATTTCCAGCCATTGATACAGAATTAGAACTTGTTGAAATAGAACCAATCGAACTGCTCACATCCCGGTTCCATGAAAAACTGTTTTGCATATCTGTCTGAGCCGTTTCTATCGCAGAAATATTGACTTTCGATGTGTTGATTCCTTGTTTAGAAAGAGCAGATAATAAATCAGCTTTAAAATTAGTCAGATTCATTGTTGTGTTCCCTTTTGTAAGAACAACATCTACATTTTGATTATTTGTGACATTTAATGATACGTTATTTTGCTCTGCATCAGTCTGAACCGATGTATCAGCAGCAAAGACTGAGAGGGGTTGCATAAGCAGAGGGGAAACAGTTAAAACGCCAGCCATCCCTAGAGCTGTTAATCTTTTGAATTTTGTTAGCATTTAGCAAAAACACCTTTCTATATATATTTAGAAGAAAATAAAAGAACTTTTCTACTAATCCCTCCCATAGTAAAAAGGGCCTATATTCCTCTCCTAATTATAATATGAGTTTTGACTGATTAACAATTAGTGAACACTCACACCACTAAAGTGGCGTGCTTCCAATTCTTTAGAAATTGGATTACTTATCTACCATACAGTTCTTAACTCAGATATTATACAGCATTGCCACATAAATCCGCATTAAGCCTAATTAACGTAGACAAGGTGCGTGTTGTTCCCGT
>Ga0256404_1010668_pt1 | contig 12618 bp, 13 predicted proteins | sample RumenRJG_01DNA_FD_185990 | JGI IMG/M metagenome (GOLD analysis project Ga0256404, IMG submission 185990) | Bovine rumen microbial communities from Lethbridge, Alberta, Canada - RJG_01 | ecosystem: Host-associated > Mammals > Digestive system > Stomach > Rumen | place: Canada: Alberta | collected...
ACGAATACTTCTGCAGAACGGCGGCCAACTCATTGTTCTCAATGCTCCCGGCTTCATCCAGGCCATCCACCAGAATGCACTCGACGGGGCGCTCGCCGTCGATCAGATGCAAAAGAGGAGTGGCAATCAAAATATCGAACATCTCATCCACTCTCAGAGAACCGATGTTTTGCGGCGCACTCTGCGTGCTGTCATTCTGAAAACCGCCAACGGCCTTTCCCTCAAGCAGGTCAGCCAGATATTCCCGATAGTCCGCAATCCTGCAGGCCAGCAGATAAGCCAGAGTCTGAACGACCGCCTCCGGACGGTTCAGCGCATTCTGCCCTTTTTCACAGAAAATAGCCGCCGCAACCCGCCCGTTATAATGCGCGTAGTGCGCCGAAAAAGCGCTCTTGCCGATCCCGGGATCGCCATAAATGATGCAAACGCTCTCCCCGTGCGGATCGTCCAGCCAGCTTTCCACCTTCTCTCGCATCCAGGTCCGCTCGACATAGTATTCCTTCAAGAGGAACACCTGCCGGGACGTTGCAAAATACAGTGCCGGGAGCGCTTTTTTGATAGTAGTGATCTGCCCCTCAAACTCGCGGTTCTCACGGGTCTCCAGCATCTCGATCAGCAGGCGGATCTTCTCCCCAAACCACTTTATAAACTCAGGGTTTTTCAGCAATGACTCGTCCGCGGCGCCCAAATTCCTGAATTTCTGCCACTCCGTGAGATCCAGCCACTGCCGGCTCATAATGGTCGGCGGCGGAGTGACGTCCTGCTCGATAAGGACCGTGCGTATATTACCGCCGCGCACCCCGACCGCGATACTGAGCTCATCGAGGCAGACCCCGCCGGGCTTTACGGCGTCCCGGCTGAGCACGGAGAGCACGCCGGAGCTCCGCTCAATGCCTTTAAGGATCTCCGAGCGCCAGTCGCTGCCGTGGGGAATGTTCAGTTCGTCGAACCATACTTTATGCCCGCGGGCTTTCAGCGCGTAGACTATCAAGCGGCAGATCAGAGCTTCCCTGTGGGCGTATGAAACGAAGAGAGTCATAGACTCCTCTGCAGGTTCCGTTATTATAGAATCAATAAACTCTTTCATCATTCCCCCTGTTTGGCACAACTAATCCCTCTAAACATCTCTGTATCTATCCAGGCTCATCCGCCGTTTCCATTATGTTTCTGAGCTCTCTCCGCCAGGTACTCTTTGCAGATATACCCGGATCGTATCTTACTGAGCACGCCCTCATCATAGCCTGCCCGCCTCTTAAACAAATTGTAGATTTCCTCGTATACCGAAAACGCGAGCCCCTCAGTTTCAAAAAACCGGGGGACCCGCCTGTTGTAGATTATGTCCGGATGTCAAACCACAGTGTGCGAAATTCCGACGCTGATTTATTTGTTCTCTTCTGCATTCTCTTTAATGAGCTCTTTTGTCTCCGCTACCGTCTCTTTGATAGCCTCTTTTGTCTCCGCTGCCGATTCTTTAATGGCCTCTTTTGCCTCCGCTGCAGAATCTTTCAGCTGCTGGAAATCAGCCTCGATCTTCTCTTTCGCTTCTTCCGCTTTACCCTGATAACCTTTCAGCCTTGCCTGACGCAGCTCTCTTACGGCGAGCCTTGCATCTTCGGCCTGCCTGTCTTCCAGTTCATCCACTTCTTCGGCAATCGCGGCGGCATCAAAGCGGGCGATCTCAACAGTGAATTTGCTGAAGCACTGATCCAGGGCGCTCTCATCTTCCTCGTCCGTAAGGGCGATCAGAGCCACTTCTCCGTCTACCATCTTGGAGGCAACCATCTCCAGAAGTGCGGCATCATCCCAGGAGTCCAGAGCGCCTGCGGTTCCGCCTATCAGAGCACCGTAAGATCCCATCATAAGCACACCGATCGGTCCGCCCAGAATGCCTACCAGTCCGCCGAGCAGTCCGCCCAGCGCTGCGCCTTCTCCTTCGTGCTTACCGGAATCAAAGCTGTCCAGGATCCGGATCTTGTCTCCTTCCCTCTTTACAAGACCCATCTGAAGGATCGCGTACTTGTCCGCTACCGGATTCTGACGAAGCTCCGTAATTGCCTGAAAGCCTTCACTTTCTTTCTCGAATAAAGCCGCAAGAATATTTTGCATTTCGTTTACCTCCCAGTCTCCTGATTTCATTTTCCTGACTTACATGAAAAATATCTCCGGTAAATTAATCCCCTACCTTGTATTATAAAGTACACAAAAAGTTAGTCAAGGTTACGATTAAACGGATTCGGTCATTGCGCCGGCTCACTCTCCCGCAAGCTTCCGCGCCTTATTCTGTGCCTGTCTCCGCGCCTGCTTCCGCGCCGCTCTCTTTTGCCGCGCCCGCCTTATGAATCGCAAATACTGCCGTCCGGTTATCAGCCGACAGCGCAATTTCTTCTCCCGTCACCTCATACCCCTCAGGCACTTTGAGGACATGGGCCGTGTAGCTTCCGGGATCAGCTTCAAAAGACGCCGCGCCGGTTGCGTCCGTGCGGCCCACCATACACTGCGTATCCGAGCAGAACTGCACCGTAGCCCCGGAAAGCGGCGAAGCGTCGTCGGCATCCTGGACCAGGATAATATAAGTGTTTTCCGCATCGCTCACCGTCGGGGGCGCGCCATTCTCATTCGAACTTCCGCCGGCTCCCTGCGATGCAGTTTGGGCAGGTGCCTGCTGGTCCCCCGCAGAATCGCCGGATCCTCCAGACCCATTTGAGCCGCCGCATCCGGACAGGAGACTTACAACCACACTGACAGCGATCAGGGTTGCGAACAGTTTCTTCATTTGTGAATTCGTATGTGATTTCATATTCGATTTCCTCCCTGTGAAATTCCCTGTATATCTTATGTTACCATGTCGACCAAATACTGACAAACCTGCCAATTAACATTAATACTATTATTCAATTTGCGATAGTCTTACTCATTCAACACCAATCAGTCTCCCAGACTATTGCGTAATATAGTATCTCGTGTTTCCGAATCACCTTCCTGACTCAACAAAAGAAATCTCGATTAACTCTTCTGCGGCCTGCTTATTTCTGATCCGAATGAGATTGTCCCAGGCATCTTCTTTTCCAAGGAGATTTATCCCTCCATGCCACACGATCTCCCGATCAATGACAGCGTAATGTTCCCCTTCGTCTGCTGTTGCCCGCACGAAGATTCCGCTTTTTCTCATATCATCAATGAGTATGTGCCGTTCAATCGTGCTCTCATATCCTTCTGCTTCCGGATCCAGCGTAATCACGGTGACCGTAACGCCCGCTTCCTGCCTTGTCTTTACAATCTCCGCAAGCCGTTCGACTTTCTTTCGTATAAGCCCTGGGCTTGCAATAACAATTTCCTGATTGGCTTCGATCAGATCCCGCTCGAAAACTTCCGTGTAGTCGCGTCGATCATAAATCGTATTGATCTGCTCTCGCAGAGCCGGCAGATTCCTTAATGCCGGCGTCGACATAACCTGATAGCCGAGTTTTCTGTATGCCGCCAGCCTGCTGCGGTACTGCCTGTCAAAAAAGCGGATATGCGGATCAACATAATCATAAACCATTACTTCCGTCTTGCCGCTGTAAGCCCGATTCAAACGGCCCACATACTGCACAAGCCTTCCCTCAAACTTAATGGGTGATGCGAGCATCAGCGTATCCAAACGTGGAAAGTTGAATCCTTCCCCTATCTTTTGCCCCGTCGCGACTAATACCAGTGTCTCTGTGTCAGGCACGGCAAGCATTTTCTTTATGATAAGCTGGTTCTGCTTCTCCGGCTGCCCGCCGTAAACAAGAAAGACATGATCCGCCTTGCCGGTCAAGAGTTTTGCCAGTGTCTCCGCATGCCGCTTGAGTTTCGTCAGCACAACCGGCGTCCTTCCCCCTTCAATCACACTGGACACATCTGTCACAATCTGCTCGTTCCTGACTTCACTGTCAGCAATCAGGTTGTCTGCCGCATGAATATCAAGGTTCGCACCTGTGATATTAGCCGCCCTGGTAAACCTGGGGACAACAAATCTGCTCAGCCCCTGTTCGTCCGCCTGCTCTCTCGCCGAATACTTATGACGAACCGGCCCCAGCAACATATAAATAATATCGTCCAACCGATCACTTCTGTTTGGTGTAGCAGAAAGGCCATATACATATTTCGACCGGATGCGCTGCATCAGGGCTTGTCCCTGCGCCGATGCGATATGATGACACTCATCGATCAATACCATCCCATAGGAGTCAATGTTATCGAAGAACTTCCCCTTATGATAAGCCGATCCGATCAGTGCAAAGTCGATGATCCCTGTCGTCTTATCCTGTCCTGCCTGCAAAGTCCCAATGACGCTCTCTCTCGTTTTTACCCGCCCTGTCTTCGTGTAATAGACAGGAGGCTTTTCATCGATTTTCAGGAACCGCTCAAACTCCGCGATCCACTGCGGAATCAAATCCGCTTTGTCAAGCAGAATGAGCGTATTCACTTTTCTTTCCGCCACCATATAAGCCGCAAGAACTGTCTTTCCGAAAGCCGTCGGCGCACTTAGTACGCCATTTTCAAACCGCTCCAGTCTTGCAGCAGCGAATTCCTGCTTCTCCCTCAGTTCCCCTGCGAACTTTAGACAGAGCGGAGCTTGCTCCACTGGTCCGGATAGGCATTTCACGCCTCATCCACAAAAGCACTGTTTCCCCGCTTCAGGGCTTGTCCCTGCAGCGGCAGCGCGACCAGATTCCCGAGCCTGCTCAGGACGTCCTGTGAAGGATACATCCGATCATAATACCTGAACGACGGAAGATTGATCGACGACGCGCCACGATCGAGCAGCGCGAACCCAAACATGCGCGCTAGCGATGCCGGCACGGCGCTCTTAAAGAAAATCCAGATATGCGCGCCTCTGCCCGACCTTGACCGCTCCGTAAGCGCATCAATTCCGTTGATATCACAAATTGTTCGAAGCGCATCCACCTCGCTTTTCCACAGGTCATCTATGTTGGCATCATCCTTTTTGTAGGAATCCTTTTCGTGATTGTCGAAGTCAAAAACCAGAAATCTGCAGGTATTGTTCGGGAAAAGCGGATACACACCGATCACATCCGTGCAGTCCTCTTTGAGCCCTTTCAAATGCTGCACGATCATCCACAGTTCCAACGGCTTCCAATCCTTGTACCTGCAGTCCTCATCGCAAAAAATCTTCTCATCTCTCACCTTAGGACAAAGCGCTCCATTCCATCTCGCCGCACATTGCGGAAAATACCCGCCCTTTTTGCCGCGCCGGGCATAAACATCCGTGCGTCCCCAGAAATAACTGAAGAATTCCTGCGCCAATTCCTTCGTAGGTTCATAAGACAGTATCCTGCCGCCCTGATCCTCGTCGTATTCATCCGGCAAAGCCTGCTCTTCTAATACATTTTTGTTCTCATAAGGAATATTGTTCTCATCAAGCAGCTCTTTCAAGATGGCATTTTCCTTCTGCAGATCGCGAACCGCTCTCCTGAGTGAGTCAAGATTATGTTCTTGAACACGCATGGGCAACCTCCTCATATGTACAAACAGCACCCTTAGCGGGTGCTGTTCTATTCATCAATTGTTGCTACGCATTCTATCAATCATTTTCGCATTCCGTCTGGCTTTATGTATCTGTTTCTACACACGATCCACAAATGATCCCTGCGTCTTCTGTTCTCTTGATTTTATCATTCGAAATAGAAGGGAACAACTATATCTGCTCGTATTCATGGTAAATTATTGATCGACGCAACCTTCTGCGTTTGCTTCAATAAGTTACTTCTTTTCATCCGTACGCCACCGTTGCGGCGGCTGATTATGGCCTCCGACTCCGAATCTTGGAACAGCACGGCGACAAATTGCATATTTTTCCTTAATCGTTTCGAATCGCGAATTCCGATCGATATATCGTACTATTTCTCGTTCACAGTCCCAATTTTTGAAAGAAAGGTTTTAAAAGAGGCATATGAGAAGTTGCAGAGTGTACGATATATCATTTTCCAAAGCAGATCTACAGCGAAAAATGCACAACCCGTTACGTAATCCCCCGAGGGACTGCAGGACCGCCTGCTTTTATGCAATCAGTTTTTCTCACCCGCTCGCCTTCAACACCAGTCCCCACAGGAAAATGGTCGGGATCGAGCACAGTGTCGACAGGATAACCATCTTGGTGGCGAAGTCCGGGGCACAGTTATATTTTGACGACAGCATGCTGGTTGTGGCGGGCGCGGGCATCGCCGCTGAAGATCGCGATTCCTTTGAACCACATGATCACCCTGACAGGGATCAGGTAAACGCTGGCCAGCATAAGCCCCATGGGGCCGTAGACGCCCTCCGCCACCGGATTGCCCAGAAATCCCGCATTGGAAACAAGAATACCGTAAGTCAGGCACTTCTGCCTGTTCGCCTCCACGTTTCTGTAGGCGATTCTGGCATAAAGCATGCACATGATCTCCATGCCCACCGAGATCAGAAAGATCATCACGCAGTCCCGCAGCGCGCTGTCCGGCAGCTCCTGCACAAAGGACGTGACAATATTGCATGGAAGTACCACGTTGATCACAAGGTCCGTGATGCTCTTTTGCCCTTCGCGGCTGACGATCCCCTTTTTGCGGGTCACAAACCCGATCCCGATCAGCGAGAATATGATAAATTGAAGCCGCAGCATAGCGATCATACGTAATACCTCTCAGTTCCGAACAACTCATGAGAGAATTATAACCCCAAACCCGCAGAACAGGATACACTCAAGTGGCGTGAACTTCTGCTTACCTCTTATAAGGAAGGCTTTGAAAGCTGGCTATACATCCTAATAATAGGAGCTTACGCATCAAAGTGTAAGCTCAAAAATCACATGAATCGGGGTGATAGTACGCGAATCAACTCGTATTATCGCCCCGAAAAATGTCAATTATCTGATATGTCACGTTTTACTTACTATGGCATTTTGCCTTATGGTTTGCCAGAGTGGTACTAGCTTTGCTCTTAGCCACTTTGCTTGTGCCCTTACTCGCTAATGTCTTTCCGGCTTTCCCGACTTTGCCCCCATGATGTACTGGCATATTGCAGTCCTCCTCCTTTCTTAAAGTCTCCTTGCCCTTAAGACTATTCCCTGATAATATTGAATTGGTATTATTTGTCGGAGAATCATCTCTGGGCAAGGGAGGCTGGAGCATCGTATTGCTCCAGTTTTCTATGTTTATGGAATAATCCTTAAACAATCTTATTGAATCATTGTTGCGATATACTCCCTCAGCCCTTCTTCTGTTGCAATACTGTACTTCTGATTCACCGCCATAAAGTACCTCTTAATACTCTCCTTTGGGATAATTTCATGTGACGGTATTCCGTCATCATATCCTTTTCGTGCGATAAGCCATGGTTTCTCCTTATGAGTAATCCTTTCAAGTGTTTTACCACCATACATCCCGAAAGTTTTTAGGACCAAATCAATTACACCCTTTTCTTCACTAGTCAGTACTTCTTTGCTTCCTCCAACGATCGCAAATCTGGGATCATCAATTGGATTATATTTGAACTCTTTAAATAAATTGTAGATTTCTTCGTAGACTGGACCATGAACCCATGCTCTACAATCTTCCATGAATACAGGCTGATCATATAATGCGCTATAAATCCCCTGAATAAAATACAATAGTTTCTGCAACATAAGCGGTGTGACCTCTTCCAATGTTGCAAATATATATGCAACCACAGAAAGCAATTTATCCGAAATAGAGAAGAGGTTTTCTAATGATGTAGCTGCTTCCATAGCTTTATTAAAAGCAGCTTCTCCAACCTTTTCCCTGTTTTCAATCAATAATTTTTTCATAAATCTGGGAGATGCCAACGCAGCTTTAATAATATCTGAATACTCCTTTGACGGAACCTGGCCTGCCAGGTATCTCGTTATTGTTATTTCACCAAACCCTAACGCATATGATGCCGGGGCTTTCCCTATTTTATAAAGCTTAAGCAGTCTTTCAATATCCTCTACAGACACGATGCCTTCCGTTTCCCTGTATTGTTCATCGATTTCTTTAATATTCTTATCAATCAATCCAGGAAGATTCATTTCCGCACCGCATTCATTGCAGATCGCAGTTGTAATTGAGAAGATGTACTCACGTCCCTTAATTGTTTTTGGCATCATCTTCTTTTTTAGCGCATACTCCGTTTCCCGTCTGCACTCAATGCAGAACCCCACTCTCCTTTCGCTGTTCATTTTTCTCCTCCTCAACATCTACTCTTTTTCAATAAATCTATTTAAAATAGTATGTAAGTGGGTGTTTTTGCTCATGGAAAGAGACCACTATCACATACTTATTTTCCAGTTTGTTAAACTTGATATATAATCCAATGACCTTCTCAACACCGCTGAATCTTCCTATCAGATTAACATTCTTGCCAAATATCCAAAGCATCTCATGTTCTTGTCCAATATGCATATTTTGCCTGACTTCAGAAAAATCATCTGCTTCTAAACTCAGTAGTACTGCTTTAGCGTCCGCCTCATCGATGATATAATCACTGAACAAATCGAGATTGTCTTGTCTTTTCGAATTTCTTGCAATTATATATCTATTATTCCGAATAGCGGCTTTAACTTCATAAAGGTACTGTTCAACTGCCGATCTTGAAACTGTCAATTCTTAATTGCCCCCTTACAAAATGATATGATTTTCTTGGTTTTCTATCATCATAACGAGATGATGGCATTTTGTCAATAATCTGTCATCAAATGAAATGGGTAGTAAGATTTTGCTTATCCATGTGTACTTTCATGAGTGCATCGGTAATTCGTCAATAACGCACCATCTCACTCGTAAGGTAAGTGCTCCATAGCCGGTAACCGGCTATAAAAAAGCGGCCTCGAAAGGCCGCAGTACAAAAACAAACTTGGTTGCGCACTGGTTTCGGGAACCGATTTCCTGCAGTAGTCTGGATTGCTCACTCAGCCCCTCACCAATGGAAAGAAACGCTTCGTCCTAGAGTCAGCAGAGCTGAGGATACCCATCGCTCGCCAGCACTACCTCTACGCCAGACGAGACCGTCCAAACCTTAATCATTTCCTCTGCGAAGTTCACTCCATTCAGCACCGGATATCCGAACACTCCGGGCTTATTCTCAAACCACAGCTGCTTTTCGATCAGCGGCACAACCGCCTCTCTTCCGATATCATGCTTCGTGATCTTCTCCAAATACTCCTTTTCAAACGCCTTAAGGCCAGACACTTGCTCTATATTTTCTGCTCAGCCTCGTTCGAATTCATATGCGGCACCGCAAATCCCTGCACCGGCACCTTCAGGTGCGCTGCCTGCTCCCAAATCCCACTCATAATCACAAATGCACGCAGCTCAGACAACAGCCGGTCCACCTCTTTTTCTTCACAATGCAGCTCCTCGCCGATTCTGCACTGGCAATCGCCATAACTCCATACTTCTCCTGCCACACTGTTGAACAGAATAACACAGGCATGCGGATACTCCGCGAGCCGATCGGCCGCCGGCGTTCCCTCATATAAAGAGGGATAAACTTCCCTGCCTCGCTCCGCCAATACACAATCAAGCCGATGAAAGCACTCCTCCGCCGACATCTCCGCCATCTCGTCCTCATGCGATCGTAAGTACTCGCACAGCACTTCTTTAGCAAACCGTCCACTGCTGCCACCGTCCCATTTAACTGAGATTAGATTCCCCAACAATTTTATATCTTCTGAAACTTGCAAGGCATTCTTGACATCTGCTATTTTATATGACATACTTACATTGTAACGACAAGCCATTTAAATTTTAAGGAGGTCCACTATGCCAATAAGATCCATTCCCAACCCACCTTCCCTCTCCGAAAAAATCAAATCCCGCCGCCAGGAGCTCTCCCTCACCATTGAAGAAGCTGCCAAACGCGCCGGCGTCGGCACAAAAACCTGGTGCCGCTACGAAGCAGGCGAAGCCATTCGTGCTGATAAGTACAAAGGCCTCTGCAAGGCGTTAAATTGGCCCGTTACTGCCAATGCGGATCAAACCACCAATGATTCGACATCAGTTCCAGCCGAAGACTACAGAAACCATAAGGCCTGGTCCAATTATCTGGAAGGCATATTCGGATATAAGGCCGCCATGTCATTTGCCGTCGGAAGCGACATCCTGCTTGATCATATTAAGCAGGATCTGGAAGAGCTTGCCTCCATGCCCAAAGGAACTCACCTGGGCCAACTGTCGATATCTTTTTTATGCGATGACCTTCCTCCTCAGTTTCTGACCGATTATGATTATGATTTTGTCTATCATATGAAATGTGCTTTGCAGCTCCTGCGGTATCGAGCCAAAAACAGCACACAATTTCTTGCTCACAGTGTTATAGAAGAATTATTAATTTATCTTAGCGTTGAAGAAGCAGAGATCTTAGCTGACTTAGAAGAATCCAAAGATATTGATGAAGATAATACAGAATCGTTTAATGAATGGGTATTTGATTTGTTTGACGATGCGGACATTCTCACAACGTTATATTCATCCCTTTACCTGACAACTGAGAATATATATCATATAGACTATTGGTTTAAGCCACAATTCTATCTGGAACAGGATTGATTGCAATACACAATTTCCCTGTGACCTGTGACTCTCATACTCCATTTTCCGCCCCTCGTAAAAAAATAAAAAAGCCACCCTTGCGAGGGTGGTTTTTCAACGCACATTTTTTCATCAGCAGAATGCAACTGAATGATTTTTTAGATCATGCATTCCATTTACTACAACCCAAAAATCATTATGTGTTAGTGAAAAAGGAATCATTTTTCCGTTGTCTTCAAGAAATGATCTCTTAAGATCTAAAATGTCAATTTTTCTATCATCGACTTATCCACAGGTACTTTTCACTAAGGTTCTTCTAATGTTCCGGCTTTATAGTATTAAATGATTAAAAATCTGGGGGGGACTCAAAACCGGAGGTGATAGTATGAATAATGCTCAAAATATTGTACTCATTCCGGCCTATGAGCCGGGGCCGCCGCTGATCAGGCTTCTGTATGATCTTTCTGACCACGGAAACTTGATTGTCGTTACAGAAATCCTGTTTTTTACCTTCAGCTGGTTTATTCAGAGATCCTTCGTTTTCAGAGGTAGGAAAGGAGCAGTGATCTGAAATGTTCAAGAGACACTTTTTTGCAATTTTCTACAGCATACTGCTGACCGCTTTTACCGTCTATATGTTTTTGGACACCTTCGTGATCACCCGGGTTTACGCTGCGGTTCCTTCAGCAGGGGCCTCTTCAGCGGTGGAGGCGGAAGCCAAAGCGGCTGATACCGAAGAAGACTCTGAATCACAGGCAAAAAACAGAAATGGGAACGAATCTACGACCACAGGCGATGAGAACGAAGTTTCTTCTCAAAGCAGTACAGAGCGGTCAGCTGTATCCACAGAAACTGCTTATCAGGACGAGAATATCTCGGTCACAATCACTGAGTACCGGGAATACGACTCATCGATCTATGTCGCGGATATACTGCTCTCTTCTCCTGACTACCTTAAAACCGCACTGGCACAAGACGCATATGGCAAAAACGTGACAGAAAAGACTTCTGAAATTGCTCTCGCAAATGACGCTGTTTTAGCCATAAACGGAGATTATTACGGCGCGCAGGAAACCGGCTACGTCTTAAGAAACGGAGTTCTCTACAGAGATGCTGCACAAAAGGGACAGGAAGACCTTGTTATTTATGAAGACGGCAGCTTTGAGATCATCGTTGAGGACCAGGTTGCTGCGCAGGAACTTCTTGATAAAGGGGCGGTTCAGATTCTCTCCTTCGGTCCGGCGTTGGTGACAGACAGCGAGATATCCGTCACAACGGATGAAGAAGTAGGGAAAGCCAAAAGTAGCAATCCGCGCACTGCGATCGGTGTGATCGATGATCTGCACTATGTTTTTGTCGTGTCGGACGGCCGGACAGATGAGAGCGAAGGCCTCTCCCTCTTCCAGCTGGCACAGTTCATGTCTAGTCTGGGTGTAAAGACTGCCTATAACCTGGACGGCGGGGGATCCTCTTCCATGGTATTTAACGGCACCGTTGTCAATAACCCGACAACCACTGGGGGCAGGATCAAGGAAAGGAGCGTGAGCGACATTGTATATATCGGATAATAAAAAAAGGCAGGCTGTACGGATCGCTGGGAATTACATCGCAGCCTCTCTGTTCTGCGCTCTGTTCGGCGCCGTTTATGAGCTTTTCAGCCATGAGGTGTACTCCTACAGCATGATCTACGCCTTTGTCATCCCGCTCGCAGGTGGAGCGCTTCCCTTCCTGGCGGTTGCCATGGGACACATCGGACGTTTCCCCGGCAGGATTTCCCGCAGTCTCTATCACGCCGCGATCACGACATTTACGATAGGAAGCATTATGAAGGGCGTCCTGGAGATCTACGGAACTACCAGCGCGTTGCTTCCTGTATACTGGATCGCCGGAGGATTACTGATCGCCGGAGCTGTAATTCTTAACATCACAGTTTATTGAGATAGATATTAAAAGGGGTTGGGCTTCCCATATATTCTGAGCAATATCTTGCAATAACTATATCCGCTTCAATTATCGCTTCCTTTGACACTCTGCGCAAGATATGTATAATAATCCATATATTGCACCAAAA
>Ga0256404_1010669_pt1 | contig 12617 bp, 12 predicted proteins | sample RumenRJG_01DNA_FD_185990 | JGI IMG/M metagenome (GOLD analysis project Ga0256404, IMG submission 185990) | Bovine rumen microbial communities from Lethbridge, Alberta, Canada - RJG_01 | ecosystem: Host-associated > Mammals > Digestive system > Stomach > Rumen | place: Canada: Alberta | collected...
TACGCTGGAGCTGGCGACCCCGGTTATATGCTACCAAGCATTCCTTCTGGGTTCAGGCAAGGATGGCGTCCGGTATAAATTTTTGTGGGATCGTGGGTCAAATCCCATAAGAAAAGTGATTGACCCAGAAAAATCCTAAAAAATATGTAGTTCTTTTACCATTGCGTAAACAATGTAGGTATTCCAAAAGCTTACTTTAAATAGTGCTCCTATAGTTCAGTACAAATTATTTATATACTCAGTCAGCGCCTGCCTGTCATAGAAGTGCTCCGGCTGCTGAATCACATAATCCGGTTCAACGCCCTGATCGATGTCATACACAGACCCGTTTTTCATGTAGCTCAGGCGATGATTGCTTGACATTTGAAGAATAGTCCCATCTGCAGTAGTAAATGGCATTACGGTGCAAGCTCCGCCTCCGCTTTGCTGCCCTAATATTGTGACCTGTCCCGATGATTTTAATACGCTCGGAACCAGATTTCCGCAGGAAAAACTGATAGGCGAAGTCAGGCAATAGAGATTGTAATCAAGTAGCGAATCCTTTTCATCGTACTCACCATCAAGATTGGCATCTGCACGAAAATATTCGTTGGCATAAGCGCCTGTCAGGGTATCCTGAATACATACTGAACCATCTCCCAAAAACAGGCTGATTATAAAGCTTGCAGTAACGGTATCTCCACCTGTATTCATACTAAGATCCATGACTACATTCTTTACAGGGCTGCCCCTCCTCGTAATCCGAGAAAAAGAATACAGAATAAGACCAACTGTATCCTCGGTACCGGCAGTAGGTGCATTTTTATAATAATCGGCATCCTTATCTTTTGTCATGAAACTGTCAAAGGTGATGTATGCTGTGTTTCCGACTTCTTCATATCCTGGAACTCCATCAGGGTAAAACTTTTCTCTGGCAGTGTAATACTTCATCGCCGAACTGTTCATATCTTGAAGTGACTTGCCACTCTTCCCCTCAACGTTTGTATCCATGCCGATTCGCCACGAATTAAGCAAATAGCCGCTATGTATGTCATCAATGTAAAGTTCCATCAAAACTTTCATCGCCCTTGCAGACATCTCGGGATCAGTACTTCTTAGTGCGTCACGGAGAGCTGTTTCAGCGAAGAAGTCGTCAAAATTCTCAATTCCATGGCTTTCTTTCAGACCATAATAGTAATCCATTACCATACACAGTTCATTATACGTAAACTCAGCGAGGTCCTCGCTTTTGCTCTCCTGTTTCTGTGCTTCATAATATTTTCTCAAAAGTTCCCTTCCGGGCTCTGAACCATACTCATACACAAATACTCCTTCGTTGTTGTACAAAAGGCATACATAACTCGGAAGAGACAGCATAATATCACTTAAGGTCTGCATGGGGATATAACATTTACCATTCTCTTCAATCAGGTCTATCCCATATTTTTTCAGATCAAAAACCACCTCCGAACCAAAGCGGCTGTATGAGTTTTCCTCTGAGAGTATAAGGCCATCAAATACTGTATCAGGCTGCAATACATCTATAACCGTGCTTGTCCGGGACGGGACAAAAAAGGCATCAAAGTCATAAAAACTTATTGTATCTTTATCACAATCTATCTGTATCGGATACTGGTTTTCACGGGTAATTGTTACCACTGAGCCCTGAGCCGAAGTGGTCAGTGCATAGTTTTTATCTTCAATGATCTCATGATTGACTCTCTCCACCAGGGAGACGGCAGTATCAATGTCAAGATAAGGAATGTCTTTGCTCTCATCAGCGAAACAGAGCTTGATACTTTCTTCATTATCTACAGAGTGAAAATATAAAGGAATCTCCGTTTCACTAAGAGTGTTTCCGGATGATGTCCCGCAGGAAGTCAAAAAAATACTCCCCCAGACGGCAAATGCCAATGCAGTCCAAAGCTTATTGTATAATCGCTTTTTCATGGGATTACCTCCTTGCTCATAACATGTCGGTAAAAACTGCTTTAAAGCTCGAGACTCCCGGCTTCGGATATTCTCTACCACTCACGCCTGATCTTTTCGAAATCGATAGTCTTCCCAACCCTCTTCCATACAATAAATGTCAGAACTACATTTATTGCAGCAATTGCAAAGTATGTAATAAGGATTTTTAGTCCATCTTCACCGGTATTAATATACGATGAACCTGAGGTTTTCACCGGAACAAACAGTCCTTCTGTATAACCGGCAAAAAAATCAAACAATCCATGAGCCACGCCGCAAGCCCATATATTTCTGGTCTTCCAATACAGTATAAGAAGGGCCAGTCCAAAGACGCCTGATTCCAACGTTTTGGCTACCGCCTGTCCCCATGCAATAGCGGAAGTAGCATCAAATTCGCCCACAATATGTGCTGCACCGAATACTAACGAAGATACTACTGCACTAAGGACAAAAACATATTTCTTTTCCCTGAACTTATAGATTATCGCATCGTTTATAACTGCCCTGAAAGCCAGTTCCTCAAAAAGCCCCACGGAAATAAACATAAGAAATACTATGATAAGCCCCAATACCGGATTATCATTCAAAGGGACCTGCTCTTCTATATTTGATAAGAGTAATAAAGATCCCATGATAAGGGACATCACAAGAAATCCCATGGAATTCAAAATGACATATCCTGTGGAAACATAACAGGATGTCAGGGTCTTATCTCCGGATATCTGGTACAGGAAAAAGCACACAGCTCCGCAAAGCATGGTTCTTACTATAAAGAACTGAAAATTTGTATCTGTATGTACCGTATTGAAACACACAACTACATATACTATGCAAAGCGCAGCAGTTATCAGCGGAGATTTTTTCATAAATTCAATATACTTTTTAAGCATTTGTATTCTCCTGATCTATACTGTTTTCAGCAATGAAGGAAAGCGCTACAAGGTTTGCGGCATTTCTCTTAAGCCTCCTGAATAAGTAGATCTGGAATATAAATATCAGAATTACACTGGCCACTACTATACCGGCGCCAATATGCACAGTTTTCTCTATTTCCGGTGTAATGGTTTCTACATTGTCCCCAGCATGTATGAGCATGTTTGCTGCAAAAAAGTCAACTACAGTATGCCAAAATACAGGGACAAAATATGCAAGAAGATATTCTTTTACCACAGATCCACTGCCTGTCACTTTGTTATATCTGGCAAGTCCAAGATGTCTTCCCATGGCAAGCCCGAGCATCATATGCACTGTAATATTGGGCAGCCTCATCAAAAGACCTATGAGACCGGCGCTATATACGAACTCTTCTAAAAGAGTAAATCCGAATCCGACAGCTCCTGCTATCAGCATATATTCGTATACATTTCTCCATTTTTTTCTAAAAATGCATAATACAATAAGCGTAATGATAAGTTTTGCGAGTTCTTCATTCAATGCTGCTGAAAAAAACGCATGGTTGAAGCTGGCAAGTAATGCAGGTCCTTCTGTAGGAGTAAAGCCAGTTACAGCCCTAAATGTAAGTCCTATTATTAAGAAAAATATAAATGAAATCGGCACTGATGAAAGTCCAAGTACTACTGGCAGTATAGCCTGTCCTTTTGAAATTCTGTAGACGCCTTCCCAGGCAATCATATTCTTATAAAGAATACCCAAAATAATCAAACCTAAAATAAAACTGATAATAGATACCATATTTTTCCCTCTCCTTTCAGAAATCCACTTCTTTTCCCATATTTCATTGGCTTTAGCAAATTTGTTTTTACTGAGTTCCCGCAAGGCTATTGCCTGATTGCATGATTTTGGAAGCTACCATCTTCTTTTGGGCAAGAGCAGCCTCAAAAAAAAGACCAAGGTAGGTATCAGATTTATTATTGCTGCTCATGTATTCCTCTATATGCTCATCCTTGTCAAAATCAGGGATGCTCTCCCCGGAAAGGCTCTCTCCAAAAGCCTTCCAATCATCCGACGCATCGACCTGCCGTTTCGTGATTATATTTCGGATTTTATCAATGTATGGTTTAATTATTTCCATAGCATAGGTTTCTTTCTTAAAATCGCTATCTTCCCCACGCAAACAGGACATCGCATAGACCATTTGGGCAAATGCACATTCATAATCGTGCGGATTGTCTTTTATTATTTCCTTGTAGCCACCCCATGCCGGTAGATAAGCATAGCGGATATAACTGTAGTCCGGCAAATGTCCCGCACGTCCGTGGCCAAGGTTCATGATCGAGTTTTCATCGGACTGATATACGCTTCCGACATAAACCGGCTTATCAACATCCTCCGATGCGGAGGGATTATGTGAAAACGCAATCCGTCTGCGCTCTGGTTCCCCGCGATTTCCCGGAAACAGTTCATAGAAATACCAGTTGGTGTTATTGATCACCAATGATGGTGTTCCAGCAAAATATGTATGCGCCCAGGTGTCCGCGAGAACATGCATGGCAATGCCGATTGCAGGTGTCCCTTTATCTTTGGCAAGACTAACTGTATCCACAAGCAGATTACCATTTGGTCCGCAGATCAGACGGTATTTATCTCTATAGTTTTTTGACCCGATTTCTATATCTGCATACAGATCCCTTGGCAGAAAATGGAAAGAAGACCATATTCTTGTGATATCGCAAAGACCGATCGGATCTGTTCTAGCCTGTAAGAGTTCTGTCTGTAGCTGTGTTGTTGCAGCCTGTGAGGGCCCTCCTGCTTTTTGAAGCCATGTCCTTGAGCAATGGTCAACAAGCTGTGCGGCATGGCATATTTCCACACTATACTTATGATTGAAACCAGCCAGCAACGCAGCACAATAGGTCGCATAATAATGAAAATCTCCCTGCATTTTCGCATTCTCCTAGTCTATCGTGATTACCTGCTGATGGCGAAATGTATTTGCTATATTCATGACTGCTGAAAAGATAAAACCGGCAGCACATATATATACAACTCTTGCTCCGCTTCGCGTTAAAATCAGGCACATTATAGCAACAAGCATCTTTACAACGCCCTGAAATGCCTTAAATCTCCATGAGCTTTGAATCCTTCTTGCCTCATTCGCCCCCAAAAGATTCACAATACCTGAAAAAGCTAACGTACCTGCCAAATACATCAGAACATACGCTTTTGGCACCCACACAAGAGAGCCTGTGAATATTCCAAAGTCAAAGAAAAGGATTCCACGAAACAGGATACTCCATCCCCCCACCATGTGGCGAGCCATCCTGAAATAGAACCATAGCATACGAAGCCCCATGATTTCTAACACAAGAGAAAAGACACTGATAATGCCCATGTATGCATTTTCACCAAAAACGAGCATTGCCACGCCTATGAGAATCATTGACACAGCCAGAAGTATATTTCTTAATTTCTGCCATTTCGTCATCTTGTTTCTCCCCCTGCCTTTTCAAATTTTCTGATTTTGTCAGCCGAATACAAAAGGAATATGTAATTCACAAAAGCTGTTACCTCCATTATGAAATGGGCCAGTTCCACATTTTTGCTCGAATCCTCAGCCGTAATGAAATTGAAAATATTAACTATAATAAATATTCCTGTAAACAGTGCACTAAGGAACGCCAGTACAAGATAAAACCTTTTTTCTCCCTTTACTGTCTGCCGCCCTGTCCGAAAAGCATTTAATCCAATGTAAAGGTGATACAAAAGTGCAACCACACTAAACATCATGATTATCAACAAAAATCCCATCCAAAGAATGATATTTACGACTTTCTCATATTCGGTACCTATAACTGCACTGCCACTTTGTTCCATAACTGTACCGATAATTTTCGCAATCGTTTCCTCACCTAAGAAAAAGCCAATAAATAGTTTGAGTATATCCCATACGGACAAGGCGATTACCATGCTGCCACTTATTGATAATGCATCCCGATAGCGGCGAAGCCTAATCTGTATTTCTTCATTTTGGGGCTTATATACTGTTGTATCCATCCAATCGCCTCTCTGTCAAAGCTCTTATCCCAGAGTCAGAAATCCAGTTCTTTTTTTCTAAAGAGCAAATATGCCAAAATAAGGGAAATAGCGCAGATCTTGGCAACATGCCAAAGCAGTGTAAAGATTGCAGTGCCGCCGGTTAGCAGCAGATCTACTTTTGCACATTCCAGGGCCTGTGAAAAAACATGTCTGTCTATATGCCAAAACTTGATCACAGGAAGCATATTCAGACCGCTCAGCAGCGTATCTCCTGTAAAAAGCAGGAATGCATCCACCAATGTTGCATAGGCAACGTTTTTGCTCCAGAAAAGGATGATCATGGATATTGTTGCGTAGCCCAAAACGGTAAAAGCATTGGTTAGTATCGTGCTATATAAAAAGCTGCTTTCTGCCCCGTTCATCTTCGCTCCAATTATCAGTCCTGTAATTGTGATAAAAAGAGTATAGATTCCATATGAAATAAAGGTTACGATCACGCAATTTACAAACTTGGCAATCAGGAGCCTCCTTCTTGAAATCCCTCTTCCAATGAGGCACTGCATGGAATTTGACGTGAACTCATCGGCATATACGCTCACGTATATGGCAATTCCTATAAACAGATTCATTGTGGTTATAGCTTTTCCCTGATTAGAAGCAAACGAATACCCGCTCAGCTCGCCGCCACCTTTTGATTGAACAGTCCAAAAGAGCGAAATAAGGAGGCAAATTCCAAGTACAATCCAATATGACGGTTTTCTCAGGATTCTATTCACATCTGCAAAAATTAGATTTTTCAAAAGTCAAACTCCTTTCTCCGGAAAAAATAAGTCGTAATCGCCAGTGCTGCGAAAAGATAGCAGACAGCAGGCAGAAGCTGCCAGGGGGCCGTTCCCACTTCTATTCCGGTATATGCCCAATCCAGCAACCCGTCAAAGGTATAATCATATAATGAAAGTGAAGAGAAAAATTCTACCATGTTAAACACAAGTTTAAATATGGCCGTAAATGCGATACATGCAATAATGCCAAGAACTGTAGACCCGGAAATGTACATGATCATGGCAGAAAAGACAATGTAACCAAAATGTCTGAGCCACCTCAGTATAATAAATATAATAAGGTTCAGCTGTTGCTGCGGGCTTAATACAATTGCCGATCCTGTATTTATTACAATAAGAGCCCCGGCAATTATGACCAGATACAGGCAAAAAAGTAAAATGGCGGCATCAAGGAGTTTTGCAATTATGAGCTTGTTCCTGGTTATACCATGACCAAGCACAGTCTGCATGGATTTTGAAGATAACTCATGTGCAAAAACAGCATAGAATGTAGGAAAGACTATGAAAAGAGCCATAGGCGCCCCGCCAAGCGCTTTTTGCACACCATTTATCATTCCGATGGAGCCATCGTTTACAACACCTTCAAGTACTGTGTATGAGATATAGATCAGCGCAAGCAAAAGACCGACGTAAATAAGGCCAACCCGAAAGATGCGCTTCAAATCTGCCCTTAACAAATTTCTCATTCTGCTGATCCTCCAATGAGTTCAAAGTAATAGTCTTCCAGAGTAACTTTTTCTTTTCCTTCTTTCAGGATATCAATACCATTTTCTGCAAGAATACTTTTAGCTCTTTCCAGATTACCTGCGGAAACAGTCAGTTCTACTTCAGGACGCTTTGCAGAAAGGTCATCCTGAGTGATTTCTTTTGCTATAACTCCATTGTGTACTATACCAAAGCGATCTGCTGTATTTTCCAGTTCACCAAGAATATGGCTTGACACTATGACTGTCATACCAAACTCATCCCTGAACCTTCGTATCATGTGCCTGATATCGGCTATACCCTGAGGATCAAGACCATTGGTGGGCTCGTCAAGGATGAGAATATCAGGATTACCGAGGATTGCATTGCCTATTCCAAGACGCTGCTTCATTCCAAGGGAATATCCCCTGGCTTTCTGATTTTCCTTACCCTCTGTAAGCCCCACAACCTTCAGGACACGATCCACCTCCTGCTTTAGTTCTTTTCCCCTAAGGCCCTTTGCAGCCGCGTAGTATTCAAGATTTGCCCTACCGGAAAGATATCCATAGAAATTGGAGCCTACGAAAAATCCAACCTTTGACCTGTTTTCAAACAGCTCTTTTCTGTTCCGGGAGCCGGCTATGGAAACACTGCCGGAAGTATATTCAGACAATCCAAGTATCATCTTGAATATGGTGGTTTTTCCTGCTCCGTTTTTGCCAACCAGGCCATAGATGTCGCCTTTATTTACCTGCATGGTGACCCCTTTTAGAACGTCATGCCTGCCATAGCTTTTGATTATGTTATCAAGCCTTATTGCTGCATTTGAAATCTCTGATCCCATAATAAACTCCTTCCTGAACAAGACATCACCAGACAGCTACTCTTTTTTCCGGGCTTAAGTACATTCCATCCCCCGGCTTAATATCATAGATTTTGAAGAACTCATCATATTGTTGAAGCACAATGTTTATTCTGTAGAAAGGAAGTGGATGTATGTCGCCTTTCATTGTCCCAAGTTCGCTCTCTTGAGTTGTCTGCTGCGCATATTGTCTTGCAAAAGCCCTGAAAAACTCATCATAATCAAAATCAGGTATATTCCGTGCCACATATAGAACTGACTTGACTCCTCCCATATCTGCTATGGCTTCGTCTTTTACAGCGTTTCCATTTACTTTTTGTTGCCCCGGAATAGGTCTTGCCAGCGAAAAATAACCGGCAAGCTTTGATCCCTTTTCATCCATTTTTGACCTGTCCTGTACAGTCATCCAGTCGATTGAGGCAAGATTCTCATCAAACTGCCGCCCGTACTGGTCAAACTTTGTTCCGTTAGAATCAAATCCATGAGTTATTTCATGACCAATAGTAGTTCCTACGATTCCTGCAAACTGCTCAAGTGATGAATCATCCCCGAATGCAGCATCACACATGGCTAAAAAGCCCGCCATTATATAGATACCGTTTTCGGTTGTATAATACACACAGTTAACCTCAGTGGTTGTTCTATCTGCATCATAAATATCCCATTTGAATCTGTCCCAATCCAGGCTCTTACTTATAGCTGCCCTGTGAGCTTCCAATATACGCCTGCCTTCAGCAGCAGCCTCAACAAGGTTGCCTCCTTCTTCGTAGGATTTTATTTCTGCCAGGGAATAGTCCGCGACATTATCAGGCTTTATGAGATGCAGCGCCATATTTTGCAATTTTTCTTTTGCAGCATTTTTTGTATAATCTGACATCCAGTTTTCTTCATCAAGTATTTGTAAATAAGCCTTTATAAGTGCGTCAGTAAATTCTTTTACCTGATCTGTTTTTTCGCTGTCCTTAAAATATTTTTCCAGATATAACGTATCTAATAACGGCAGAAAGCCGCAGATTGTCATATCTTTTCTAAAAAGGACGCTGCGCTGACCATCTGATAACCCCTCATGGTTACCCTCGCTCGTGGTATAAAGCGAAACCATCTTTTCATATGATTCGCGGTCAAAAAGATACTTAGTCGAATCGATGGTATGGACTATAAGAAATGACTTGATATCCTCAAGATTTTTTTCGGAATAAATCCCGGACAGAGCCTTAAGGTATGTATAATCCACATAAAAACTATCGCATCCCGAATAGCCTCTGCTATCCAGTATATGTAAGAGCGGATAATCCCCTTGTAAGTCATTTATCCCTTCTCTGTTATTTTGCGCCTGTGTAAACATTTCCCTTATGCCGAAGTTTTCAATATTACTATTTCTGGCGATAAAAGTTTCTATTCTGTAATTGCCTTTTAAGGTATCTTTGATCTCTTTTTCCGAAAAACCAAGTCTTCCAAGATAATATCCAATTACATCATCGCATCTTTCCTTTGCTGATAATGTGCTACTTGTATATTGCACATATGAAGAGACAGATCCGAGCGAAAGGCTTGGAGCCTTAAGGTTTAATGTACTCTTGTCCGGGAACTGCAGTTGTACTCCTACAGATTCCGGCATCAGAAAACCAAGACCAAAGGGATTTCTTTTAGTGCTTCCCTGATATTCTGTAAGCTCACTTATAGAAGTTATGCTCTGTATGTCTGAAATGTATTTTTTTAGTGGCTCTACTCCGAGCCTGTTTCTCTCATCCCAATCAGAATGCAGCTTTATCAAAGCTTTATATTTTAAAGCGTTATCGTCATTCATAGTATCATCAGAGGCAATCGCCATACATCTTTCATATACCAGTTTAGATGCATCAAGAACTATACTGGCCTCTTCATAAGCAGGGTCTATAACTGCAGACAAAATATAGTCTTTATTTGCTGCAGCGGCAAAGTCGTCCTGTAGACGAATATTATCTTCAGACTTAACCATGCCAGAAACATCTGAATCAACCCATTTCCCTCCACCGGGAACTCCTGAAAGATCTGAACTTCCTACTTCCTGAGAAGATATGTCAGAGCCTGCCTTGCTGTCTTTATTTCCACATCCGGCTGACATTAGAGCCAAAGCAGCCAAAAGTATCACTGAAGTAGTTTTTCTAAATACATTCCATTTTCTGCCTGTCATTAGCTATCCTTCTCCTTTATCCTACCGGTCAAGAAAACAATCAAAATAATAAATACTCCCTGAATAAGGGCATCAAGTACGAGATCTGATATTTTTAGATTGGTCGAAACGGTCTGTATCCCGAAACCATTTATGATATATAAGGTTACATTGTTCAATATATGATAGGCACAAGATGCCTCTAGTCCCCCGCCGAGGTATGCCATAACTCCCATGAGAATTCCGGATATGAGCACAGATATTTTTCCGGTAATATTATATGGATGGATTATGGCAAAGGGGATAGCCTGGAAAATAATTGCAGCAATTGTTATCCTCGTCCACCCGCCAAATGCCTGCATGAGAAGTCCCCGAAAAATGTGCTCTTCCGCGCTGCATTGACAAAACCCCAGCACAACACAAAGGATAAAACCTGCTACGGTAAAATGAAGCTTCCCGGTAACTTCACCTTTGATGAAAGAGTTAATAATCAGAGGCAGAGCAACAACGATCAATCCGATAAAAAAATAAATCAGGAAATGTCGCATTCTCCATTTACCCTTGACGGACTGATATGATCCAAATGATCTGTAACGTACGACTAATGTGGCAAAAAAGAGTGCGGGTAATAAAACGGCAATACTTCCAATGTTCATGATTGCACCGACAGGTGAATACATATCTACGGTATCATACCCTCCGTCATTCCCGTAAAGTATTTCTCCCAGACTTATTCCTGACATCTGTCCAGCAAAGAAAGCCATCAATAACACAACTCCCAACAGCATGGCATAAAATGCTGCAGTAACCAAAATGACCTGAAGCGGTTTGAACCATCTGTATCCATCATATTCTCTACCAGCCAATACAAAATTACAGCATTCGTTTTTCTTCATACACATTGCCTTTCAGTTATCCTCTAGGCATAGATTCTTGAATGGTGCAGTCTACAGGCTCCATTTTCCTTTCCAAAGATCCATGATCTTAGGGTAGTTCTTAGGTGATAACAGGATAAGTGCGGTTACTATTCCTATCGCAGATGCCACAAGATTAACCCAATCACTGGCAACCAGCTGTGTCGAAAGGCCACCTGTTGAAGAATAGTAATTGTTAACAAGTCCTGCAAAATCCAATGTAAAATGTGCTATCATTACAACCCACAGATTAGCCGTGCGTAAATATACCGCACCAAAAATCGCGCCAACTCCGACACAATATACTACCTGAAAAATACCAGCCACAGGATTTCCGGCTGAAAAGATATTGGTAATATGTATCCCGGCAAACAGTAATGTTGATAACCAGAATATCTGTTTAATCTGCTTCTCAGATTTGATCGTTCTCATGTAGTTAGCTATACCGAGACCTCTGAATGCTACTTCCTCTGTAAATCCGGGCGAAAGAGCGGATAAAAACGCAACAAGCACATTGCCAAATCCAAATGTATGAAGATCAATAGCGGCACCTACATAATCAGCAATAAGGAAAGGAAGCATAACCACAATGCCCCACAAAAAGCCTCTCACACCAAGAATGCCTTTGAAGTCAGGCCTGAACCAAATTGTAAATATAATAACTGATATCAGAACCCCTATAGCGGCCCCGATACCGGACACAGATGTCACAGTGGTACCTAATCCTAACATTTCTCTTGCATAACCAGGTATAACGTTTGAAAGCGGTTTATCAATCAGGCTTGCACCAATAGATGAAAAAAACATAACAAAGATTATAAGAACAAAATATCCGATAATTGAATGATCTAAAATGGTATGTTTTCTAGTCATTGGTCGATTCCTCCTGTAAAAAACATTACGCCAAAAGTTATGAATACTATATTTAAATTGTATTAGATATCGACTGATTAAGTCCACTTTGCAAGATGAATTTAGACTTTTTTCAGATTATCTTTATATTGATTTTCGTTTTTTGTCTCCATTTTTCTTCTTGTTATCGGTAGTTATCACGTCTTTATAGAGACCCTGTTTATGGAAAAATCGCGTAAATACGAATAGAAAAAGCCGCGACAAAAATGCCACGGCTCAAATCATTAAATGCCAATTTCATATAATGATTTGAGTGTCAAAAGCCTGATTTTCCAGGCTTGAAACCATACATTTTGTTCCTTAACAAGTAAATATTGTTCAAAAACTGAAGCATTTCAGAAAAATCAATCTGGGAAGTGCTCCAG
>Ga0256404_1010674_pt1 | contig 12606 bp, 9 predicted proteins | sample RumenRJG_01DNA_FD_185990 | JGI IMG/M metagenome (GOLD analysis project Ga0256404, IMG submission 185990) | Bovine rumen microbial communities from Lethbridge, Alberta, Canada - RJG_01 | ecosystem: Host-associated > Mammals > Digestive system > Stomach > Rumen | place: Canada: Alberta | collected...
AGGTAACAACATCTAAATACTACATTCCAAGCGGTCGTTGCATTCAGGCTTACAACTACAAGCGCGGAGTAGGATATAAGGAGCATATACCCGACTCACTTACCAAGGTGTTCTATACCCGCAATGGTCGTGAGGTTCGTGATGGCGGCGGCATTATGCCTGATGTAGAGCTTAAGGGCGACACTATTCCAAACATAGCCTTCTATCTGAGCGCCAGCGGTCAGGACAGTACCGAGGTAATGTTCGACTATGTGGTTGAGTACATCGCCAAGCACCCCGCAATAGCAGCTGCTCCAGAGTTCCATATTAGCGATGCTGACTGGCAGGATTTCAAGAACCGCGTGATAAAGAGCGGCTTTACCTACGACCCAGTGAGCAAGAAGCAGTTGGCTGAGCTGGTGAAGACAGCTAAGTTCGAGGGCTACTACGATGATGCCAAGAAGACATTCGACGAGTTGGAAAAGCAGCTGAACCACAATGTGGCTACCGATCTTGACAAGCACGAGCTCGTGTTGCGCCAGATTTTGGAGAGTGAGATTATTGCTGCCTACTATTATCAGCGTGGCACCATCGAGGCCGGCTTGAATTATGACAAGCAAGTAAAAGAGGCTATACGCTTGCTGAAGAATCAGGAGGAGTACAAAAAGATACTCCAGCCCAAGAAACCCAAGCAGACTGCCCAGCTGATAGAACTGAAGAAGAAAACGATAACCAACATCACTCAAAAAACGCCTAAACCTATGATTTTTAGCGATTTGGCGTAAAAAAGTGATTAAAAATTTGGAGGATTGCAGAAATATTCGTAATTTTGCACCCGTTCAGCGGAATGAGAGGCTCGAAAGAGTCTCTCATTTCACATTTAATTACTGATAGATGATAAATAAAGAGATTATTCAGACATTAACGGAAGAGTGGTTGCAGGGCAACGAGTACTTCCTTGTAGACGTAAACTTTGCGGCTGATGACCGTATCGTAATCGAAATCGACCACGCAGACGGCGTATGGATCGAGGATTGTGCAGAACTGAGTCGTTTCCTCCAGGAGCGCCTGGGTGAGGAACTCGGAGAATTTGAACTGGAAGTTGGCAGTGCCGGACTGGGTCAGCCATTCAAGGTAGCCCAGCAGTACATCAACCACATTGGCGACACTCTCGAGGTGCTGCAGGCCGATGGTAAGAAGGTGCAGGGTGTGCTTAAGGCTGTTGACGCTCCAAGCTTTACTATTACCGTACAGGAAAAGCAGAAGCAGGAAGGCAAGAAGCGCCCCGTGCTGGTAGATGTTGACAAGACATACCAGATGGACGAGGTGAAGTATGCTAAGTATCTATTGGCATTCAAATAATAGTGAAATAGTAAAATAAAAAAATATATCAATGGCTATCAAGAAAGAAGAGAAGGGCCCCTCAATGATTGAGACCTTTCAGGAATTTAAGGAAACAAAAAACATCGATCGTACCACTTTGGTGAGCGTGCTGGAAGAAAGCTTCCGTAACGTTATCGCTAAGATCTTTGGTTCGGACGAGAATTTTGACGTGATCGTTAACCCCGACAAGGGCGACTTTGAGATTCACCGTAACCGTGTGGTAGTAGCCGATGGTGAGGTGGTAGATGAGAACAAGGAGATAGAGCTGAGTGAGGCTCAGAAGATTGAGCCCGACTACGAGGTTGGCGAGGAGGTATCTGAGGAGGTTAACTTCCAGAAGTTCGGTCGCCGTGCTATTCTGAACCTGCGTCAGACTTTGGCTTCGAAGATTCTTGAGCTGGAGCACGATTCACTCTACCAGAAGTATAAGGATAAGGTGCACACTGTTGTAAGCGGTGAGGTTTACCAGATCTGGAAGCGTGAGGTGCTGCTGATTGACGACGAGGGTAATGAACTGCACTTGCCAAAGCAGGAGCAGATTCCTTCAGACAACTATCACAAGGGTGAGACTGTACGTGCCATCGTTAAGGAGGTACAGAACGAGAACAACAACCCACGCATCATCCTGAGCCGTACAAGTCCAGAGTTCCTGGAGCGTCTGCTCGAGGCTGAGGTTCCTGAGATTCAGGACGGTCTGATTACCATCAAGCGCGTGGCTCGTATCCCTGGCGATCGTGCTAAGGTTGCCGTTGAGAGCTACGATGATCGTATCGACCCAGTAGGAGCCTGCGTAGGTGTTAAGGGTAGCCGTGTGCATGGTATCGTTCGCGAGCTGTGCAACGAGAATATCGACGTTATCAACTACTCAAGCAATACACAGCTGTTCATCCAGCGTGCTCTGAGCCCAGCTAAGATCTCAAGCATCAACATTGATGCCGAGAACCGCAAGGCCGAGGTTTATCTGCAGCCTGAGGAGGTATCGCTGGCTATCGGTCGTGGCGGTATGAACATCAAGTTGGCTTCTATGCTTACTGAGTATACCATCGACGTATTCCGTGTATTGAACGAGGGTGAGGCCGATGAGGATATCTACCTGGATGAGTTCTCTGACGAGATCGACCAGTGGGTTATCGATGCCATCAAGGCTATCGGTCTGGATACAGCTAAGGCTGTGCTCAACGCTCCACGTGAGATGCTGATTGAAAAGGCCGACCTCGAGGAAGAGACCGTCGACCAACTGCTGGATGTACTCCGTGCGGAGTTTGAATAACAATTTAAAAATGATAGAATGTAAAAATGTAAAAATTGGCAACGCTGATATTGCATTGATTACTTTAAACATTTTAATTGTTACATTTTTTAATTTTTAAATTTTCAAATTTTAGAATTAGATGGGTGTAAGATTAAATAAAGTATTAACAGAACTGAATATCGGACTTCAGACAGCAGTTGACTATCTGAAGAAGAAGAACTTGGGCGACATTACCGACGCCACCGTAAACACTAAAATCAGTGACGAGCAGTACAACGCGCTGGTTAAGGAGTTCAAGGGCGACAAGGATGTTAAGACCCAGGCCGGTATGATGTTCCCCAAAAAGGATAAGAAAGCAAAGCCCGAACACAAGTCGGAGCCAGCAGTGGCACAGACTAAGGAGGAGGCTAAGCAGACTTTCACTCCATTAGGAAAGATTGACCTGAGTACTGTTGGTAAGCCTAACAAGACTCAGGAAGAAAAGCCCAAGGCACCTGCAGCTGTACAGCCAGAGCCAAAGCCCCAGCCAAAACCAGAGGTTAAGCCAGAGGTTAAGCCTGAGGTGAAGCCAGAGCCAAAGCCACAGCCAGTTGCCCCAAAACCCGAGTCAAAGCCAGAGGTTAAGCCCGAACCCAAGCCACAGCCAAAAGCTGAGGTAAAGCCCGAGCCAAAACCACAGCCTGTTGCTGAACAGCCTAAGGCTGAGCAGAAGCCCGCTGACGACTCATCGATCTTCACTCTGAAGAGCGAGAAGAAGATGGCTCCAAACTTCAACGTTGTTGGTAAGATCGACCTCGACTCACTGAACCAGAGCACTCGTCCTAAGAAGAAGTCAAAGGAGGAACGTCGTAAGGAGCGTGAGGAGAAGCAGGCTCAGATGCACAACGGCGAGAAGAAGAAGCGCGAGCGTATTCATGGTGGTAAGGAGCGTGTTGACATCGAGGCTGCAGCCAATGAGAATAACAACAAGGGCGGCAACAATAATAATAAGAAGAACAAGGGTGGAAACCAGAACTTCCAGGATGGTGGTAACCAAGGCGGCGGTAAGAAGAACAAGAAGAACCGCTCGTTCCAGAAGCCACTTGAGGTTGACGATGAGGCAGTAGCACGCCAGGTTAAGGAGACTCTGGCCCGCCTGACATCGAAGAACCAGAACAAGAAGGGTGCCAAGTATCGTCGTGAGAAGCGTGATGCAGTAGCAGAGCGTATGAACGAGGAGATGGCAGCAGAGGCAGCACAGAGCAAGGTACTTAAGCTTACCGAGTTCGTAACTGTTTCTGAGCTGGCTACCATGATGAACGTTGGTGTTAACCAGGTTATCGGTACATGTATGAGCATCGGTATCATGGTGTCAATCAACCAGCGTCTGGATGCTGAGACCATCAACATCGTTGCCGAGGAGTTCGGATTCACAACAGAATATGTAAGTGCTGAGGTACAGAACGCTATTACCGAGGAGGAGGATGATGAGAACGATCTGATCAGCCGCGCTCCTATCGTAACAGTGATGGGACATGTTGACCACGGTAAGACATCGCTGCTCGACCATATCCGCAACACTAACGTTATCGCTGGTGAGGCTGGTGGTATCACACAGCACATCGGTGCTTACAACGTGAAGCTGAAGGATGGCCGACAGATTACATTCCTTGATACCCCAGGTCACGAGGCATTTACCGCCATGCGTGCCCGTGGTGCTCAGGTAACCGATATCGCCATCATCATCGTTGCAGCTGATGACTCTGTGATGCCTACTACCAAGGAGGCAATCGCTCACGCACAGGCTGCCAACGTTCCAATGGTATTCGCTATCAACAAGATAGATAAGCCAGGTGCTAACCCTGACAAGATTCGTGAGGACCTGGCAAACATGAACCTGCTTGTTGAGGAGTGGGGTGGTAAATACCAGTGCCAGGAGATTAGTGCTAAGAAGGGTATCGGCGTTGACGAGCTGCTTGAGAAGGTGCTGCTCGAGGCCGAGATGCTCGACCTGAAGGCTAATCCTAACCGTAAGGCTACCGGTTCTATCATCGAGAGTTCGCTCGACAAGGGTCGTGGATATGTTTCTACCGTACTTGTATCAAATGGTACACTGAAGGTAGGCGACGTAGTTATCGCAGGTACAGCCTGGGGTAAGGTTAAGGCTATGTTCAATGAGCGTAACCAGCGCATCGAAAAGGCAGGTCCTGCCGAGCCAGCTATCATTCTTGGTTTGAATGGTGCTCCAACTGCTGGCGACTCGTTCCACGTGATGGAGAGTGAGCAGGAGGCCCGCGAAATAGCTAACAAGCGTATCCAGCTGCAGCGTGAGCAGAGCCTGCGTACCACAACCAAGCTTGGTCTTGACGAGCTGTCACACCGTATTGCTCTGGGTGAGTTCCACGAGCTGAACATCATCGTTAAGGGTGATACCGACGGATCTATCGAGGCTCTGAGTGATTCGTTCATCAAGCTTTCTACCGAGAAGGTTCAGGTAAACGTTATCAACAAGGCTGTGGGTCAGATTTCAGAGAACGATGTTATGTTGGCATCAGCTTCTGAGGCTATCATCATTGGATTCCAGGTTCGTCCTTCGGCTGATGCCCGTAAGGCTGCTGATCGTGAGGGCGTTGAAATCAACACATACTCTATCATCTACGATGCTATCGACGATGTGAAGCAGACCATGCAGGGTATGCTTGATAAGGTTAAGAAGGAAATCATCTCTGGTGAGATCGAGGTGAAGCAGGTGTTCAAGATCTCCAAGGTTGGTACCGTGGCCGGTGGTTTGGTTACTGAGGGTAAGGTACACAACAAGGACAAGGCTCGCGTTATCCGCGATGGTATCGTTATCCACACTGCTCCTATCGATGCCCTGAAGCGCTACAAGGACGATGCCAAGGAAGTGGCAACCGGACTGGAGTGTGGTATCTCACTGGTTAACTTCAACGATATCCAGGTAGGTGATATCATCGAGACCTTCACAGAGATCGAGGTAGAACAGAAACTTTAATAATGTCAGAACAAAAGAATGAATTTGTACGCCAGGTGGCTGAACAGAAATACGAGTTTGGCTTTACCACGGATGTACATACTGAGATAATAGAGAAGGGGCTGAACGAGGATATCGTTCGGCTCATCTCTGCTAAGAAAGGGGAGCCCGAGTGGATGCTCGAGTTCCGCCTTAAAGCGTTCCGTTACTGGAAAGAGCAGACGGAGCCAAAATGGGGACATGTGCATGTGCCCGAGATTGATTATCAGGCTATTAGCTACTATGCCGACCCGCTGGCAAAGAAGCCGGAGGGCGATGGAAAGATTGACCCTGAGCTGGAGAAGACTTTCGACAAGCTGGGTATCCCCCTCGAGGAGAGACTGGCTCTTAGCGGCAATACTGCCGTTGATGCCATCATGGACTCGGTGAGCGTAAAGACCACCTTCAAGGAGAAACTGCGCGAGAAGGGAGTAATCTTCTGCTCTATCGGTGAGGCTATCAAGGAGCATGGCGACTTGGTGCGTCAGTATCTGGGAACCGTGGTGCCTTACAAGGATAACTTCTTTGCAGCACTCAACTCGGCAGTGTTCAGCGATGGCTCGTTTGTATATATCCCAAAGGGTGTTCGCTGTCCAATGGAGCTCAGCTCTTATTTCCGTATCAATGCAAGGAATACAGGTCAGTTTGAGCGTACATTGATTATTGCCGACGACGATGCATATGTATCGTATCTTGAGGGTTGTACAGCCCCGATGCGCGACGAGAACCAGTTGCATGCTGCTATCGTAGAGATTATCGTGATGAATCGTGCTGAGGTGAAGTACTCAACCGTTCAGAACTGGTATCCTGGCGATGAGAACGGAAAGGGTGGTGTGCTTAATCTGGTAACAAAGCGTGGCGATCTGCGTGGTGTTGACTCAAAGCTGTCGTGGACTCAGGTTGAGACAGGTTCGGCCATCACATGGAAGTATCCATCTTGTATCCTGCGTGGTGATAACAGCGTGGCTGAGTTCTACTCGGTTGCTGTTACCAACAACTATCAGGAGGCCGACACTGGTACCAAGATGATACATATTGGTAAGAACACCAAGTCGACAATCATCTCTAAGGGTATATCGGCTGGTCACTCACAGAACTCATACCGCGGACTGGTTCGTGCAGCATCAACTGCCGACAATGCACGTAACTACTCATCGTGCGACTCTCTGCTCTTGGGCTCTGATTGTGGCGCACACACATTCCCATATATGGATGTGCACAACGACACAGCCGTGTTTGAGCATGAGGCTACCACCTCGAAAATCTCGGAGGATCAGCTGTTCTATTGCAATCAGCGAGGCATACCAACAGAGCAGGCCGTAGGACTTATCGTAAACGGCTACGCCAAGGAGGTACTGCAGAAGCTGCCAATGGAGTTTGCCGTTGAGGCTCAGAAATTACTTAGTGTATCATTAGAAGGAACTGTAGGATAAACAATAATAAATATGTTAGAGAAACTATTTGGATTTGATTCCTCAAAGATGACTTTGCGCAAGGAAGTTATTGGTGGTATCACCACTTTCTTGACGATGGCTTACATCTTAGCCGTTAACCCCAACATCCTTTCTGCTACAGGTATGGATGCTGGTGCAGTGTTCACAACCACATGTATTGCTGCAGTAGTAGGTACGCTGGTGATGGCTATCTATGCAAAGTTGCCATTTGCACTGGCTCCTGGTATGGGATTGAATGCATTCTTTGCATTTACCGTAGTGCTTACTATGGGTTATACATGGCAGTTTGCACTTACCGCTGTGTTGATAGAGGGACTGATATTTATCCTTCTCACCATTACAGGTCTGCGCAAGCATATTGTTAATGCCATACCTTTGGTTATGCGTCGAGCCATCAGCCCTGGCATCGGATTGTTTATCGCCTTTGTAGGACTGAAGGGTGCTGGTATCGTAACCTCATCGGAATCAACTTTTATCACATTGGGCGATTTGCATAACCCTGCTGTGCTGCTGAGTATTTTCGGCATCATTCTGACTGCAGCCCTGTTGGTAAGAAAGGTTACAGGCGCATTGCTTATCGGTATCCTGGTAACTACCATCGTTGGTATACCTCTTGGTGTTACCAATTATACAGGTATCATGTCTACACCTCCATCAATAGCCCCTATCTTCTGGCAGTTTGAATGGCATAACATCTTATCGGTAGATATGGTTGTTGTGGTGCTTACATTCTTGTTTATTGATATGTTTGACACCATCGGTACCCTTATCGGTGTATCAAACCGTGCTGGTATGGTTGACGACAATGGTAACGTGAAGAATCTGAATCAGGCCTTTATGGCTGATGCCATCGGTACAACCGTTGGAGCAATGCTTGGTACATCAACCGTAACCACATACGTTGAGAGTGCCTCGGGTGTGAATGTAGGTGGACGTTCGGGTGTGACCAGTTTCACTACAGCCATCTGCTTTCTCATAGCACTGCTCTTCGCACCGCTGTTCCTTGCTATCCCTGCACAGGCCACAGCTGCTGCGCTGATTCTGGTGGGTGTTATGATGATGCACGACATCCGCAAGGTTGATTTCTCTAATTATGTAACAGCTATACCTTGTTTTGTATGTATAGTACTCATGCCACTTACCTACAGTATATCTGACGGTATTCTCATGGGTGTTATTTCTTATGTGCTGATACATCTGTTGTCAGGAACAATAAAAGATACAGACGAGCGTAACAATATGAACTGGGGTACCATTCTCTTGGCTGCTCTGTTTATTTGCCGTTACGCATTCCTTTAATAGTAAAATAGAAAATTAATGTTAGAAGTAAAGAACTTACACGCCAAGATTGGCGACAAAGAAATACTGAAAGGCATAGACCTCGTGATTAACGATGGCGAGACACATGCTATTATGGGACCCAATGGCTCTGGTAAGTCAACCTTGAGTGCCGTACTTGTTGGTAATCCGCTCTACGAGGTTACCGAGGGTGAGGCTTATTTCAATGGCAAGAACCTGCTGGAGATGAAGCCTGAGGATCGTGCCCATGAGGGACTGTTCCTCTCGTTCCAGTATCCCGTTGAGATTCCTGGTGTGTCGATGACCAACTTTATGAAGGCAGCCATCAACGAGAAGCGCAAGTATCAGGGCTTGGAGCCAATGAACGCTGCAGAGTTCCTGAAGCTTCAGCGTGAAAAAAGAAAAATTGTAGAGCTCGACTCAAAACTGGCAAACCGCTCTGTAAACGAGGGTTTTAGCGGTGGTGAGAAGAAGCGCAACGAGATATTCCAGATGGCTATGCTGGAGCCAAAACTGAGCATTCTTGACGAGACCGACTCTGGTCTTGACGTTGATGCTATGCGTATCGTGGCCGAGGGTGTAAACAAGTTGCAGACACCCGAGACTTCGTGCATCGTCATTACTCACTACGACCGTCTGCTCGAGATGATCAAGCCTCAGTTTGTACATGTGCTTTACAAGGGCAGAATCGTAAAGACTGGCGGTCCTGAGCTGGCTGTACAGATTCAGGAGCACGGCTACGATTGGATTAAAGAAGAAATCGGAGAAGAGTAATGGGTAGCGAAAAACAATATATTGAACTCTACGAGCAGGCTCGGCAGATGATTTTTGATCATGCGCCAGAGTCTATGAACGTGGTGCGCGATACGGCTTTCGAGGACTTCCGCAAGCAAGGCTTCCCAACGAAAAAGGTTGAGCGATACAAGTACACCGATATTCAGAAGCTCTTTGAGCCCGATTATGGTGTAAACCTAAGTCGCCTGCAGATTCCTGTGGATCCCTATGAGGCTTTCCGTTGCGACGTGCCCAACCTCTCAACAAGCCTGTATTTCGTGGTTAACGATATGTTCTTCCACGATGACAAGCCAAAGGGACATCTGCCTGAGGGTGTGATTATCGGCTCTATGCGTGATTATCCAGAACTGGTGGCAAAATACTATACCAAGCTTGCTAAGACCAGCGAGGATGCAATTACTGCTCTTAACACCATGCTGGCACAGGATGGACTGCTGGTTTACGTGCCCAAAAATACAAAGGTGGATCGTGCCATACAGGTAATCAACATCCTGAAGGCAACTCCACAGAACGCTCAGCGTGTAGTGCCCGACCTGATGGTAAATCGTCGTGTACTCATTGTGCTCGAAGAGTGTGCTGAGATAAAAATGCTGTTCTGCGACCACGCTGCCGACGATCGTAACTTCCTGGCTACACAGGTTATTGAGGCTTATGTTGGCGAGAATTCATCGCTTGACCTCTATTGCATGGAGGAGACACATAATAAGAACGTGCGTCTTAGCAATGTATACATCGATCAGCAGGCAAACAGTCGTGTAAACCACAACGTCATCACTCTGCACAACGGTATCACCCGTAATAAACTCGACCTTACCTTCAGTGGTGAAGGTGCTGAGTGCCAGTGCTACGGCTGTGTAATTGCCGACAAGCAGCAGCATGTTGATAATAACACGCTCATAGTTCACAAGGTGCCACACTGCATCAGTCAGGAGTTATATAAGTATGTGCTCGACGATAAGGCCACAGGTGCTTTTGCTGGTCGTGTCTTGGTAGAGCATGGTGCTCAGAAGACCACATCGCAGATGACTAATCAGAACCTCACCGCCACCAAAGAGGCCCGCATGTACACCCAGCCTATGCTGGAGATTTATGCCGACGACGTGAAGTGTGCGCATGGTTCAACCGTTGGTCAGCTTAATGATGCAGCCCTGTTCTATATGCGTCAGCGAGGCATCTCTTTGCAGGAGGCTAAGGTGCTGCTGCAGAATGCGTTTATCAACGAGGTTATCGACCACATGCAGCTTGAACCACTCCGCGATCGCCTGCACTATCTGGTAGAAAAGCGATTCCGTGGCGAGCTGAACAAATGCTCAGGTTGCAAACTCTGCAAGTAATAATGTTTAATGTTTAACGTTTAATGTTTAATATAAACAATATCAGGGAAGATTTTCCTATCCTGTCTCGTGAGGTTTACAAGAAGCCGCTGGTTTATCTTGACAATGCGGCTACCACTCAGAAACCACTCATGGTGCTCGATGCCATGAGGGACGAGTATCTTAACGTTAATGCCAACGTGCATCGTGGCGTTCACTACCTAAGTCAGCAGGCCACCGACCTGCATGAGGCTGCACGCGAGAAAGTTCGTGGATTTATCAACGCCAGCAAGATAGAGGAGATAATCTTTACCCGTGGAACCACCGAGGCTATCAATCTGGTGGCCAGCTCGTTCTGCGAGAGTCAGATGCGCGATGGCGACGAGGTCATCGTTACCGAGATGGAGCATCACTCTAATATCGTGTCGTGGCAGCTTCAGGCGATGAAGCGAGGTATTGTGGTGAAGCATATTCCTATCACTGACGATGGAATCCTATGTCTCGACCAACTGGAATCACTCATTACTCCTCGTACCAAGATTATCAGCGTGGCTCATGTGAGCAACGTGCTGGGTACGATTAATCCTGTTGAGGAAATCATCAAGATAGCTCATGCCCATGGTATCCCCGTGCTGGTTGATGGAGCCCAGAGTGCACCTCATTTCAAAGTGGACGTTCAGGCCATGGATTGCGACTTCTTTGCTTTCAGTGGTCACAAGATGTACGGTCCAACCGGCATTGGCGTGCTTTATGGTAAGGAAGAGTGGCTCGAGAAGTTGCCTCCATATCAGGGCGGTGGCGAGATGATTGACAAGGTTACTTGGGAGAAGACCACTTTTGAGCGCCTGCCATTCAAGTTCGAGGCTGGTACCCCTGATTATGTGGCTACTCATGGTTTGGCAAAGGCCATCGAATATATCGATTCCATCGGTTTTGATGCCATTCAGCAGCATGAGCAAGAACTTACTCATTACTGTATGGAGCAGCTCCAGACTATCGATGGAATGAAAATCTACGGTCCTATGGATGCTTCGAAAAAAGATGCTGTGGTAAGCTTCAATGTTGGCAATATCCACCACTTGGATATGGGCACTCTGCTTGACCGACTCGGTATTGCTGTCCGTACTGGTCACCATTGTGCTCAGCCTTTGATGGATCGCCTCAGTATCAGCGGCACTGTTCGTGCATCGTTTGCTCTCTACAACACCAAGGAAGAGATTGACGCTCTCGTGGCTGGTATCCGCCGAGTATCGCAAATGTTTTAAGCTATGCTACTCAATAAATACTACGAAGGTAAGATAGAAGCAGGCTGTGACGAAGCTGGTCGTGGCTGCTTGGCCGGTAGCGTCTATGCTGCCGCAGTTATTCTGCCCGAAGGTTATCAGAACGAGTTGCTCAACGACTCAAAGCAGCTTTCAGAGAAGAAACGCTATCAGCTGCGTGAGATTATCGAGCGCGATGCTGTGGCATGGGCTGTAGGCATTGTTACACCTGAAGAAATTGACAAGATTAACATTCTGAACGCCTCGATATTAGCGATGCATCGCGCCCTTGACCAACTCAAGGTTCGTCCAGAGGCTATCATCGTAGATGGGAATCGTTTTAAGCCCTACAAGGATCCCGCTGATGGCAAAGCACTGCCTTCTACCACGATAGTTAAGGGTGATGGCAAATATCTGGCCATAGCTGCTGCCAGCATTCTTGCTAAGACCTATCGTGATGACTATATGAACGAGCTAGCCAAGGAATACTCCCAATACGACTGGCTCTCGAACAAGGGCTACCCCACGAAAAAGCATCGTGAGGCAATAAAACAATTTGGTATCACACCTTATCACAGAAAAAGTTATAATCTGCTGGGTGATGGACAATTAAGTATAGATTTTGGTGAATGATACAAAATATTTTTGTATCTTTGCAGCGCAAAATAAGAACGTACGTTTAAAATTAGTAATAAGATTATGGCAAAGAAAGCACTTTTGATGATTCTCGACGGATGGGGAATCGGTAAGCATGGTAAGGGTGATGTTATCTTCAATACTCCAACTCCTTACCTCGATCTGTTGACAGCTACTTCAGCTCATTCTCAGCTGATGGCATCTGGTGAAGATGTTGGTCTGC
>Ga0256404_1010675_pt1 | contig 12606 bp, 13 predicted proteins | sample RumenRJG_01DNA_FD_185990 | JGI IMG/M metagenome (GOLD analysis project Ga0256404, IMG submission 185990) | Bovine rumen microbial communities from Lethbridge, Alberta, Canada - RJG_01 | ecosystem: Host-associated > Mammals > Digestive system > Stomach > Rumen | place: Canada: Alberta | collected...
TTTCTGGTGTGGTACCACCGCTCGGCGTACTCATAGAAAGGGATCGCCTTGGGTATTGGCTTCCCGTAGAGGTAGTGCATGCGGGTGGCATCCTTCAACTTCTCCAACTCCTCCGGAGAGTGGGCGGAAATGTACTTGTCGATGGGCCTGCCGCCCTCGGTGTGCCCAATCCGGACCTTTGCTCTGTAGACTTTGTTATCCATGGGACTTGCCTCCTATAAAAATGGGGCTGATAAACAGCCCCAAGATTAACCCTGACTGGGCGACCAGCGATTGGCCCGGGCAGCGGCGAAGAACGAGCCCTCACGGATCTCGCTCCGCTGGCTGGACCCGCTGCTGCGCCTACGCGGCGCGGTCAGCACACGTCCACAGTTCTCGATGTACTCGGCAATGGAGCGTACATCCACCCGGTGGCCCACCCTGCGGAGGCGTCCCTGCTCCATCATGCGGTGGATTGACCGGGGCTGGACACTCAGAAGCCTTGCCGCTTCCTTCTGGGTGCAGACCTCGCCGTAGCGCTCAAGCATATCATTCATACGTTCGTTTGCCATGATCTCCCTCCTCAAAGAATACCGGACCGGGCCGGTCTTTTAGTGACATGATCCCTCTGGTACGGCCAAATTGCAAGATAAGTCCTTGATAACTATTTCATTCATTTCGCACAGTGAGAAATAGGTCGTTCGCACAGTGAAAATGACACTCGCCCATTGCAAAAATGCCGCGGCCCTGGACGATCAGAGCCGCGGTGTCGGGACTGTTACTGTTTGTCCTTCTCTTCCCTGTTGTGAAGCTGGGACAGGACTTCCTTGAGCTTTTCGGGGACAGGGAGCCCCAGGTGGACGGTATTCTCCAGGATGGACAGACCCTCATTACTGAGGTAGAAGCACACGGTTGCACCGCGCAAGGCGCTGCCCGTGCCTACGACATGCACGTCGATGACGTTGGCGATGCCGACCAGCATCAGGATCAGCACCTTTTTGAAGATGCCTTTCGCTCCGACGGCGCTGGAGAGCTTCTTGTCGATCACCGCGCACATGATGCCGGTGATGTAGTCGATGGTGATGAAGACTACCAGGGCGATCAGTAGGCCGTCCATACCGCCGAGCACGTAGCCCAGCCAGCCGCCGATGGCGGTGATGGCGATCTGGAGCTTGGTCCAGATCAGGTCGATGTTGAAATCTCGCATAATATGTCCTCGCTTTCCCGGCTCTTTGAGCCGAATGATTACTTCTTTGGTCAGTCCCATGAACCGTTGTCACACAGCTTGATCGCCGCCGGTTGCCAGAGGCCATTCTTGTAGATATACGGTACAGCAGTCTTCCATTCGCCGTCCGCGTAGATCCTCGCCCGGCTGGTATCGTAGGTCAGTGTGATATACGGACGCTGCGAACTGTAGCTGGATGAAGGATTATATCCACGAAAGTTGGAATTCGACGAGCTGCCGCCCGTGCCATAGGCCCACAGATAGAACTTGCCCGTCTGACCGTCCCGGCAGTAGGCCTGCACGATGCTGGTGATGTCGATGGTCTTTGAACCGGTCTTGGTACCCATCGAGACGCCGGTGATCTTCGCCAGCAGGCTCTTCCGGTTATCAAACGAAGTACTGTAGTTGTACCCTATCGTCAGCGTCGCGGAATTCGCCGTGTTGATGTAAACCCGCAGAATCGCCGACTTTATGGAGATGGTCTTCTTATCGATGGTCGGCGCGTTGAAGTCCATGCGGAACGCACGGTTTGAGGAATAATAAAAATGGGTATCGGCTTCAGAGGATGATCCGGAGGAGCTGTAGTACCTGCCTCCGTTAGGACGCCATGTGTAGGTCGTTGACATCGCCGGTCACCTCATTCCACGACGAAGTACAGTTGTCCCTCCACGGGATTGGAAGGCATGCTGCTCTCCGGGCCGTAGGTCTTGCTCCCTGACAGAACAATGGGAAACGCGCACTCGAACAGCGGGTTCCCATAGGTCGCCGCGGAGAACTTGCCTATAGCCACGCCGCCGGTGGCGAGACCCGACAGGTGCAGGTTGGCAAAGGAGCGAGCTACCAGCACTGAGAACACCGCCTTGTCATATGCGTCGCCTATAGTGAAGGTCAGCGTGTAGTTCGGCGACGGTATTCACAAAGTCAGAGTTCGAATATGTGCTGGATGTGAGCGAAGCCCGAAAAAGGATCAAAGCTCTGCCCTCAAGGCAGATCAAGGGAAGCCCCTTCCAGATCGATGTGGAGGAATTCAACCCATCCACTGTCCCGTCGGCACCTGCACCAATCTCTATTCACTACGATTCGGAGGCCAATTTTGTAAAGGGCAAGGGCATTACAAACAAATTCGATCTCTGGAAGAGTAAGCTGCTGGATCTGACTGGAAAAAATATGCTGCTGAATTTGCCAGATAAGGGAAATGTGCTGCCCATTATGTCCTACAGGGTGGATGAGATGGCACAGGTTGTCCTTGGGGGTGAGGAGTTTCAGCTGCTTCCCATACCAAAAAGCATGTTTGCTCCAGTGGACGATAAGGATGAAAAAGGCAAGCCGAGAAAGGTCCCGTGGATAGCTCGAGCTTTGAGCCTTTGTCCTGGTCCCTATGGCTTGACGAACTGGGCAATCGACCCTGAACATGATTTTTCTGACCTACTGCGTCGAGAGTGTAGGAGTGGACGTTTTTTTACCTTTGAGGTACCTGATCGTGTGGACAAGACCATGACCGGCTTATACCGCGCGGCTCAGGCCTCCCAGCAGGAAAACGGAGTCAGCAGCCTTTACCTATGCCTGGGTATGCTCTGCTGGAAGGATGCGATGGAAAAGTTCCTCCGCTATGCGCCATTGGTGTTAGTTCCTGTGGAGATGATTCGTAAGACCGCTGGCCAAGGTTATGGCCTGAAGGCCAGAGACGAGGAACCCCACTTCAATCTGACGTTGTTGGAGATGCTGCGGCAGCTGTATGACATCGACATCGGTGGTCTCGATCCGCTTCCCCAAGACGAGAACGGAGACGTCGACATACGCAAGATCTTTGCTATTATGCGCGGGGCGATGACTCACACGGAGGGGTGGTTCGTCGTCGAAACCTGTGCCATTGGTAATTTCAGCTTCGCCCAATTCGCCATTTGGAACGACCTGCGTCAATCCGAGGCATTGCTGGATAAGAATAAACTGGTCCGCAGTCTTATGCGTGGTTATATGGATTGGGATGCAACGGAACAAGGTGATGCGTCACACGAGAAGATCTATTTGCCCATCTCCGTGGATGACAGTCAGCTGCAGGCCATACGCATGGCCAACCATCAGCAGACCTTCGTATTGCATGGCCCGCCAGGGACGGGCAAATCCCAGACCATCACCGCCATGATCGCAAACCTCGCTGCCCATGGCAAGCGGGTGCTGTTTGTCGCGGAAAAAATGGCTGCCCTATCCGTGGTTGAAAAGCGTTTGACCGCTATCGGCCTAGGGGATTTCTGTCTGGAATTGCATTCTGATAAGGCCAACAAAAAGCATGTCCTGGGGCAGTTGAGCCGTGCCCTGAACCGCTCCAGCATGTGGAGGACAGAGAATTACAATGAAACCCTCGCCGAGGTTGAGCGCAATGGGGCGGCGTTGGATACCTATGCCGAACACCTGCATCGAGTTCACGCCTGCGGATACAGTATTCATGACCTGATTGATCGCTATGAACAAGCAACATCCTCCACCCGCTATATCCCCTTCTCCGGACAGGTTGCATCTGAAATGACGCGGGAAAAGCTCAACCGGCATCCGTTTTTGTTGGATGATCTGATCGCCGCTGGGCGGACGGTCGGCGACGTGCAGAACCATCCACTCAAAAGCATTGCCCTCGATACCTATGCACCCACAACCCATCGGGAACTGCGCGAATTACTGCGCCTCTATATGGGCCGTGGCAATGCATTGATCGAGATGGGCAACGTTCTATCCAAGCGATACAATCTAAAAGCACCGACAACTCTTTCGGAATTCCAGTCGACCCTGGATGCCTTTTCGTGGTGGCATAGCCTCACGGATGACATTCCCATGATCCGTCTTTGCCGGGATGCAAACATCGAGAATGTTCGCAGGATGATCCGGCGTCGCGCCGCCTACGGAAAACAGGAAGAGAAGCAGCAACAAACTTGGACATCCGACTTCCTGACCGGAGATATCCAGGCATGGATTGACCGTATCGAAGCAGCGAAAAAGAAGTTTATTGGAAGCAAAGGCGCGTTGAAGGCAATATTCACTCAGCTCCAGTATAACGCCCGGATGCCGATCACCCAGGATCAAATGCTCACCCTATGTCGGGAAGCGCTTACATTCCAAACCGCACAGGCCGATTATCGAAAAGAAGAGTCGTCAATGCCTGAGACAGATCGCGCATTGTTTGAAGCCCTATCGACCGAAACACAGTTGAATGATGCAGCCCAGATGCTCATGCAGACCAGAACGGTTGGGGTAACGAAATCAGGTATCACAGTCGAAGCTGCTGAGAAGGCGCTCAAAGCAGTTAAGGCAAAAAGCACTAAGCTGCAGGGCAATGTGTTCTGCTGGGCAAATGGCCAGGACCCCGCCACATATCATCTGGTGCGGGCAAATTCTGCACGCCTGTCGGATGAATTGCCACCCCATGAGATTAGAAATGCGGTTTGCTTGATTCTCCAACAGAAGCGAAGCTGTCCGCATGGATGTGCTGCAGCGGATCTGCGTTGCCTTATGTGTCGATGTAGGTGACATTTGCAGTTTAAGAGCGTAGCGAGTGGATACGGATTTAGTGTCTGATACAAAAGACCGGTTCTGACCGGAATTGTCCAGCTTACCATAGCACTCCGGAAACCAGACAGAACCAGTCGTTTTCGGTCAATTCCTGACAACCAAGCACCCTTCAGATAACTCTGCCACAGGGAGCAAACTACCCTCGTAGAACGTGCCGAAAGTCGAATAATCGCCCTTGCAACCCGAAAAGCAACCTCAAGTTGTCCGAGTCGGTCCAGAATAGTCCGGTTTCTCTGGCAAAAATAGCGGACCCAGCCGGACAATGATGGACGCATGTACCGGCTTTCGGGACCAAAAGGTCGCAGGTTCAAATCCTGTCACCTCGACCACAAAATCTGTGTAATGTGTAAAATGTTACACAGATTTTTTGTGCAATTCTGTCAAAAATTGGCGTAGGATGGCGGGATGGCGTGCCGGCTTGGGTAACAGATTTGGGTAACATTGGGGACAGATGGCCGGGGTGACGGACATCTGTCCCCTATTGGGTTATTGGGGGTTGTCGAGCTGGGGATCTTCGGGGGTGAGGGCGGTTTCGATCAGGCGCTGCATGGCGGCGGCGGACTCCTGGTCGCGTCGGCGGATGGCGTGGGCGTAGATGCGGAGGGTGGTGCTGGCGTCCTCATGACCCAGGCGTGAGGCGACGGCCACGGCGTCGATGTTATTTGCGAAGAGCAGGGTGGCGTGGGTATGGCGGAGGTCGTGGAAGCGAACGTCCTCAAAGCCGTTCTCATCGGCGAACTTGCGGAACCACTTGGACGGGGTGTCATGGTGGACTGGAGAGCCGTCCCAGGCGCAGATGATGCGGCCGCAGCCGCGCCAGCGATCTCCGAGGAAAGCGGCGGCATCCTCGTGGTACTTGCGGGTCTCCTCCAGCAAGGCCATCATGCCGGGCGGCAGGTCTATGGTGCGGACGCCGGCTTCTGTCTTGGGATCGTCGACGTAGTTGCCCTTCTCCGGGGTATACTTGAGCGCCCGGTGGATGTCGATACAGCACTCCTCCCAGTTGACATCGGACAGCTCCAGCGCGCCGACCTCACCCAGGCGCAGGCCGCAGAGCAGCGCCAGCAGCACGGCGCAGCGCAGGGGCAGGGATTCCTCCTTCGCCAGGCAGCGGAGCAGCTGGACGGCCTGGCGGTCATCAAGAAAGTGGACGCGCTTCTTCTTCACCTTGGGACGGTCCACGCGATCCATGGGATTGACACTGAGATACTGCCACTGGACGGCCTTGTTCAGCATGTAGCTGATGCAGTCGTAATAGTGGCGCACGGTGCGGTCAGAGAGCTTCCGGGGCTCCGGGGCCTCGCGCTCCCGATCGGCTTTGCGCTTGCGCTGATCCGCGGGGATGGCGGTGGTGCGGGCGTCGTCCTCGCGGATGGAATTGATGAACGTCGTCAGCTGCATGGGGGTGAGCTTCCGCAGCGGGATGTCGCCCAGCGCAGGCAGTATGCGGCTGCTTAAACACAGTCATTCAGGTTTTTAACGATATGAACACCGTCAAGCCTGAAAACGTTCCTGCGGCTTAAAGCCGACTTTTTCCAGAACACCAAGGTCCTTCTTCCTGGCGTTCTTCAGTTGCCAGAACTGACCACGCTTTTCCAATTTCAGAGCCCTGGCTTTCAGCAGTAAGTCAAAGATGGATGTCGTATTATCGTGCAGTTTCCGCTGGGCTTTGATCATTTCCTGATGGATTTGACCGGCGACCAGCATAATGAACGCGAATCCCTGTTCATCATAGTAATCCTGGAACTTCAGATCGTTGAAGTCTCCCCGGTTCTTGATGTACTGGTAGAAAGTCTCGATGCCCCAGCGTTTCTTGTAGGCTTCGAACACTTCTTTGGGCGGCTTGGTGCAGTTTGTCTGGAAGACATATACGCCAAAGAATTCCTTGTTCGCTTCCAGTTTCTCCGCAGTATATCCTTTCTTTCCCTGATCGATGCAGCGTTGATAGTTGAATCTGCACTTCTCGTTTTCATCGACGTCCCGGAAAATGAGGATCCGCTCTGTATCGGAGAGCTTCCGCTCGTAATACTGAACACGGGTGTGCTTCTTACCAGCCACGTAGTAAAAATAATTGGTATATTTCAATTGCGCCATGGATTCCCTGAACACTTTCAGATGTGCGGGAACCGGGATAATGTAGCTGTTCCCGCTCCCTGCCAGCAGTTTCAGGTTCGGCTCACTGTAGAATCCGCGATCCAGCACGAAGAGGATGTTGTTGAATTCCAACAGTTCAGTCAGATCGGCAATCGTGGATTTGTCATTGCACGATCCACGGAACATCCTGGAAAACAGGGGCTTCTCCAGATTGATGTCATACCCCATGAGGTAGTTGACCTGATCCTCGCCCAGATCGCTGAACTTGTATCCGGTTTCCGCCAGATCATTCTCATCTGAACAGGAACGAATTGCATGTCCGTCAATGGCTACTTCCGATGAGGAATGAATCAGCAGGTTCTTCTCGTAGTCAACGACCCGGCGGGTTCTCCGGCCCAGGTCATCCAGCATGGAGGATATGGCAGTACGCCCCATTTTAAACGGGTAATTCTTGTACTGCAGGGAGAGCCAGCTCTGCTCGTAGAAGTCCTGAACCTGATCCATGTGGACAAAGGTGTTCGCATACAGAACCGATGCATATGCAAAAATCTGTCCGGCACGATCCAGCGGAAAGCATCCTTCCAGATCCCGTTTCACATTCCTGGCAATCTGGTCAATAAGCCCATACTGGCCATATTCCAGAACTGTGATCTCATCTTCCGGTTCCGGATGATCGTCATTGACGTAATTCTTGTTGGGAATAAAGCCCTGGTCCGGAATGATTTTCCCGATACATTTATCGGTCTTCTTTCCCCATCGTCCACTGGGCAGCTTAATGGAATGGTAGGTGTATACGTAGTAATGGCCGCTTATTTCCTTTATCTCGGTACAGATGTCCGGGCGGTACCTACGAACGTTTTCCGGAATGGAACTGGGCTTCCTCGGCATGGCTTCCTTTCTCCTGTTCATATCGGTAATATCACCAATATGATTGTACCACATGAGACAGGAAAAAGCAATGGGAAAATGCCGATTTCACCATATTTTTCAACGGGTTTCTGGTTTTTGGATTGCCTCCCAAGGGCGCGTCTGAAAGTGATGAAATCCCTAAATTATTGAATGGTTATGATTAGATATTCATATGCATCACCAAAAGCGTCTATCTCATGATCCTTTACGGAACCAAGATTCATTGAAGCGATGCCGTCAAGCAGTTTCACAAGTCGCTCGTTCCGCTTAGCAACAGTGCTACCGAGTTTGTTGCTGTTCACATCGAAATCATCGAACAAGCCTGCAAAACTCCCTTCAGAGACACTGCCCTTTGCGGAATCTTCAATATGCCGAAATACCTCCTCCAACTTCTCGTTGAGGAGCACTTCGGCACCCTTAGTGTCAACCCAAGTTTCTCCACGGTCTGCTTTTGCACGAACATTGCAAAACAACTCACTGGGGAGGATGAAAAAACCTTTCTCCTCCACAAGCCCTTCTCTGGCTTCTTCAGCTTCTATATCAGATAATTCGGCATAGTCAAATCCTCTGTTGCCTGCAGCCTCCTCACCGTCATTGATATAAGCAGTTAAGTTCTCAGAAATGTACCGATAGAACATTGTGCCGAGCACATAGTTCTTGAAATCCCATCCATCGACTGCGCCGCGCAGGTCATCGGCAATTGCCCATATCGCGCGATGCAGTTCTTCACGCTCTTGTTCCTTTTTATTATCAACTGCCATCGCTCATTCCTCCGTTTCAATTTGTTTATCTGCATCGGCACTCGCGCCGCTTTCAACCCACGCATCCACTTCGGAAACCCGAAATTTATATTGCCGCCCAACTTTGTGATATGGGATCGTATCTTTTTTTATCCAAGACCTGATAGTGTCTTTGCTGACATCTAAATGGCCCGCAATATCTTCAAGGCTAACCCAGCGTTCAACTTCACTCATTCCCATACCTCCAATTACTTATACTCATTCACTTTTTGCTTATTTACAAGTTCTTGGTAATACTTTTTTACACGTAGATATACTCCGCGAACAGATCCTCCTTCACAAACTTCCATAAAACTTTTCCGTTGTTCTGGTTTATCCATAAAGCTAACCTTGGGGGATGCCACGTATACGCATGACACCTCGGAATACCGTCTGGCCAAGTTCAAGGCCGAACTTCCAAGCTATGTGGAGATGCAGTCGGCCCTGTTCTATTACCTTTTCACCGAGCTGTTCCTCATGGTGGACAGCCGTGCCAAGAATATGTTCCCGTCCTTCATGGGATCACCAGCAACGTAACGGAGGACCGCTATGAAGAAAAAGATCGTATTTTTGCCCTATGACTTTGATACGGCCATAGGGATCAACAACGAAGGCGCACTCGTCTTCTCCTACAATCTGGAAGACATCGACCAGACGGAAGGCGGCGCTGATGTATTCAACGGGCAGCAAAGTGTTCTGTGGAAGAATGTCCGCGCTGCCTTTTTTGATGACCTGAAGGCTATGTATCAGCAACTCCGCTCGACCGGTGCTCTTTCCTATGAGAAGGCGGAGCGGATGTTTGAGGAGCATCAGGCCAAGTGGCCGGAAGCCATCTTCAACGAGGATGCTTGGTTTAAATACCTCGCGCCTCTTGTGGAGAAAGGCAACGGCTCCTACCTCGCCATGCTGCAGGGCAGCAAGGCTGAACAGCGGAAATGGTGGCTGTATAATCGCTTCCGCTACATGGACTCAAAGTACAACGCCGGTGACAGCCTGTCGGATGTTATCACAGTCCGTGGCTATGCAAAGGCGAACATCACCGTCACGCCGTATGCCGACGTGTACGCCAGCATCCGGGATCTGAATATCCGTAAGAAAAAACAGGATATGCAAACTATGATGTTAAATATGCGGCATATGCTGATAGATACACACTGTGATGATTTGGTCGCGCAATAAAGAGATGCGTTTATGAGGTGGAAAATGATTTATTGTATTGAAGATGATCCAGCAATCCGCAATCTTATGCCAAAGCAGAATCCGAAGATACTTCTCACGGTTTTTGGTGGCTTACTGCAAATCCGAAAATCTGGAGCTTTGCGGACATCAAGATCGGCGAAGAACAGAGCTATACCCTATACAATGAGAACGGGAACAAGCGGAGGGTATTCCAGAATTTCCTGGATGCCAGGGCTGGAGACATTCTCATTGGCTACGAGGCGAATCCCGTCAAAAAGGTTGTTGCCATCGGACGGATCACCCAGGAAAGTGATGGCAAGGCCATCCACTTTGACAAGACCGAGGGACTTGCTGTTCCCATCGATTACTCTGCACTTAGGGATGCCCCGGAACTGGAGAAGATGGAATTCTTCGTGCAGCCCAACGGCAGCCTGTTTAAGCTGTCGAAAGGCGAGTTTGACTTCATCATGGATATTATCCGGGAATCGAATCCGCTCCGGCAGCCGGATACCGTTGTCCAGAGATACACGAAAGCAGACTTTCTCAGCAAGGTCTACATGACTGAGGAGAGGTTTGATGTTCTGGTTGCCTTGCTGAAGAATAAGAAAAACATCATCCTCCAGGGTGCACCTGGCGTTGGAAAGACCTTTACAGCAAAGAAGCTGGCCTACGCCATTATGGAGGAAGTGGATGATTCCAGAATCGAGATGGTTCAGTTCCATCAGAACTATTCCTATGAGGATTTCGTCATGGGATACAGGCCCGACGGTGCGGACTTCAAACTGACAGAAGGTATCTTCTATCGTTTCTGCCAGACCGCCGCGAACCATCCCGACCAGGCTTTCTTCTTCATCATCGATGAAATCAACCGCGGCAATATGAGTAAGATTTTTGGGGAACTGCTCATGCTGATCGACAGGGATTACCGCGGCACGAAAGCCACTTTGGCCTACAGCGGGATGCCGTTCTCCGTGCCGGAAAATCTGTACATCATTGGCATGATGAACACGGCTGATCGCAGCCTCGCCATGATTGATTATGCTCTTCGGCGGCGCTTCAGCTTCTTCGATATGGACCCTGGCTTCAACTCTGAAGGTTTTGTCAAATATCAGGAGGCATTTGCCAATGATACCTTCAATGCCCTCATCAACCAGGTCAAGCAACTGAACCGGGAAATACTGGAGGACAAGTCTCTGGGACGCGGTTTCCAGATCGGACACAGCTATTTCTGCGGACGGGAGGTTCTGGGCTGCACTGATGAGTGGATGAGGTCCGTCGTCGAATTCGACCTTCTTCCCACGCTCGGCGAATACTGGTTTGATGAACCGAAGAAGCTGGCTTATTGGGAAAAGAATCTGCGTGGTGTTTTCGATGACTAAGGACAAGAGCATCTTCATAAAAAACATCTACTATATGCTGTCCTACGCCTTTAAAGTGCTGAAGCAGTCAAATTATGATGAGGTCAGCACGGAGGACTTTGACCATGCGGAGGATTTGTTCGCCGCCATCCTCGCAAGGGGTATCAGTAGGCAGCTAAAACAGGGACTTTATCGGACGTATGTCACCAAATATGAGACTCTGTCCGTGATGCGCGGAAAGCTTGATATGCCGGGGACGATTAAGAACCGCATCCAGCGGAAAACCAAGCTGGACTGTATCTTTGACGAATTGTCGGAGAACAATGCATACAATCAGATATTGAAAACTACGGCACAGCATCTCGTGCGGGCGGAAGGCGTAGACCCGGAGCGCAAGAGCGCACTGAAGAAAGTGCTGGTCTTCTTTGACGGCATTGATGTACTGGAACCGTCAACCATTCAGTGGGGACGCCTGCACTACCAGCGCAACAACCGAAACTACGAGCTATTGATGAACATTTGTTACTTTGTGCTGGATGGAATGCTTCAAACCACCGACTCCGGCGACTATAGAGTAGCGTCGTTCTCGGACGAGCATATGTCCCGTCTGTACGAGAAGTTTATCCTCGAATATTACAGGGAGCATCATACCTATCTCACGGAGGTCAAGGCCGCACAGGTTATGTGGGATATCACTGGGGACGCCAGTGCGCCGCTGATTCGTTTTCTCCCTTCAATGCAGACGGATATCACCCTGCGGCTGGATGAGAAGGTTCTCATCATAGATGCGAAATACTATGGGAAGACGCTCCAGCAGCAATTTGACAAGTACACGCTTCACTCCGGGAACGTCTACCAGATTTATTCCTATGTGAAAAATCTGGACGCTAAGCACACCGGTAACGTTGGCGGATTGCTTCTCTACGCTAAAACAGACGAGGATGTGACGCCAGACGGGATGGTGGAAATCGGCAATAACATGATCGGTGCCAAGACGCTGGATTTGAATGTGGACTTCCGCGTCATAGCTGCGCAGCTTGATAAGATTGCTTCAGATTTCTTTACGTTGAAGACTGCTTGAGCCGGAGCTTGTTACCGAATAACGATAGTTTCTATTCCCTTAACGATAAGCCTTGCTATCATTACAAGGTAAAATCGTTAAGGCAGTACTAATTCAGCTGCCGCAGAGCCACTCGTTTTGACCCGACAGAATCAGATTACGCAAAAAGAAAAAGCCCTTGGAATCGGCGAAAGTGCCTGATTTCAAGGGCTTTTGGGCTATTCGGGGCAATATGACTTTGTATCAAATCCTCGATGCTGGGGAATGAAAAGTACACTGGCGATGTGATCTTCCAGAAAACCTATACGGACTCCCAATTCAACCGCCATGTCAATCGAGGAGAGAAAGACAGATATGCCCTTTCCGATCACCATGAAGCAATCATCAGCAGGGAGGACTTCGATGCTGTCCGTGCCTTGATTCAGCAGCGCGGCAGAGAGAAAGGCATCGACAAGGGCAGCGGCA
>Ga0256404_1010676_pt1 | contig 12606 bp, 17 predicted proteins | sample RumenRJG_01DNA_FD_185990 | JGI IMG/M metagenome (GOLD analysis project Ga0256404, IMG submission 185990) | Bovine rumen microbial communities from Lethbridge, Alberta, Canada - RJG_01 | ecosystem: Host-associated > Mammals > Digestive system > Stomach > Rumen | place: Canada: Alberta | collected...
AAACTACCGGAAATATGTAAAGTGCCACAAAGCTAGATTTTATGCCACCCCTCGCGGGTGGCTTCAATTAGAGGGGTACTCACTATTTACCGTATACTAACAAACGCTTTTAATTGGCACCGGCACCTTTATCTGTTGCATCTTCTTAATATTGTACTGCCATATATAAAACTTTTCTTCTTTAGACTTTTGTACTGACTCAGAAAAACCTTTTAGATACATTTGTGGGATATAATGTTGGTCGATAGTTGAGTTTGAGCCTTTAGGCATAAGAAACCCCTTTCTAGGTATTATTGTATAAACTTCCCCTATATGATTATTCTATCATATTATTTAGGGTTTTAAAGGTGTTATCTCGTATTGTTCGTCTCCAATTATGTATGATTTCGTAAATCATTAAAATAGACATTTTCCATAAAAAGACCCCTTATGCATAAAGCATAAGGGGTCCAAGTTTAGACATATTGTCCTAAGATTGATGCCGGTAAACAGCTTTGTACAGTAATTACATGTTGTCTTAATTACGATGTCAACCTTTTGTAAGACATAGACAGTGTAAATTTACCTCATTGTTGTAGTTAATCATGTAGTTTGTTATAATAATCCGTGGTTATAATACCATGATTTCAGAGATTTATCTGTATGCAAACATTATAGAGGGCTCTGGGACGTTCCTTTCTATAGTCTGCATGACATTACATCGGTTAAATCTCTGACATACAACGAAGCAAGCAATTATATAGCATCTAAAACATGCTATTTTATCTTTGCCAACATAATACCAAAGCCCAATGAAACTTCATACTTAATCATATACAGTTCCTTATCATTTATCCTATATCCTTTTAATAGTGGAAGCTTATCACAATCACAAACCTTATTGTAATCTTCCTTTGCATTCATTACGACAGTTTTTATTGAATTTATCTGAATCGATTTATTATTATGATTTATATCAAGATGTGCTATGAAAGTACTTCTCATCTCCTTCAATTCATTTTCAAGCAACTTATCCATCTTGTTCTTTTTTATCGGCTCAAACATTTTATCATCCTTAAAGTCCCTATTGACACAATTTACAAGTTTAGGAATTGTATTTGCCGATTTATTTTTATCAATACATATTTTATAAACATTAAGTGCCAGATCCATTTTTACTATATAAGATAAGTGGAATTCTATGAAAGAGGAGCCCTTTTCAATATCTGATAATTTATCAAAAGTTTCTAACAAAATAATATCTGCATAGCACTGTAAAATCACCGCTCTTAATTCTTCTACTAATTTTATATAATCTGTTTCCATACATCCCCCCATAATAATCTATTTATCCTAAAACAAAACTTATTCAACTTGATTCTTGATATTTTCTATCATCCCAACCTGTTCTTCACTAAATTTAGTCTTAGAAAACACATAATCTCTAGAATACACAGCGATGTTATGCTGCATATCTCTTATCCGTTGCTCATCCATGTGAAATATACAATTCTTACCACGTTCAGAAACATTTTCAATAGGATACAGATATAAAACCATTCTCGATGTCAAAGGAAATGCTACAGCCTTCGGTCTATTATCAGAATCCCCTGCCATAGAAAGCCATTCAATTATTGGCCTATCGCAGGTTATTATGTCGTCACCATCCGAAACTCCTATCTGAAATGCCATATCGTTGTACCTATTTATTGCCGATCTTATTACCGTATGTTCATTCCATTTGGTATCTTCCCCTATTGGAAGAAGATTCATTAAAGTAAAATTTCTGGCATCCAAACTATCTAAATTCGGATTGTTCTTTTGAAGTATTTTCATTCCATTTTCTATTGTGACTGGATCACGGAATATTAATGAGTTCATGAAGATAATCAATATACTTTTATCATATTCTGAAAGAACAGCCTCACAATCATAACAATACGTTTTGCCGACTTTTTCCTTAATGGATTCGATTACCTTCGATGTCTCGTATTCCAATCTACCAAAAGTGTTCTCGATCATATTACGAGCCACAAAATCACCTGCATTATTACGTAGTTCATAAAGGTTCTTCTCATAACAAACACTCTTAATTGGCACTGGCACCTTTATCTGCTGCATCTTCTTAATATTGTACTGCCATATATAAAACTTTTCTTCTTTAGACTTTTGTACTGACTCAGAAAAACCTTTCAGATACATTTGTGGGATATAATGTTGATCGATAGTTGAGATAAATCCTTTAGGCATAAGAAACCTCTTTTTAGGTATTATTTTATAAACTTCTCCTATATGACTATGTAACCTTTTGACATAAGCGATTTCCCCTCTTTCTAATATCAATCTGATCTATATCTATATCCATAAAAAGCCAACAATCGAGCTCAAATAGCTCAGTTGCTGGCTTTCTTTTCATAATCTTAAAAACAATTCCGGTTCTGTTTCTTTTAATATTTCATATAATACTTTGCAATCAAGATATTGAATATCATTATTTCCATTATAAATCTTATTCGAAAGCTTGCTTGAATAGTAAATCCTTGTTGCTTTCTCCATAGGTACTTGTTCTTTTTCTGCTAAGTATTGAATTATTCGTTCATCTAGATTTTCCAAATATATCTTTTCTAAAACCTGATCATCCATTTCTTTTTACCTCATATGACGACTCAAACTTCAAAAGCTGTTCAATTGCTTTTTGAGAAATAAATGCCAACTGGTCATACGTATCATAAACTTTGATTTCTTTGATAGCTCTATCTTTATCCCAAACTCCAGAATGATACATATCTACTACTTTAAATACTTTATCATTTGCGACTTTCCCAATGATTAAATCGTATTTAAGATAATCCGAACTTCCATCTCTACATTTACATACGAAATCGATCCACTCTTCCAGATTGTCACCAAAATCTTTTACCGACAAGCCAGCATAATCACCTGAAAAATTGTATATATTTACAATCCCTCTGTCTTTATCATATATATCAGCTTTTCTAAGAGCCCATTTTATAGCCTGTTCTTCTACTGTTGTTATATAAAATCCTTTTCCAAAATCTAATGTTCGAAAAGAATGCAAAACATCTGGATTCTTTACTATCTCAACTGAACCATGAAACACATTCATACACTAACACCTCTAACCTTTAAGTATTCTTTCAAATCCTCTACAATATTTGCAGTACTCTGGGTATGAAGGATATCATAATTTGAAACCAGAAAATTGTTTATACAGTCTTTACTATCTAGTAATTTGTAAACCTCTGATGGTAGCTTATTCCATTTATCAGCACATGCATGAATTACATATATTACAAATTCAAAAATATTCTTATCTTGCATATGAACAAACCTCCATCTATCTTTTGAAATATTATAACACTGATAAATATGCAGAATCCATATAATATTTCCAAAAATGAGTCACCCTTACGTCGGACGTAAAAAGTGACTCATTTTTCTATTGAAACTTTATTCCTTTTGCAATCTTAGTGATCTCTGCTATATTCTTTTCTTGAATATAATAATCAGCAAGATGCGATTTATTATACTGCATATAATCAGATTCTTTTGTAGTTTCTATCAGTAGATCAGTAAAATACTGTTCCCAACTCATATATAATGTACTATCTGCATATTGCTCAGGATGGTCTATTTTATTAGTGTCAATCTTCTTTATGACACCTGATTTTATAATAAGCCATTCAAATGATTCAGGAAGAAATATTGCAAGTTTTCTTGGTCTGAGTGTCTGTTGTTCAACTATATCTGCTATTTCCGCTCCAAATGCAGCGCCATCAGCTATTACAACAACATTTTTATCCGGATATCTATTTATAACTTTATATATATTGCTTTTTCCATCTGCTGAGATACATTTAATTCCAATCTTATCTGTTATAGCTTTAAAAAACTGATATCCTGATCTAGCATCCTCTGTAATAATTATTTCAGGAACAAATGGTAAATATCTTGATGAAGGATTATTAAACATCCTATCAACTTCTCGATAAACCTTTTTTAACTTTTTGTTTTTCGCCCCACTTAACTCATATATTTCATCAACACTGATCGGCAATTGTGCCAGATAATTTCTCGTAATGAGCAAGAAATAATTATCACTACCTCTTACAACTTTTGCGAATTCTTCAGATCGAATAAATTGACTATCCTCATCTATAACAATAATAGTCCCAGGATTTTTGTTTATAACTTCTTCCCAATCATTTCCTGCTAAAGCAATGATATCTTTGTCACAAGATACTGAAACTCCACTATTCTTACCAAAACGATTATAATCAGATATCATTTCAAATAAGGTTGTTTTGCCTCTGCCGCTTTCACCTCTGAGAATAGTTATATTTCTACGAAGCTCAAATGTATATGAATTACGGTTATTTTTTATATTTACTTTATAAGCGCCCTTCATCTATTGCTCCTCCCTAAGGTACTTCACACCTGCATCAAGAAATTCCTGCATATTATGGGCAACAGTTTTAGAACTATTTAAAATACGTATATTAAATGGAGCGTCACCAAAGTTCATTACATGAAAAAGATTAATTGTAAAATCCTGTTCCTCTCCAAGGGATAAAATCCATTTTGCGCAATTATCACCACAATTAGATGCATTAAATACTTTTCCCGGAAAATGCTTCATCAATATTAAAGCTTTAACACCACCAGACAACTGAAGAGGTGAAATATTTCCAAGTATTGGACTATATATACTATTAGCATCTATTACTTCTGAATGGTCGATATCCATAATTATTTTTCTAGCAAAATCATCAGTAATCCATTCATCTTTATATCTATTTTTAAAAAATACCGATGTATTATATATGGCATTCTTTTTATCACCAAACCATACCCTAAGCATATATTATTCTCCAATCCAAGATTTTTAAAAACATTTGTTACTAAAGCATAAACACTATTTAATGACTATTACCACAACATTATAGCATAATCTAAAGCCCCTATCATATTAGAAAATACTAAATGAGTCACTTCTCACGTCCGACGTAGCGGCTGACTCAAAAATGAGTCACCCCTACGTCGGACGTAAAAAGTGACTCATTTGAGACCTGTTCCGCAGAGGCTAATCCCAGAGACTTATTTGCATAGTAACTTCATCAGAAAAACAAAGCTGTCACACTTAGTGAATATTATATTAAGTTTTGTCACATTTATCTCGCAGCTATATATTTTTGATTTCTGCTTCTGGGCTTATCTGGCAGTGTCATTAACAATCTACCAGACTTAAGTAATGGTTTCATATATCTTTCATTAAACTGTCTCTTACTAGATAAACCTATATGCCTCATTATCTCATCTTTTGTTCTTGGAATATCACAAAAACTCACAATGATTTCAAATTTATCTTGGGCTGTATCATGGGCCTCATCATAGGCTCTATCATGAGCCCCCTCAGCCCATGATGATTCAATATCATGTATAGTCTTACCAGAATAATTCAAATTCTTTAATGTTAAAAAGAATGAATCATACTGTGACTTAAATATAGGTGCTAGCTCATCACTATAATTATACTGAGCCTCATAATCTCCTATGATTTTCTTAAACCCACTACCTCTACGCTCCATATAATTAAGTCTTTGGAAAACATCAGCAATAACAGGATTTCTTCTTCTCGATGGAATTAGCATAATATCTCTATCCTGAACATTTATTCCATCGCACATACCACCTGGAGAATATATCTCGAGTCTGTCATCATATATATCTATATGAAATTCACTTCCAACTTCTAGATAATTGCGATGAATTAGAGCATTTACAATACCTTCCATTACGGATCTTTCTGGATAGTCAGGTTGTTCCACTCTTCTATCAGCCTCTTTAAACCAAGCTTTTCGTGTGTTTCTCTTAACAAATGCAAGACTTTCTTGCAATAATGTAATAAGACTTCCACTATATTCAGCATCATCTAAAGCATCCTGTCGTCCTGAAGCCATCGTTAACCCATGGAACACTGATTATTCTTTCTTAATGTATACAACCAAATCATATAGATTCATCTCTCTTCATAAGTTTACACGCATTTAATAAAAGTTTTATTTTACAAATCGTCGAAATTGTAAATCAAAAATGTCACTTTATCTTACCTTAACATCTTTACCAGCAATTTTCTTTGTAAAAAGTTTCTTGTATATTTTAACGTAACTCTTGTTCTGCTTCTTATGGAACACATTAAAGAAGATCATAGAAACGATTTTAAATCTCTATAGAGAGTACCCAAATTGCACTCTTGGCTGCTTTTACATCAGAAAAGTCTTTATTTATGCGCTTTCCAAGCCATATTTTAAGGGTGCAATTCTTTCAAATTGCACCCTTAAAAACTAGTTCTATCATATTTATGTTATTCATCCCAATAATCTTCAGATTCTTCAGATGTCATATGTACTCCAAGGAGAATATACATAAAATCTCTTCTAACATCTAGAATCCTGACAACTTTTATAAATTCATCTTCTACCCTATAAAAAGCATAGTTTTGATTCGTATAAATACATTTATAATCTGTTATTATTCCAAACCTCTCAAAGAGCTTAATATCAGTCTCGGGATACTTCTGAAGTCTTTTTAAATCATTAATAATTGCTCTAAGTCTTTTCTTCTCTTCTTTTTCACCAAATTCAGAATCTAAATATTCTTTAATCGATTCGAGATCATTATAAGCTTCTGGAGAAATATCTAATTTTCTCATAAACCTAACCTCTTTTCAGCATCTTCAATAGAAATCCATCCCTCTTTTCTAGCAGATGCCTCACCCTTCTCTAGTTCTGAAAAAAGTGTTTTTAACGCACGAAGTTCATCAAGTTCTTTCATATCTACTATAGCATAATCGCCTCTACCATTCTTTGTAAGATATACTGGATTCCCATAGCAAACTTGACTAAGAACAGTTTTATAATTTCTTAAATCTGAAACTGGTACTATATTTGGCATAGAATCACCTCCATTCAATTTAAGTGTAACATATATCATTTAATATATCACTATATTTTACGAATAATTCTACACATTATTTAGTATGCATTTTTCTAATTTATAGAAAAAATTCATTCTATATCATAAAATTTATAGTATAGGTTATAGTAAAACAAGAATAATTCTATCTGATCAGGCAAAACATTCATTTGCTTTGAAAGATTATCTAATAACTCAATGTGCAAAATGGACCTGTCCCCCTCTACACATCCAAATCCCCATACAAATCCTCTCCATACTCTCCAGCAGCATACAATCCCCTGAAGCTCTCCATCACACTCTCCTTATCCTCCTGATAAGTCACACCAAACCACATATCATCCGACGGAAGCACCTCAAACTCCACGCCTTGCTTCAGCATCCCATCCGCAATGATTGGAAGCAGGTACTCATCCTTCAACGGATCCTTCATCCCACTGATAAACTCCGGAAAGCCCTTCCTCAACACATCGATAAACTCCAGCGGATAACACCAGAAGTTCATAGAGACCAAACTATCAACATCCTGCTTCACACCATCAGCCTCAGCGCCGTCTTCAGTCTTAACAATCCTCTTCGTCTCCGCAATACTAACCAACTTCCCATCTTCAACAGAACAAATGCCCCTAGTCACTCCACCATTATCTGACAATGTATTTCTCAATACATAACCAACCAACGCATATCTGCCAGTCAAAAGGAAATGAGCCGCCTTCCTAAAGCCATCTTTACCATAATAATCATCCGCATTAATCACCGCAAATGAACCATCAATCTGATCTGCAGCACATAGTACAGCATGTCCAGTGCCCCAAGGTTTAACACGACCTTCAGGGATTGAATCAACAAACATATCCATTTCCTGAAATGCGTAAGCTACCTCAACACCAAGCTTACCACATACTTCTTCAATCCAATTTCCGATTCTATCTCTAAAATCCTGTTCAATATCATGACGGATAATAAAAACAACCTTATTAAATCCAGCAGCAATGGCATCATGTACAGAATAATCTATAATCAACTCATTGGTCGGCCCAACAGGTTTGAGTTGATTTAACTCTACACCTTATCTCGAACCAATTCATGCTGCTAATATCACTAATATCTTCACCATCTCAATAATCCCCTTCAAAAATAAGATTTTTATGAAATACTTTCTTATTTTGGGGCATTATTTTTTTATAAAAACATTCCTATTTAGCACATAGAACATATAAATCACCATGCATTTAAACATTCATTATTATATACATCCCCCGCCCTATCCTTCCAAGTCGTTTTTACTAAATATTTATGGCTACTCTGATGATGAATTATTACATGTTCATCAAAACTCTTTCCAGGTTCAAGGTATTCAAACGGAGTTACTTCCTTAAACGTAATAATGTTGTATTCCTTAGGAATATCATAATCAACATTATATGCAATAGCTGCACCAGAATTGAAAATTCTAATCTTATACTTCCCCTCAGAAATCTTTATAATTTTTGCTTCAATATTCGCTTCTTTTTCTAGATTCTTTTCCTTTTCTATTTTCTCTAGTTCATATTCTTTAAGTTTTATATCATATTCCCTAAGCTTCTCTTCTACCTTATTTATTCTATTTGCTTTAACCAGTGCTAGGATAGAAAACAATAAATTCAAAATTGGAATAGCATACAAAGCAACATTCCTTAAACATTCAATTATTATATCACCCAATTTTAATAGTTCCTCCTAAACCTTTTAATGCGTTTTTTAAGTCTTTCTCTATCTCTTTAACGGCTTCGTTCTTAACATCTTCAATATTTGCATTGATTAATTCCTCATTATCTGCTAACAAATCAGCTTTAGTCGTTATTATTCCACAATAAGCGCATTTCAACCTAGTATCATCAGGAGCATCACGTAAATCACCATATTGTATATCTAGTGTCTCAAACTGATCATTACCACAGCATCCACAAAGTAAAGAAACATTTCGATTAAGATTCTTCATTTAATTCTCCTCATATAATCAAATTATTTTTGTTGAAAAATAAAGGTTTTTCAACCTTATATATCTCAGTAAACGAACCACGGTTACGGATAATTCAATGTATTTAATACTGAAATAGCATCTGATGGGTACACAAATAATAACATCATCGTTTTTTGTTATACTTGGCCTTGTTGTATACCCTTCCCTCTATGGCAGCGAACCTCCTATATCCACCAGGATCATATCCTAACTTCCTTCGTCCTGCCTATCCATAACCAGGGTGTCAGCTCCTTGCTTATAACACATGCTGGATGTATAAATAGCAAACTAGTTGTCCTTTTTCAATTCAGCCACAAGACTATTAAACTCCTTCATCATATCTGAAGCATACATATTAGTAATTCTAAAATTCTCACTATTACAGAGCAGTCTAGACTGAAGTTCATCATACACTGTACAATCTAGCAGTTTATTGTTACTGTCCATTTTAAATACGAGCATATTATAATAATAGTTTTCATTATAATCCTGAATGACTATATATATTGTTCCATACCAATTTCCACTATTATCTACAGCTTCGTAATCCAAAGAGTACTCATCAAGCATATACATTAAATCAGATGCATTATGCTGATCTAAAGGGAACCCATTTTCTTCAAATTTTTCCATCTCCCAAAAACTACCATCATGATAATAGACTGCGTAAGCCTTTTTTATTCCACCAATCTGCTGTGATATAACAATTGGTGGAACTGTTGTCTTAACCGTTTCGCCATTCTTATTAATTATCAACGAAGCCGATTCCTCTCCCTCGCATTTAATATCACACGTAAGATCATAGCTAACATAAGATTCAAGGTTATACCTGTTATTATTAAGTTTTCGTATTTCTAAATTATTTTGGTGTGTAAAAAAAATAGTCACACCAGTCATCAACATAGTAATAACTGTACAAATCGTAGCAATTATACCTTTATAATCTCTACCCTTATTTTCTTCTGTTACTTCCTTTTCGTTATTTGAGTTATTATTCATAAGTGTTCCTCCTACGCTTCGTTGTTTTGCGTTATTCTTGTTTTTTGCATTATTTTTGCATTTTTTCTTTATAACTCGGATTCTACCATTAATTTACAAAAATGTCAAATAACATTTGATGCTGATTATCCTTTATGATATACTGCTGTTATTCCTATTAATGAAGGAGTTAAATCTATGGGTATAATTAAAAGCATATTTGCAGAAAACTACGCATCATTTGCAGATAGGATTGAGTTCACTTGTGAATCTGTTAACAATCAAAAGAAACATGAACAAAATACATTTATTTCTGGTGATACAGAATTAAATCTTGTATCACTAATATATGGTGCAAACGGCTCCGGTAAAAGTTATTTTTGCAGCATAATTCAAAGTATACAAAAGGCGCTATTTTATTCATTTATTGCCGGAACGCCTAATCAAGACTTTTCAAAGTATCAACAAGTACCTTCAATAAAACTACAACCAAAAGGATTTGCATTTGATACCTCATATAAAGAAAAAGCCACTACGTTAGGTCTAGAACTAATCATAGATGGAATTCAATATCACTATGAATTCTCAATATACAACAATGAAGTAATCAGCGAAATATTGCGAAAAAAAAGAAGAAGAACCGAAACTATACTAAGCCGTACTTCTCCAGATTATAAAAGTATTGAAGTTAAATCCGAGTTTAAACAATTCGACTCGATAAAACACATTGTAAGAAACGATGCACTTTGTCTAGCAACGGCTTCAAATTGTAATATTTCTTTGGCTAGAGATATTATTAATTCAATAAATCAAATTATTATATTGAAAATGGCAACTCCACACTTAGATCCTCCAGATATGGATCTTTTCTCTGACGAAAAAATGAGACAATATGTCAAAATTCTAAGAAATGCAGATCCAACTATTGCTAAGATGAATGCTACTTTTTCTGAACACACTCGCCCAAACACTAGTGAAAACCTAGAAGATCGCGAATTTATACAAAAATATATTAAGGTTGGAATAAATTCTGAACATTATCTGTATAAAAAAGGAAAGAAAACTAACAAAACGACTTCTGACATCGAATTTTTCAACGAAGAATCCTTAGGCACAGTAAAGCTCTTCACAGCTCTACCTTATCTATTAGACGTCATAGAACACGGAGGAATATTAATCGTAGATGAGATAGAAAATGGATTACACCTAAATCTAGCAAAAGACATAATAAATCTTTTTTTAAGCAAGAAACACAATCCTTTCAACGCACAACTTATATGTACATCTCACCAGCCACTCCTACTTGATGGTACAAACACAAAGCGTGATCAAGTATGGATCATGCATAAAGATTCCTCTGGAAAATGTTATCTAGACAGATTAAGTAACGATCCAAGTACACGACTTCAAAGTAGCCTTAGTAACAAACTTATAAATGGTGCAATGGGATGTAATCCAGATCCATTCTTTGATAATTGATTTTCTATATATAAAGAAGGTGATTTGTTATGAAAAAACTACTAACGACGACCGAACTTATTGAACATATGAAGAATAAAGGCATCGGATTTTCTATTACAAATGAAAATGATGCCAAAGAATTTTTGATGCATAATAACTATTATATGAAGTTAGCTTCATATAGAAATAACTACGAAAAATATGATGATGCTAGTCCAAATGCTGGGCAATACATCAATCTAGAGTTTGCATATCTGCAAGAATTATCCACCATTGACATGCACCTGAGATATCTTATCATCGATATGTGCCTTGACTTAGAGCATTCCTTAAAAGTTTCTCTTCTCAATAAAATCGAAACAAAGGAAGATGGATATCAGATAGTACGTCGCTTCATAACTAAAAACGAGAAAGTATTACGTAAGATTTATAGTCACAGAGGCAGTGAATACTGCGGTTCACTGATTGATAGTTATTATCCATACTTTCCAATCTGGGTATTTGTAGAAGTAATCTCTTTCGGCGATCTAACATACCTCTGCGAATTTTATAAACAAATGTACGACGAGGAACTTGTGGATAATAAATTTATGAATATTGTAAGAGATTTACGAAACGCCTCAGCTCATAGCAATTGTCTAATTAATAATCTTGATCACGATATTGATGGATTACCAGACACAAGAATAATCGACTTTATCAAAGAACTTCACGCCGTTGGAAATTCTTCCTTAAGAAACAATCTAAAAAAGAGCTTTATCTATAATTTCTGTGTCCTTTTATATGTTTACGACAATATTGTAGAAAGTTCTGGGATGAAAACCAAGCGATATAAGGAATTATCATCACTTGTAAACGAACGAATGATACAGCATAAAGATTACTTTACCAAAAATAATCTCATCAAAACACGATATAACTTTATCAAAAAAATTATTGACAAACTAGCCGATAAATCGTAACATATACTTACTATTGAAAAGCATCTTGCTTTTATACGGAGTGTCCATGTGTGCATGGCACTCCTTAATTTTTTTCAAATCCTATAGTCCACTAAAACCTAAAGTCCCGTCATTTTATACCAAGGATTAGTAAATGGTAAATAGCATGTACCCTACTAAAACAAGAGCCGCCTTTCGGCGACTCACTGATTACTTTTTAATTTCGTCTTTTGACTTTCTGCATTTCAT
>Ga0256404_1010677_pt1 | contig 12606 bp, 9 predicted proteins | sample RumenRJG_01DNA_FD_185990 | JGI IMG/M metagenome (GOLD analysis project Ga0256404, IMG submission 185990) | Bovine rumen microbial communities from Lethbridge, Alberta, Canada - RJG_01 | ecosystem: Host-associated > Mammals > Digestive system > Stomach > Rumen | place: Canada: Alberta | collected...
CCACGACATAGGACAGCAACACGTTGACATCGCCCATGACGCCGATGAGGAGCACGGGCGGAATGAGGGAGAGGACGGTCGACATCCATCCTTTTGGTAACAGCCGTTCTGTAAGCCGTTGCACTGCAACGGCGAGAACACCGAGGATGAGCGCACCGAGCCACGGCAGATAGAAGAACTGCGTGAGACATTCGCCTATCCAGTCGGCCAACCCTCCGGGCAGACTCATCCGCTCGTGAAAATAGTCGAAGGACCAGAGAAACAGTTGGTTCTCCTCCTGGATGTTCAGAGCCTGTGGATAACAGAGCCACCAGAAGAGGGTGACGGCCAGGAAGAACAGTAGCGAGAACAGGTCCTTGATATGATTGCTGTGTATTGTCATTATTGTTCCCCCATAGTCTTTTTCAGGAAGTCCTTGAATATGCCGGCAGGCTGACGACTGTAGAAGGCATGGTTGAACGACTTAAACTCTGCCTGCATCTCCTTCATGCGCGCGGCAGCACTGTCGGAGGGTTGACGGTCGTTTTGCATCCGCAGGATGTTGTAAGCCTTGTTGCGGCGGATGATATTATCTTTCCATACCTGCAGCGAGTCGTTCTGCGGCGTGCCACTGCAACGGCTGTCGGGACCAATGGTGACCTGCAGCTCGCCGGGCTCCGTGACGACAAGGAGCTCCTGCACATTGTCACGGTAATGGTAGTCGAGGCGGATGATCTTCATCTCGGCAGAGTCGCTGCGGAACTGGAACTTGCCGTCCTTGATGACCGTGGAGTCGACATGCTCAGCGTCTTGCTTGCCGAACATCGGAATGAGGAATATTTTCTTACCTTTCTTCGACGGATCGGGCACTGTGCCGTGGATGGTACAGATGCTCTCTGATGCTGTCTTGGAGCAGCCGGTGAGGGCGAGAGAGCCCAAGGCCAGGAGAGATATAATCAATAGGTTTCTCATCTTGATGATCATTTACTCACAAAATTACAACAAAAATAGGTGTTTACAAAAGGAAAAGGGGATAATCACACTCTTTCTTTCAGCCACAAATCAAGCAGAGGGTCAGAAACAGAATACATGTCATCGTGGCGTGTGATGAGATCGGCACGCAACAGTGCCTTCACAGCATTCTGTGTAGAGCTTGCTGACTTGAGATGATGCTTCTTTGTGAAAGCTCCTGATGTGATGGCTTTGATAGGCTCATCCTCGCAGATAGCATACAGCACAGCTTTCTGATTGTCAGAGACAAACTGTAGAATCTCACGTATACGCTTGTCGTTTTCTTGAACGAAATTATCGACCATCACCTCCACGGTTGGCCTGTCGCATTTTTCATTCTGAGGGGTAGCGGCAAAGGCATCGTTCATAATCTGCTGATTGTAGAGCGTTACACCTTTAAAGAGATCGTAGACATAAGCTATGGCCTCTGTCTCAATGTCCTTTCCATTCTCACGAAACAGACGCTGGACAAAATCCATATAGACGTCCAATGGTATAGCATCCATATCTATGCCCCGGGCGCTATTGTAGAATGGTCGTTTCTCTGAACCAAACATCTCACTCATTATCCGGCGCTGACTTCCTGCAAATACAAAATTGACATTGCGGGTCTGCTGCATGTAAGTCCTTAGCGTAGCCTCAACATTCTTTTCAGGATAATTCGTGATCTGTTGAAACTCGTCGATGACAACAAGGCATCGCTTATCGGCCTTGTCCAGATAATCGAATATTTCTTTCAAAGTATACACCGGTTGTGTGAGCTCTCCAAGTTTAATATCGAAAGTCGGAGTGTTTTGGATGGGATCGTACCTGAAAGAGGCTTGAATGGATTTCAGAGTCAAAGCAAATTGCTTAAGGAGCTTCGCACTTTTTCTGGCCACTCTGTCAAACACGGCATTGCCAAGGGAGAAGACAAACTCGCCAAGACTGTTAGTATCGAGGATGTCGATGGAAATAGTGATGTAATTGTCAGCTATTTCCGGTCTCTCAAAGACATGCTCTATAAGCTTACTTTTGCCCATACGTCTGACAGCAGACAGCACTACGTTCTGCTGATTGTTGAGGAAAGACAACAGCCGTTCTGATTCTTTCTCCCTGTCACAGAATAGGTTTTCAGGAATATGCCCATAAACTACAAATGGATTAAAATTGGCTACCATAGTCTCTTTTTGAAGCAAAGTTAATGAATTATCGTCATTATTGAAAATAAATTATTGAAAATTAATAATCTTATTTCGATAAAACATCATCTCAATGTTGGCCCCTTCCGGATACCTTATCAATAACAGTAGAGCCATAAATTCCCGTGGAGCGGGAACACATTGCTATGTTCTTGCCCACGGGAACGAAAAGAAACCAATCTTTTATTTATTTGGCTTTGAAAGCCCACCATGTAGCCTCAGACCAAGAGCCTGTGCCTGGAGCGGCATAGATAAGTTTCAGATGTTTGCCATCGAGCTGCATTATCTCGAAGGCCTCAGGCTTGAAGCCTTTGCCATTGATCTGGTACGGCCAGAGGATAGAACCGGCTGTAGTGGTCAGGGTACCCATCGACCAGTTGTTGCCATCACGCCCACCGTTGAACCATGTAGCCGCAGGAACATCGAATGAGCCTGACGCGATCTTCTCGCCACTCTCAGTATAAGATGTCACTGTACCGAGGTCATAGTTGAACGTCATGTAAGCACCGCCAGCATACTTAGGACCATTACCATCAGTAGCGTGCTGGAGCTGAGTGCTGATAGTCTCAGCGTCAGGCTTCATGCCCCACCAGATACCATTGCCTTCCTTAGCGAAGCTCTCGCCGGTGCCTGGGAGGTAACCGAGGTTACCCCACGAGCCGCCATCCTGCCGGAATGTGTCATCCCAAGTCCAGGACTTCTCACCGTAGTCGGTCAGTGCGCCCTTAGCATCAGATTCGCTCTTGAAAGCCCACCATGTAGCCTCCGACCAGCCACCTGTGCCTGGAGCGGCATAGATGAGTTTGAGGTGAGTGGCATCGAGCTGCATGAGTTCGAACTCCTCAGGCTTGAAGCCTTTGCCATTGATCTGATAAGGCCAGAGGATGGAACCGGCAGTAGTCTTGAAGGTACCGAGGCTCCACTCAGCCTGTGAGCCATCAGCAGAAGGATGACGCTTACCGTCATAACCCGTCACGCTGTAGGAGCCCTTAGCAATCAGCTCGCCTTCAGCTGTGTAAGAAGCAATACCGCCCTCATCGTCGAGCATCATGTAGGCAGCACCTGCATACTTAGGACCGTTGCCATCCGTAGCGTGCTGTAGCTGGCCGCTGATGGTCTCAGCGTCAGGCTTCATGCCCCACCAGATACCATTGCCCTCAGTAGCGAAGCTTTCACCAGAGCCTGGGAGGTATCCCATGTTACCCCAAGAGGCCTGATCGGCACGGAAGGTGTCATCCCAAACCCACTTCTTGCTTCCGTAGTCGTTGGAAGCGAGGAGACGCATCTCAGGTGTGAGCTCAGCAGCCACTTCCACTGTGACCTGCTTCTGAGCTGTCACGGTGTCGTTGTTGGCATCGACGTAGCGCACGTAAAGAGTCTGGTTAGGATCAGAGCCTCGTCCCGGGCGGAAGAAGAAAGAGCCGGAGGCATGACTGCCCGTGCCTGAGAGGATATTCTCAGAGCCATCCTTCTTCAGCGTATAGATCACAACATTCTGCGTCGGGTTGGTGGTATAGGTGAACCAGTTACCATCTTCCTGCGGCGTGACACTGTCAGTAGCAGAGAACTGCTTGAACTGCACCATGTCAGCGAGCTGCTCTGGCGTATAGCTGTCCATGCTGTAGTCTTTCTCGACCTGGACAGGATCGCAGGCAGTCAGCAGAGCGGCGGCAGCTAAACCGATAAAAAATATCTTTTTCATGTCTTTGTCTTCTTGAATGATTTATTGATAAACCGGTGAACCAGCGATGTTAGCCTCAGGCACGTTAGCGCCCCATCCTGGATTCTGCTTCAGGATTGTCTTATCGTTGACCTTTTCGATTTCTGCCGAAGGGATAGCGAGGAAACCATCAGTCTCGGCGTAGCGCTTAGACCATGATGATGTAGCGTGGCGCATAGTAGCCCAGTTGCCCGTGTAGTTGACGCGCTGGCCTTCCTTTGCCTTCTCTAAAGCCTGAGCAGCCTCGCAGTTCTCACCACCATTGATGCCTGACCAGCGACGGAGGTCATTGAAGCGCAGACCCTCGAAGGCTAGCTCATGCTGACGCTCAGCCTTTAGGTTAGCCCAAGTGTAAGTGATGGGATCGAGACCGGCACGGGCACGCACTTTGTTCATGTACTGAGCATCACCCGTGAGCTCCGTCTGCATAAGCAGCACGTCAGCGTAACGGATAAGCATCAGGTCGCCGAAGTGGTCACCCTGCATAGAGTTGCCATTGTTGTTGACGTAAGCGTCCTGGAGGCAAGCCCACCATGTGTAGCGGTTAGAGTGGTTATCCCAGTCGGTACCGGTAGCAGCAGTGCCGTCATAGCCCTTGAGCGCTGTGATAGGCTGCATCTTCTTGTTGTAGAAGCCGGCATCCTCGGAGCAGCTCGTGGTGAAGACGAAGCCCTTGAGCTCTTCAGGAGCATTGAGGATAGAAGCCTTTTTGCGAATATCTGAGTTAGGCCAGTTGTCCCAGGTGCTTACTGTGACAGTGCCCTGTCCCCATCCCTGACCGAAGGGGAAGGTCTCAGGACCACCGTTCTGGCGCTTCTGAGCATCAGCATCGCAGCGTAGAGCAGAGTAGAGCTCCATTTGGTTACAGTAACCCATGCCTGTGGTGCCGTTCCAGGAAGCAGCGTTCATGAACTGGATCTGGAAGATCTCCTCAGAGTTGCCGTTGCCGGCCCACATCAGCGGTTGACCATCAACGCCTTTGACGTCCTTCGTATAATCGTAATCGTCTACAGTGAGCTTGTTGGTGTACTGCCAGAGATCGCGGAAGTCTCCTACGAGCTTATAGCCACCTTTCTGGATGACGTCGTTAAGAGCATCGATGACATCCTGCTTAGAGAGCGAAGTCTTTGCCGTAGCACCTTTGTAAGTGTCAGCCGGGAGCTCCACTGCTTCTGGATTGGCCGTAGCCATCTCTCCCTGCTTCTTGTAGAAGCCCTGGTAGAAGAGATAGGCACGCGCCAGGAGAGCCTCTGCAGCATACTTAGTAGCGTGGCCGTCGCCCTGAACCTTCTTGCTCATGAGCTCAGAAGCACTCACGAGGTCGGCGAAGATATGAGGATAGATCACGTCCTGGGCACTGACCTGCGGACAAGGTGTAGGACGAGAAGCCTCCCAGTAAGCAGGTACGTCTCCGAACATCTGTGAAGCCCAGAGGTAATACTGAGCGCGGAGGAAGAGAGCCTCGCCGAGCAGCTGGTTGCGCTGTGACTGGTCAGCCCATTCAAAGTTGTCGATACCATAGATGACGGTGCTCGTACGTGCCACACCCTGATAAAGAGCAGCCCAGGCATGATCGAAGAGCGTGGCTTTGTTCGATGTGAGATGACCTATAGCATGGCTCTCAACGTCACCTGTGCCACCACCGCCGTTCTGCTCGTCTGACATGATATCCCAGACGAAATAAGGCATCTGGAGCGGATCCTGGCACATAGCGTTAAGCGTGGAGTAAGCGCCGTTCAGCTCCTTATTTACGTCACCGGTGGTAGCGGGGAAGTTTCCGGTGTTGGGTGACGTATAGTTTGTGACATCCAGCTTGTCATCGCACGCTGTGAAACTCAGCGCAAGAAGGGCAGCGGCTGCCATGGTCAATATCTTTTTCATATTTCTTTGTCTATTATTATTAAGGTATTAGAACTTGATGTTCACACCAACGAGGTAAGTACGGCTTGTAGGATACAGACCGACGTCTACACCAGAAGCCCAGGAGTCCTTGCCGCCAGATGAACCGATCTCAGGATCTACGCCAGTGTAGCTTGTGAAGGTGTAGAGGTTCTGAGCTTGGAAGTAGAGGCGGAGCTGCTGGAACGGGCTGTTCTTCCACAGTTTGTTGAAGTCATAACCGACTGTTATGTTCTGTACGCGGAAGAAGTCGGCGTTGTGCATGTAGCGAGTAGAAATCCACTGGTCGTTCTTAGAACCGACTCTCAGAGCAGGATACTTGTTGGAAGTGCCCTCACCGTGCCAACGCTGGAAGATGTCCTGGGTGTAGTTAGTGTATTGGTTAGCGAGCTGTGAAGTGCGATAGCTCTGCATGACCTGCATACCGAACTGTCCGGCGCCTGTGACGCTGAAGTCGAGCCCTTTCCAGTCGAAGCCGAGGCTCAGGCCCATGGTTACGTCAGGATGCGGGTTGCCGATGTCGTGACGGTCGCCATCGTAGCTGATAACGCCATCACCATCGTAGTCGTCCCAGATCAGGTCACCGGGCTGGGCGTCGGCATCCACAGCCTTACCGGCAGCGCGCGCAGCGTCAATATACACTCTTAAAAATTGAGTGTTAGTATGATTTAAGCGTACCGCCATTGCGACGCATATGGGGCGGTAATGTGACGCATATGCGTCGGAAACGCGTCACATATGCGTCGCGATTGCGACACGGACGGGGCGCGATCGCCGACACGGACGCGGGGAGATGGTGGGCAAATTTATGTGTAGGTTGGACCTGGGGCAGCACCTCGGAGAGGTGCTATATGGTTAGCCCCACGTGAGGCGTAGCCGAAACGTGGGGCTTAGGTCCGTTGTGGTTTCGTTGCAATCCGGCCTCGAAGAGGGCGAACATGGTTGGGGTTTGGGGGGTTACTAACATTGCCCGGGGATATTACCATGTTCGCCCTCTTCGAGGCCGGTAATCAGGTCGTCGGTCTTCACCCACCCCCAGGTTGCGTCGCTGCGCTCCTTACCTGGGGCTAACCATGTGGCACCTCTCCGAGGTGCTGACGTGAGGCGCTAATCGTGTGGTACCTCTCTGAGGTGCGGGCGGCTACCTCCCCTCCTTGCGGGGGAGGGGCAAGGGGAGGGGCCTCAACATTTGTCCAAAAGTACAAGAATGTGCTAATAAAGTATTATCGTTGTAACAATATTATCCCTAACTTTGCACCATAATTTTAAACCATTGCACTTAAAAACAATGAAAACACCGAAGAATATAATCTTTCAAGCACTTTTTTTGTCGTGCCTCTTATTGGGTATTGATACTTCTTTATATGCGCAGATTCGCGGAAACAACATCAATGTTACCGTGACGCCTGACCATGCCGACTGGAACTATCGTACGGGCGAGACCGCTACGTTCACCGTCAATGTGCTCAAATCGGGAACATTATATAATGGTGATAAATATAATAATGTGTCGGTCGACTATGAGGCCGGTCCCGTATTCTATCCGAATGTTGAGAAGAAAGGCGTGGCGCTGAAGGATGGCACGCTGCGCCTCAAGGGCAGTCTCTCTGCCCCGGGCTTCTACCGCGTGAAGGTCACGGCACATGTCGGCGGCAAGGATTATACGGGCCTCTGCACCGCTGCCTTCTCGCCTGAGAAGGTACGGCCGATGTGCAAGGATGCCAAGGACTTCGATGCTTTCTGGAGCAAGGCTTTGAAAGAGGCGCGCTCCGTCGGACTCAACCCCACGCGCCGTCTGCTCCCCGAGCGCTGCACGGAGAACGACAATGTGTATGAGGTCAGTTTCTGCAACGACTCTTATACCTCGCGTATCTACGGCATCCTCAGTGTGCCAGTGAAGGCCGGCTCTTATCCCGCCTTGCTGCGCGTGCCCGGTGCCGGTGTGCGTCCTTATTCGGGTGATACCTATACCGCTCCCGGTCAGTGCATCGTCCTGGAGATCGGCATCCATGGCATCCCCGTGACGATGGAGCAGAAAGTGTATGACAACCTCCTCGGGGGCGCGCTTAACAACTACTGGGATGTGAACATCGCTTCACCAGAGAAGAACTATTACAAGCGTGTGGTGACTGGAGCCGTGCGCGCTGTCGACTTTATCGCCTCGTTGCCCGAATGGAACGGCAAGACGCTCGGTGTCACGGGCGCCTCGCAGGGCGGTTTCCTCTCGCTCGCCGTTGCGGCCCTCGACAAGAGAGTGACTTTCTTAGCTGCTGTCCATGATGCCATGTGCGACTTCGAGGCAGAGTGCCACAATGTTGCCGGTGGATGGCCACATTATTTCTATAAGAAGTCGTTCACGGAGAAAGATGTGGAGGGCGCTCGCTACTATGATGGTGTCAACTTTGCCCGCCGTTGCACCGTACCAGCCTGGTTCTCCTTCGGTTACAACGATGAGGTGGTGCCACCGACATCCTCCTACGGCCTTTACAATATATATCCCGCGAAGAAGACGCTCAGCGTCTATCAGCAGACCGGACATTACTGGTATCAGGAGCAGTGGGATGAGTGGCAGGAGTTTATTACGCATGCGCTAAAAATTAAAGAATAAAGAAGAAAGGATACAGTATTACCCGTTAAATTCATCCATACTCACACGGATGTCTTCTCACATGGATCATAAAGATTCTAAAGATTGTTACGCCGCTTCGCGGCTACACATATCATAGCATCACAGCGTAGCGAAAAGCGTAGCCATCTTTAAGATCTTTATAATCCGTGTGAAAAAGATCTTCGGGAAGACATTGTAAATGTGACTAATACAAACGACAATGAAGAAAACAACAATATTGTCTCTGGCGATGTTGACCTTGAGCCTCACCGCTACAGCTTCCTCACCCGCCAAGAAGCTCATCAAGCGGATGGCGAAGATAGAGAATAAAGGTATCATGATTGGACACCAGGATGACCCGCTCTACGGCCACGACTGGAAATGGAAGTCGGGCCGGAGCGATGTGCTCGAAACCGCAGGCGACTGGCCTGCGGTGATGGGCTTTGAGCTTGGTCATCTCGAGCTCGGCAACGAGAAGAGTCTCGACAATGTGCCCTTTGACCTGCTGCGCCAGGAGGCGGAGAAACAGCATGCACGCGGCGGTATCGTGGAGATGAGCTGGCATCCCGACAACCCCGTGACCGGTAAGAGCGCATGGGACCCGTCGGGCGAGCCGGTCAAGACCATCCTTCCCGGAGGAAGCAACAACAAACTGTTCCTTACATGGCTCGATCGTGTGGCTACCTTCTTAGGTTCTGTCAAGGATGCCAAGGGCAAGCGCATCCCGATCATCTTCCGACCCTGGCACGAGATGGGCGGCGGCTGGTTCTGGTGGGGTGCGAAGAGCTGCACGCCGGAAGAGTATCAGCAGCTCTACCGTTATACACACGACATCCTAACGAAGAAGTACAAGCTCAACAACCTCGTCTGGGGATATTCACCGAATGCCGGTGATCCCGATTTCCTTCGCTATTATCCCGGTGACAAATATGTCGACCTCATGGGTTTCGACCTCTACGACTTCAACAACGATAAGGCTGCCTATCAGAAGAGTCTGCGCTTTGAGCTCGACCGACTCGTCAAGACGGCTGCAGAGCATAAGAAGCTGGCGGCGCTCACGGAGACCGGGGCTCAGCAACTTCCTGACAGTCTGTGGTTCACCCACACGCTCCTGCCGGTGCTGAAAAACTACCGCATCTCTTACGTTCTCTTCTGGCGCAATGCGTGGGACAACCCCAAGGAGCTCTATGTGCCGTATAAGGGTTCACCGGCAGCGGAGGACTTCAAGAGGTTTGCGGAGGAGCCAAATATATTAACATTAAAAAAGATATAACTGACGGCCCTACCTGCTGGCCCCACCTGACGGCCCCACCCCCACCCCTCCCCCATCCAGGGGAGGGGCAGATTACCACCGTAGGAATGGTTTTGATAGCAACATTTTTCATTCAGAGAACAACGACAAACAACAACGACAGATAACAAACAATAAACGACAATTCAATCTTTGGCTCATATTGGTCTTGGACTCCTTGAAGCATATCATCCCCTCCCCTGGATGGGGGAGGGGTGGGGGTGGGGCCGTTAGGGCTGTGCTAATTGTATTATTATGACCACATCATCATTTTCCTCCAAACTCCAGGCACTGCGTGAGCATCACGAGGCCTTGTTGACAAGAAAGAATGAACCCGAAGCCTGGGGCAACGGCATCTATACCCGTTACCAGTATCCTATCCTCACGGCAGAGCACACGCCCCTGGAGTGGCGTTACGACTTCTGCGAACAGGACAACCCGTTCCTCATGCAGCGTATCATGATGAACGCCACGCTCAACAGCGGCGCCATCAAATGGCATGGTAAGTACTGCCTCGTCGTGCGCGTTGAGGGTGCCGACCGCAAGAGCTTCTTTGCTGTGGCAGAGAGCCCCAACGGTATCGACAATTTCCGTTTCTGGCCCGAGCCTATCACGATGCCCGAGGACGTTATCCCCGCCACGAATATCTATGACATGCGTCTTACAGCCCATGAGGATGGCTGGATCTACGGCGTGTTCTGCGCTGAACGCCACGACGACTCACAGCCCGGTGATCTCTCGGCAGCTACTGCAACGGCCGGCATCGCCCGCACGAAAGACCTCATCCACTGGGACCGCCTGCCCGACCTCAAGTCGAAGAGCCAGCAGCGTAACGTCGTCCTCCACCCGGAGTTTGTCGATGGCAAGTACGCTTTTTATACCCGTCCGCAGGATGGCTTCATCGATGCCGGCAGCGGCGGCGGTATCGGCTGGGCGCTCGTCGATGACATCACACACGCTGAGGTCAAGGAGGAGAAGATCATCAACCTCCGCCATTACCACACCATCATGGAGGTGAAGAACGGTGAGGGTCCGCACCCCATCAAGACACCGAAGGGATGGCTGCACCTCGCTCATGGCGTACGTGGCTGCGCCTCTGGTCTGCGTTATGTCCTTTATATGTATATGACGGCACTCGACGATCCTACGCGTGTCATCGCCCAGCCCGGTGGTTACTTCCTCGTGCCGCAGGGTGAGGAGTATATCGGTGACGTGATGAATGTCGTGTTCTCCAATGGCTGGATCGCTGATCCCGATGGTCGCGTCTTCATCTATTATGCTTCCTCTGACACGCGTATGCATGTGGCAACGAGTACCATCGACCGTCTTGTCGACTATTGCATGAACACGCCTGCTGACGGCTTCGCTACGGGCAAGAGCGTGGAGACGCTCAAAAAGCTCATCGCAAAGAACAAAGAGACGCTCCGCGCTTAGGCGCTGCGCTAAAGAAAGCTGAAGACATTGGTTTCGGTTTTGGGTTGATACTGCAGCCAACCTCGAAGAGGTTGTACATGGGTAGCCCCAGGTAAGGAGCGTAGCGACGCAACCTAGGGTTGGGGGCGGGCGATTTAACCTGACCTGTCGGCCTCGAAGAGGGCGAACATGAGCGGAATGCTGGTTATAGCGATGGGTGTTTATACCATGTTCGCCCTCTCCGAGGCCGGATTGCAACGAAACTACACCGGACCTAAACCCCACGTTTCGGCTGCGCCTCACGTGGGGCTAACCATGTTCAACCTCTTCGAGGTTGTGTTAACACATCAACCCGAAAAGCGAAGAACCGTCTTTATTCTTTAGCGAATGCGTAATAAGTTGCACACTTTTGCGTTATCCTATAATTAATAAGGAAACAATACTGTAAATTAAAACCATGAAAATCAAACTGTCTGAGAAGATTGGCTATGCCATGGGTGATGCCGCCGCCGGTGGCATCACGTGGAAGATCATGTCCATAGCCTTTCCGCTGTTCTTCACCAATGTCTTTGGCCTCTCGTTTGCCGATGCCGCCACGCTGATGCTGGTGGCACGTCTCTTCGATGTCGTCACCGACCCGCTTATGGGCTCCCTGGCTGACCGTACGCAGAGCCGTTGGGGTACGTACCGTCCTTGGATCATCTTTGGTGCCATCCCTTTCGGTCTGATCTTTGCCTTGCTGCTCTATACGCCGGACCTCGGACAGACGGGCAAGCGCATCTACGCTTACGGTATCTATCTGCTCATGATGGCGACCTATACCGCTGTCAACGTGCCTTACGGCTCGCTCCTCGGCGTGATGACCGATGACGACGATGAGAAGAACCAGTTCTCTTCTTACCGCATGGTAGGTGCCTACGCCATGGGTTTCATCACGCTCCTTTCTTTCCCTTATCTGCAGAAGGCGGTCGGTGGCACGCCCCAGCATCAGTATGCCGTGACGGGTATGTTCTTCGGACTTCTCGCCACGCTTATGACCCTTGGTTGCGGATTATTGACTCGTGAGCGCCTCAAACCCGTTCGTGCTGAGCACTATTCTGGCAAACAGTTTGTCGACCTTGTGAAGAACAAGCCCTGGATCTTCCTCACACTTATCGGCGTGAGCAGCAATTTCTTCAATGGGTTCCGTTATGCCGTTGCCGGATACATGCTTACTTACTGCCTCGGTGGCGAGATCACAGCGGGCAAGCTCATCATCAACTATACCGTCTTCATGACCTTTGGCGAGTTGACCTGTATGATCTTTGGTGGTGTGTCGCCATGGTTCACGCGTGTCGTAGGCTCTAAGAAACGGGCCTTCATGGCTGCGGCGCTCATCTGTGCCGTGACGTCTGTTGGCTTCTTCTTCATCCCGATGAAGGCTGAGTATATCTGGGTGATGATCGCTGTGGTCATCCTCACGAGTGTCGGCATCGGTCTCTATTCACCATTGCTGTGGTCGATG
>Ga0256404_1010679_pt1 | contig 12605 bp, 11 predicted proteins | sample RumenRJG_01DNA_FD_185990 | JGI IMG/M metagenome (GOLD analysis project Ga0256404, IMG submission 185990) | Bovine rumen microbial communities from Lethbridge, Alberta, Canada - RJG_01 | ecosystem: Host-associated > Mammals > Digestive system > Stomach > Rumen | place: Canada: Alberta | collected...
GAACTTCGCCTGGTGCTGGCCGTGAAGATCAACGGCACGCTGTACTTCTACTCCAAGATGATTACCGGCCTGAATCCGAACATGTGCTATAAGATTAACAACATCACCCTTGCCGGTGAGCCGTCAGAGTATCCAAACACTTGGATACGAGGAGGTCAGGTCACGAAAGCAGCTTCGAATGAAGAACGCTGGACTGTCCACGGCAACGTGGCCGAAATAGACAACCTGGTGCTATGAGAAGGAGAATAATGATGGGAATACTGGGGCTGGTGGCCCTGGTTTCCTGCTCGGTCAAGGAAGACCGCGGTGACTGCCCATGCTACCTTACGGTAGATGCCGAAAGAGCTGTTAGCGTGGATGGATGGTTCGGCGCAAGAAGCCTCTTCAACGTGAATGGAGGATTCGTGGACCGTCAGGTCCCGCGAGGCATAGTGGACATTGTGGCCAGTCACGGAAGATTCTCTGTCCCCGAAGGGCAGCAAATGGACAGTCTGTTTGCCAGAAGAATTCCCGTGGATACGGACGGAGAAAGTGCTTACGCACGCGTGACGCTCTGCAAGAACTTCGCGACGATAGAACTGGACTTCAAAGATGAAGATGACGGCCGCACCGATTATGACTTGCTGGCAACGGGAACCATATCTGGAGTGGATGTGCGCTCGCTGAATCCCGTGGAAGGATCTTTCAGCTTTGTCCCGGAGCCGAATACAGATGGCCGGGGATACGCCTTCCGTGTCCCCAGACAGAAGGATGAGACGCTGAAACTCCTGCTGTCAAAAGACGGGAATATCGTCGAGACTATTGACCTTGGCCACCTAGTTGCCAAGACCGGTTTTGACTGGAAGGCTGAGAGTCTTGGGGACATCGCCATTCTATGCGACCTCCCCGCACACACCTTCACCATCACCGTCAAGGAATGGGAAGGTCCTGTAACATTCGAGATTACGATATAAACCTAAACCTCTAAAGATTTTTTCATAAGTATTTAAAAGTTAAACATTAAACACACTTTCTTTGTTTGGATGGCGGACGCCCGTGAGGGCCTCTGCCATTGTTTTTACAGTAAAATCCGGGCCCGGAAAGATCAGAGGGAGTTACGTTTACTCGCTGTCATCGACATAGGCGTCGGCGAAGCCTTCATAGACTTCCTCTGACACCTCGATGCCTGCCTTGCGAATGAAAGCAAGACGGTCCTCCCAACCGGGAAGACCGCTGAACATTTCGGCAATGTCGATGGCATTGCATACGAGCTCGGACTCGATTCGCTGAAGCTGCTGGGAACTGCTTCCACCGCCTGGTGGTTCAAGTTGTCTGAGTTCCCGGATGACCTGTCCCAATCGCCGCAATACACGGAAACTGGCCCGTTGAACGGTCACTTTTCTCTTTTCATCCATTGGTCTGAATTTTAGAGGTTAATAATATGGGTTATTCCGGTCCGCTAATCCCGGAAATGGCATATAAATCGCCACCGCACCAAAGGTAAACGACGTTTCCGACAATTACTGTCACGAGCATTTTTTTCGTTCAAATATGTACGGAAACCGCTTATCATTCGGCCGTTCGGAAAAATTTTCCTATCTTTGCAATGGTTACAGCGAAAGCTACACACTAGACATACACAAGCGTTTTTATCGCTTTTGGACCGGCAAAATCCTACCACAGCATTTTTTTCGAACGGGCCCAAAGGTGGTAATAACGCCTGCAATTTCAGCAGGCGCTATTACCATGCTCTCGTTCGAATGCTGTGGTAGGTATTCAGCCAGGGTTATGGGAGCCTGCTTTTTTTATGCTCTCTCCTCTCCCAGGGTCCAATGAGAAACCCGCTTTGGCATCAGCCCGTTGATGCCCATGCAGGGAGATAGCAGGTCACCGCTAAGGCCTGCTATCGTTAATGATACGGGGTATAGACCTTGAGACCCCATTGTTAATAAGCGTAAACCAATCCGTATTTGTCGCAGAGGGCCTTTAGGGAGCCGTCCGCTTTCATATCTGCGATAACCCTGTTCACCAGTTCCATCAGGTCCTCCTGGCCTTTGCGCATCAGCACGCCGATTTTGCCGTTAGTAAAGGGCCTGTCCAGCAGGGGCGCTGCCAGAGAGGCGTCATTCTGAACATACCAGGGGGCCTCGGTGATTTCCGTAATCATCACGTCCGCTTCGCCGGCAGCTACCAAACCGGGTATTTCCTCGTTCTTCGGATGTACAATGATGGTGGCGTGCATCAGGTAGTCGTTCGCGAACTTCTCGTTCAGCCCGCCGGGATTCACCATCACGCGGACTTCCGGTTTATCCAAGTCCTCCAGATTCTTGAACTTATCTGCGTCATCCACACGGCACAGGATGGTTTTGCCGTTAGCCAAGTAGCCGTCGCTCATCAACATCACCTGCTTTCTGGCATCTGTAATTGTTATCCCGCCGATGGCGAGGTCAAACTTCTGCGGGTCGGAAATCACATCGGCCGTGAGTGTGGGCCAGGAAGTGGGGACAAAGGAAATGCCGACCTTCATGCGTTCCGCTATCTTCCCTGCCATCTCGATGCCGAAGCCCCAGTACTCACCGTCCGCCTCCAGATAACTCAGTGGCCGGTAATCTCCGGTCGTACCCACTTGCAGCGTACTGCACTCCTGTATCCGGTGGATGGTAGGATGCTGCGCATCGCCATCGCGGGTGCACAGGGTACAACCTGCCAGGCAACAGAGCGTAACGGCAAGAATGAGAATTCTTTTCATGGGCTTACAGGATTACAATGACTCCGGCAATCAGCACCGACGGGATGGCCAGCACCATGCCGATAAAGCCGCCCTTGATATGGAACCAGTAGTCATGGTAGGCGGATACCATATCCTCCGTTCCTGGAATCACAAAGTGCTTGTCGTGGCAGAACCAGAGGCAGTCCAGAACGAATGCATCAAACCAATTCACCACATTCCACAGGGCATATGCGGTCAGCACACCGCACCAGAATGAAGTACAACCATTGACATAGCGAACCAGCAATCCAAGCAGTACACCGAACAGCAGCAGCGCAATGAGTTTTTTCGCATAGAATACCGGTCCGCCAGGCCGGTTTGAATCGTCCACCAGGCCAAGCGAGCGACAGCGATCGATGATCACCGGAGGGTAGTTAAAAACTACCTTGATGGGATCACGGGACATTAGGAACACCATCAGCGTGAAAGCTAAACAGGCTATAACGGATTCAACAAGGAATGTCATACTCAAAAGTTATAGCAGTGAAGTCGGTCATGGCTCCAGTATCTGCCCTGCGGCGTTCTTGGTGTCCACCTTTTCGATGATGCGCTCCAGGATGCCGTTCTCGTCAAAGATAAACGTGCGGCGGAGCGTTCCCATCGTGGTCTTGCCGTACATCTTCTTCTCGCCCCAGGCGCCGAAGGACTGGAGCATTTCCGTGGTGGTATCGGCCAGCAGGCGGAAAGGCAGTTCATACTTGGCCCGAAAGCCGGAATGGGACTTGGAACTGTCCTTGCTCACGCCCACAACATTGTATCCGGCCTCTGTCAAAGCAGCATAATTGTCCCGGAACGAGCAGGCCTCGGCCGTGCATCCGGACGTGTTGTCCTTGGGATAGAAGTAGATGATGGTCTTCTTTCCCTTGCCGATGAAATCCTCTGACTTCACCATATTACCGTCCTGGTCCATGACCTCGAAGGACGGCATCTTGTCACCGATTTTCAGCATGTTGTCTTTATGAGATGTATTGAAATGTAAATTTACGAAATTTTCTTGAGATGCTTGATAAGAAGTTACTTGAGCAACTTCCCCATAGTATCGATGCACTTGCGTTTCTGCTCTAAGTTGGGGTGAACGTAGAGGTTGAGGGTGGTGCTGATGTTGGAGTGGCCGAGGAGGACGCTGACGGTCTTATAGTCGCATTTGCTTTCGATACAGCGGGTGGCAAAACTATGCCTCAGACCGTGGAAGCGCATTTTGGGAAGGCCAAGCTGCTGCTGGAGTTTGTTGAAGTAGCAGCGGTACGTGCGCGGCTCCGTGGGTGTGGCCGCATTGGTGAGGACGTAGAAGTCTCCACGGACAATCTTTTTCAGCGGGCGGACCAGGGCCAGCAAATCGCGCGTCATAGGGACCTCCCGGATGGAGTTCTTGGTCTTTGGTTTGTCCACGATAAGCTCCGTATATTTCTCTTCTCCGTCCACCAGGTAGATGCGCTGGATGGTCTTGTTGACGCGGATAACACCTGATGCGACATCCACGTCATCCCACTGCAGGGCGCAAACTTCGCCGATACGGAGACCAGCGTTGAGGCAGATGAATATACCAAGGTTGAGAAAAGTGAAGTGCTCTTTGACGTAGGTCATCAGCTGCCGCTGGTTCGTCAAGGTCAAGACCTCAATGTCATTCTTCTCTCGTTCCGTCGGGAAAATGACATCAATCTGATGAGCCGGTGTCAGGCCATGCTTAGCACCATACCGGAGAATCATTTTGAGGACCACGAGAATATCCCGGACGGTTTTCTGGCTGAGGCCGGCTGCCAGTTTTCGGTTCACCAGATCCTGCACGTCCTCTTCCTGGATATCTTCTCTGTCTCCCAGTTCCGGCAGAAGATGGCTCTGGATGAGCAGGCAGTAGGCTGCGTAGGTTGATTTCTTGACATACTGTTTCTTGTCCGCCTTCCAAAGCGCGGCGACTGCGCTGAATGTTGTGTTTTGTTCCATGATGTAATTGGGTTAAAAACACAAAGTTCCGGCTATCGCCCGACACCATCCCTAATGTCCCGAATTTGAGATTCCCGGGATTTAGTGGTGAGTGGGAATCTCGGAAGATTGGCGAGGATTGCGCCGTCAATATGTGCAAGCGCATCTTTGCCAATCAAACCTCTGAGCAGGGTGATGTGCCATTCTTTAAGATTGGAACTATTGGAGGGACCCCAGATGCGTATATTTCCAGAGACCTTTTTGAGGAGTATAAGGCAAAGTATAACTATCCACGCAAGGGAGAAGTGATGATTTCTTGCGCCGGAACCGTCGGAAAAACTATAGTATTCGACGGAGAGGATGCCTATTTCCAGGATTCTAATATTGTATGGCTCTCAAATCCAAAACAGTTGTACCTCAATTCATTCCTAAATTACGTCTTGTCAAGGGTAAACTGGAACAAATTGAATTCAACTACGATAACGAGAATCTATAACGACAATCTCCGTGAACTTGTTATCAATTATCCGAGTGTCAAAGAGCAAGAAAAGATTGTTGCTTTATTATCCCTTCTTGATCAGCGCATATCAATCCAAAACAAGGTGATTGAGGATTATAAGATTCTAAAGTCTACGCTTTGTGAGCATTATTATATAATCGAAGGCCGTGAATTTCACAATCTTGGAGAAATAATAGAACAGGTTTCTTCTAGGAATAAAGGGCGACACATTACAAATGTTCTCTCCGTAAGCAACCGCTTTGGTTTTATAGAACAGAAAGAACAGTTTGAGGATAGAGCAGTTGCGAGCGATGATACCTCGAATTATAAGATAGTTGAGATCAACGATTTCGCCTATAATCCTGCTCGAATCAATGTTGGTTCTATTGCCCGTCTGAAAAGTATGTCCAAAGGTATTGTCAGTCCTATGTACATCTGCTTTAGAGCCTTAGAATCATTGCATCCCGAGTATCTGGAGTACTTCTTTAATACTAACCGTTTTCAAATAGAGTTAAAGAAAAGGCTCGAGGGCAGTGTCAGGCAATGTCTGTCTTATGAAGGGCTTTGCAACATATCTATTCCTCTCCCTTCATTGAAAGAGCAAGAAATAATTGTTGACCACATAGGGTCTATTGTTAAGAAAATAGAAGTTGAGAATCAGATTCTTGCATTACTCCAAGCACAGAAATCATTCCTCTTACAAAAGCTCTTTATATGAACAGCTTTTGAAGAAGATACTGACGGAGGCTAATGCTCGAAGAGAGTAGTTTGTTATGGGCCCTCATTTGACAATCAAGCAACTCGAATATTCGAGCGATTTGTTTCTGCTTTTCAATGCTGACCTCTGGAAGTGAATATAATGATTGAATTACGCTAGGATGAGCTTTTGTTTGATAATCAAACGATAAACGCGAGTGTTGAAAAATCAACATTTCGGATATAAAGCGATAGTCCCATTTCGTTTTGTCGGCTAAAACAACTCCACTCACATTTGTGATATTAAACTTATGAGGAGGTCTATAAAAGAAATTGCCACCACCATCTATTGACCACGAAACTAATTCATCGTCAAACATATAGGTGTCGTTATATCCCATCAATCCATCATCCACAATAGAGGAGGAGTACACAGGATAGATATTAATCGAAGATTGCTCTTTCTTAGGAATTACCTGGCCCCTTTTCAAAGATATTGAACCGTTCTCAATCAACTCGGATAATGATATCCAATTGTTACTTATTTCTTTAGCTATCCTTGCCCGTATCGTAGACGATAAGGAATCTATATCCTTAAGTAAGGCACTTGTGCACGAGATAATTGGAAATCATGCTCCAAACAGAATGCTGTCAGAATGTGTGCATTGCGCATCCTCAACGCTGAAAGAGAGTGATTTAGCCAAGTCCGGAACGGTCCCGGCATACGGCGCATCTGGAATCTCTGGGTTTACGGATATCGCTCTTTCTAAGGGAGATTCGATTTTGATTACAAAAGACGGTTCAGGCGTTGGCTCATTGCGTTATGTTCGTGGCCCCCACTCGTTCGTTGGCACGCTGAATATAATGGCCTCCAAGGATGGAATATATCTTCCATACATCTACTACGCCTTACAGAACGTGTGTTTTGAAACTTATCGGACCGGGCAAGCAATCCCGCATATTTATTTTAGGGATTACGGCAAAGAGGCCATCTATTGCCCGGCTTATAATGACCAAAAGCGTTTAGCAAATGGGCTTGAGTTGATTGATGCCAAGATTGGAATTGAAAAAGCAGTCCTCCAAAACCTCCAGTCTGCAAAGGCAAGCTTGATCTCTGAAATGTTTATATGAAGATTGCCCGTAGCAGGTAATCCCTCTGAGATTTAAGCAGTTGAAGATCCCTTTCAAGACCTTTTCTACGCTGATCTATCCGCTCAAATAGACCTGCAATAGATTGAATCGTTCCATCATCTGGGAGTTCTATAGTCATCGGCTCAATCTCTGCTATATAGTGACGTTTGTGCTCTTCTGTGTTGAGGTCAAGAAATTTCAAGTACTCGTAAATATACCGCAAGTTGACTAAGTTCTTTGCTGATAGAATCTTTATAGCTGAAGACTTTACCTTGAATGGAAAATCAACAATCTTGGAATCCAGCGTGAAGTCATCCAAAATAATGCAGGGGCCTTTGTCATAAACGCCATTCATTTCTTCCGTGTAGCCAAGGATAAATGCCTTGTTCGCCGTCAGGACTGGCGTTAAGTCTTTATTATCAGAGTATTCGGTATTCGAAACGATATACTTTGTTGGCTGTTCGTAGGATAGGACATCAGCAACGGTGACTTCCTTTTCTGGCTCTATAGTTGAAAACAAATGGTGACGAAGTGCCTTAATAAGGGATTCATACTTCTCAATCACCTTGTTTTGGATAGATATACGTTGGTCAATTAGGGAAAGCAAAGTAGCTATTTTCTTCTGTTCTTCTTTACCTGGAATTCCGACACACACTTCATCAAAACTGCCAGCACTGATTGAGAACACCTTCGTGCCCTGAGCAATTCGCTTAATCTGGTCATGGAATGCCTTTGAAGAAAAGGCGTAACCTTTGAAGCCAGGTACCGTTTTGTTGAGTTTATCACGGCCGTGAATAGTATGGAGCCCGCAAACAACATCCTTACCGGCACAATCAACGAATTCTACCACTTTACCAACGTCATTTGTATCCTCTGACGCATCCGCAAAAGCAATGTCTCCCTCTTTGCAAAGGGTGAATTTGCGAGGCTCATTTCCAGCTTTAATAGCAGGGAGCGACGAGTCATTGATGTCTATCTGGGTAGGAAGGCCATTGTGGATGAGTCCGTAATGGAGATTAAGCAATCCAGTTCCTCCATACTCCAGCTGCTCCCAGGAGAGTGAATTGGTAGAGAAGAAGTCCAATAGGTCTGTGGCCTTTATCCTTTCCCACTCTCCCTCAAATCCTGGGAATCTCAAATTCGGGACATTGGGTTTTGTATGTTTCTGAGTATCACTCATAACGATTGTCTGTCAGTCAAATTCTTGATTAGGGATTAGATGATGCCGAGTTCCTTGAGGTACACGTCAATCTGGGCGTCTAGCTCGGCACGCTTAGCCTCCAGCTCTTTAATCTCACTCATCACGGCCTTGATGTCAATCTCTTCTTCCTCTTCGAAGGTATCTACGTAGCGAGGGATGTTGAGGTTGTAGTCGTTATCCTTGATTTCCTGCAGGGTGGCGCAGTGGCTGTATTTCTCAATTTCCTTGCGCTCCCGGTAGGTGCTGACAATCTTGTCGATGTGTTCCTGGCGGAGTTTGTTCTGCGTCTTGACCTTCTCGAACTCCTTGCTGGCGTCGATAAACAGGATGTTGTCATCTTCCTTGCGGCATTTCTTCATCACCAGGATGCAGGTGGGAATGCTGGTGCCGTAGAAGATGTTGGCCGGGAGACCGATAATAGCGTCAATGTAGTTCTTCTTCTCGATGAGGAACTGACGAATCTTGCCCTCTGCCGCACCACGGAACAGGACGCCGTGAGGTGCCACACAGGCCATTGTACCACCATCGTTGAGGTGGTAAATCATGTGGAGGATGAAGGCATAGTCCGCTTTGGATTTCGGAGCCAGTACACCGGCCTTGCTGAAACGGTCATCGTTGTTGAACTTGGCATCAGCGGACCACTCAGCAGAGAACGGAGGATTTGCAACCACCGCGTCGAACTGGCGGTCACCGAATTCATCTTTCTCTAGCGTGTCACCGTTTTGGATGTCGAAGTCTTTGTATTTGACGCCATGCAGCAGCATGTTCATTCGTGCCAGGTTGAAGGTGGTCGGGTTCTTTTCCTGACCGAAGATTTCGTCCGCGTTACCTCCACGGGCCGTGCGGAGCAACAGGGAGCCGGAACCGCAAGTGGGGTCGTAAACCGTCTTGAGGCGGGTTTTGCCTGTGATCACAATCTCGGAAAGGATGGTGCTCACTTCCTGGGGCGTGTAGAACTCACCGGCCTTTTTGCCAGCACCGGCGGCGAACTGGCCAATCATATACTCGTAGGCGTCACCCAGGATGTCTATGTCCTGCGCATCCTCCAGGCCGAAGTCGATGCCGTTGAGGGCCACCAGCACGTCGCTGATAAGCTTGTTTTTGTCATCCGCCGTCTTGCCGAGCTTCGGTGAAGCCAGGTCAATGTCTGAGAACAGGCCGCCGAAGTCATCGCCGCTCTCATGGCCAATGGTGCTGTCCTCAATCTTCTTGAGGCTGCGCTCCAGCTGAGGCAGGATGTTCTCTTTGTGGCTGATGCTCTCGATGATGGAAGAATACAGGAACTCCGGCTCGATGAAGTAGCCAAGGTCATCCATGCAAATGCGCTGGATTTCCGCTTTCAGTTCCTCTTCGTGGGAGGCCCAGGCTTGCTTGAAGGTGAGGCCGTCCTCACTGAGCTGGTCGTCGATGTACAGCTCAATCTTCTCGGAGAGGTACTTGTAGAAAATGAAACCGAGGGTGAAATACATGAAGTCACCGGCGGTCATATTTCCCCGGAGTTTATTGGCAACGTCCCAAAGCTGGGTACGGAGTCTCTGTTGCAGTTCTTCGCTCATATATCAGTGTAAGTCTTTTATTCCCAACTAAATAAGTCAATGATTTCACGCATCTTCTCGACGATGCGGCGCACGGTGGCGCTGCGGGCCAGCAGGCCCATCTTCTTTTTGCGGACGGCTTCCTGAATGATTTCCGGCTTCTCGCGGCCCAGGTAGTCGTATTCGGACATGTACTTGCCCAGGGCCTCCGCATCCACTCCCTCAACCATCGCAAGATCCTCAACGGCTTCGGTCTTCTTTTCAATGATGTAGTCCTTCAGACGGGTTTCCAGATCCATGGTACCATCTGCCTTAGCCCGCTGGAAGCCTTCTTTGTCGTAATCCACGTTGGCCTTGATGAAGCCATCAATGAGACGGGTCTTCTTGCGCATGGTGGCATCCTTGATCATGGTGTCCAGAATCTCCTGACGCTTCTGTTCGTAGTCTTCGTCGGAAGGATTCAGGTTACTGATGAGGGAAAGAATGTAGGCCACGTTGATGACGTCGCTGTGCAGCAGCTCCAGGCAGAAGTCAATGTCTTCCAGTTTGCCACCGTCACCATATTCTACTGCCGGTTCCTCCAGCAGGTGCGGTTCGTCAGGATCCTCTTCCTTGATGAAGCCGACGGTCATATCCAGGTACTTGGAGCGGTAGTCGTTGTAGTCCTGCTCGGTAAGGATGAGGCCGGGATCATCTGCGTCGAAATCTTCATAAATCTGAATTTCAGCGCGTTTCTTGATGATGTCGCGGAAGGCCAGGAGGAATTTCTTTTTGTCGTATTCGCTCTTGAGGGCATCCACGGCCTCCATGGTAGGATACTTCTGCAGGAATGCCTCGCTGAGCTCATTCAGTTCGCGCTTGACCTGCTTGAACTCGGGACGCTGGACACCTACATTGGGGTCGCCGTCGCAGAAGAGCTTCAGGGATTCGTCCACCTTGGCTTTGAGGTCACGGAAGCAGAGGATCTTGCCGAAGCGCTTCTTCTCGTTCAGGATGCGGTTGGTGCGGCTGAAGGCCTGCAGGAGTCCGTGGTACTCCAGATTCTTATCTACGTAGAGGGTATTGAGCTTCTTGGCGTCAAATCCGGTGAGGAACATGCCCACGACCAAGAGAAGGTCGATGGGTTCCATCCCGGCCTTGCGCTTTTTCATACGCTCGTTGATGTCGTCGTAGTAGGCGCCGAAGTTGTCGGTGGTGAATGCCGTGCCGAAATTGGCGTTGTAGTCATCCATGATGGCCTGCAGCTCATCCGCCTGTGTGGAGTCCGTTTCAAAGCCCTGGTTCATGCCGGTCTTGGCGTCATCCTGGCTGGTATTGGGCGCGTAGGTGAAGATGGCGGCAATCTTGATGTCCGGCTGCAGGTCCTTGAAGATCTTGTAGTATTTAAGCAGCATAGGGACGGACTGCACGGCAAAGAGGGCGTTGAATTCGCCGTCGAAGGTGGATTTGCGGAAGTTGTTGACGATGAATTCCGCAATGGTCTTCATACGGATATCGCTCTGTTCATTGGCGTCCAGCTTTCCCTGATAGTATTCCACGAGGAAGCCTAGGACGTTTTCGTCCGCGATGGCGTCCTTGATCATATACTTGTGGAGGCATTCGCCGAAGACTTCATACGTGGTAATGTCCTGCTTCGCATTCTCCGGGAAGATGGGCGTGCCGGTGAAACCGAATATCTGGAGGTTCCGGAAGAAATTGACGATGTTGCGGTGGCACTCGCCGAAATGGCTGCGGTGGCACTCATCGAATATCATTACAAACTTCTTATCCCGAAGTTCCTGAATCCGTTTGTTGTAGAAGTCCTTCTTGATCGCGGTGTTCAGCTTCTGGATGGTTGTGAGGATGATTTTCTTGTCGGAGTTGAGACGCTTGACCAGCTCGTAGGTATCGTCAGTACCGTCTACTGCGCCAGGCTCGAAAGCCTCGTATTCACTCTTGGTCTGGGTATCCAGGTCGTGGCGGTCCACGACGAAGAGAACCTTATCGATGCCGTCCAACTCTGCGACCAATTGCGCCGCCTTGAAGGAGGTCAGCGTCTTGCCGGCGCCTGTGGTGTGCCAGATATAGCCGTTCTTGTTGGTATTTTGTACACGGTCCAGGATCTTCTCCACTGCGTAGTATTGGTACGGGCGAAGAACCATCAGGCATTTGTCTCCCTCGTGCAGGACAATGTACTTGGAGATCATCTTGCCTAGGGTGCATTTGTCAAAGAAGTGGGCCGCGAACTGGCTGAGGTCGTTGACTGGCTCGTTATTGGGCAGAGTCCAGTTGAAGGTGAACTTCCAACCGCAATTGGGATTATTGGCAAAATAGCGCGTGTTGACGCCGTTGGAGATGACAAAGAGTTGGATGTAGTCGAACAGGCCGCGGAAGGAAGTCTTCTGGTAGCGCTGCACTTGGTTGTAGGCTTGCTTAAGCTCTACGCCGCGTTTCTTGAGTTCAATCTGTACGAGCGGGAGACCGTTGATGAGGATGGTGACGTCGTAGCGGCAGGTCTTGCGGCCTTCCATGGTAATCTGGTTGGATACCTGGAATTCATTCTGGCACCAGCGGTTTTTGTTCAAGAACTCCACCCAGATACGGTGCTGGCCATCCTCGGTTTCCATCGGGAAGAGGTCGCGGAGTTTCTTGGACTTCTCGAAGAGGGTGCCGCCCTCCAGATAGATGCAGATCTTCTCGAATTCCTTATCGGTAAATGCCGTGCGACCTATCTCGGCCAACTTTTTGGCATTATGCTTTTCCAGCTGCGCTTTGAAATTGCTGTAAAGGTTGGTTTCTTCCTTGATCTGGACATACTCATAACTCATGTCCTGCAAGGTCGCAATCAATCCGTTCTCAAGCGCTTGTTCGCTTTGTGCCGTCATTTCGCTTAAT
>Ga0256404_1010680_pt1 | contig 12604 bp, 17 predicted proteins | sample RumenRJG_01DNA_FD_185990 | JGI IMG/M metagenome (GOLD analysis project Ga0256404, IMG submission 185990) | Bovine rumen microbial communities from Lethbridge, Alberta, Canada - RJG_01 | ecosystem: Host-associated > Mammals > Digestive system > Stomach > Rumen | place: Canada: Alberta | collected...
TTAATACTCATTTTGCTCCTCCTTATATTTATTAGGACGAGCCATTTGCATCGATATATGCCATTATACCATGGCATACCGATGCTCATCAGCCCCTAAATTGCGTTTGTCCTGTCCAAAAATTCTTCAAATTTCTTCCTTTTTATCAATTGCTTATTTCCATTTAAGATGACAAACGAATTATCGGAGATATGTTCACTAACAATCTTTCTTAGTTTCTTTTCACCAATGTTGAAGTAAACAATCGCTTCATCGATAGTTAAAACATATTTCTCCCAGAGAGGCACTTCAAAATTCTTTTCACTCATTAAAAGTTCCTCCTGTTATTTATAGTTTTCTTTTACAGTGTACCGGATGGCTTTAGGAAGCCCACGGGAATTTCACCCTCGCATGGTTCTCATGTGACCCTACTCATTGCCTGCGACGCTTTTAACGCTCGGACTGTGACTGTAAGGGAGTATCATTATGCCCACTACACATCATCGCCCATTGAGTTCCTGTCTCAATTTCCCGGCAGCATGTTTCTCGCTCTTCCTAAAAAAGGAGTCATGGCGCACCTGTCGTCTTGGCTCGTTGTAGCGGGAACGTTATCCGTACCACTTATGCTGCATCGCCGTTATCTTGCGTGCTTTCTTTGTCAAAGAGCGAATGATTCTTTTGGAAAGAAAGAGCCAGTGGGAAGGAGACAAAGCACTGGCTACCTGTTAAACCTCGAAGGAAAGAACAGCTTCGATGCACTTGATAATCAGCTCATCAAGTATTTCCTGATCTACTGCATAACTGGATTCCCCATTTGGCTTCACGAATAGTCTTCTTGCTTGATAGAGCATGAAGCTTTCGTAATGCTTAATCACTTTCAGCATCGCCTCTGGATCACCGGCATTTGCAGCCACGATGACATCGAATGGAAGTAAGCCTCTTTCCTTGGAGTCATTACTCATCTCTGTCATGCTTGTGTTCCTCCAAATATTTTTTGATTTTTTCGAGCGCACTGTTTCTTCTGTGATTGATGCTCCTCCTTGGCACATTGAGCTTTTGCGAAATCTCATGGTCAGAAAGATTATCAAAGTAATAAAGATTGACGACAGTGCGTCCGTTCTCAGGAAGACTTTCTATCGCTTTATGCAGAACGAACTGCGGAACAACTTGTCCCCCAACCAAGTAATACGTTGGTTCCTCTTCGAAGAATTCCTCCACCATCTGAATCCTTTCTTGGTCATACGGTGACAAATCCTCAAAATAGTATTCATTCTCCCAACGTTTCTTGTTCTTCCTTTTGATTTCTGCTGCACGGTTCTCTATTGCTCTTATCTAAAGCACATGATTAACACCAAGTTTATCAAGTGCAATAATAACAAGTATGGAAAAATGGTATAACGAGAATTGCAAATGAGCTGGACACTAATCCAGCTCTTCTTTCGTCTTAGCCTTGCTGAAGATGCAGAGTTTGATGAAGATGTTCTTCTGTATGCTAAGATCCCGGCAGCATTCAAGATTGACACGCCAATCGGAAGTTATAATCCAGACTGGGCTGTCGTATTAAACACCGATGCTGGAGAGAAACTTTACTTTGTTGCTGAAACAAAAGGAACAGATGTGGTTGCAGATTTGAAGGGAACAGAACAGAAGAAGATATTCTGTGGAAGAAAACACTTTGAAGTTATCGATACGGATATCAAATACGAAGTGGTTAAGGAATTGAAGTCCTTGAAGGATTTTGTGTAAGCTGGAGTCATTATGATAAAAGATATTGGAAGGAAATTGGAAAACGCAAAATATAGACTTTCCGAAGTGAATACGTGGATAAGCAATTTTGATTCTAAAGCATCATTTCTTCTTGCTTATGTGGGTATTCTGATAGGATTTCTTGGAACAACTGGAATTCCAAGTGTTTTCTATGCAACTTTTGAAAATAGTTTGCAAACTTCTAATGGCATTCCATTCTTCTCATACATCGCAAAGAAGAAAAACGGCAGCATGTCTCCATTGATGATTCTGAATGATTGCGAAAGCTTATCAAAGATATAAACGAATATCAGATATGGAGAATTGAGGATCAACTGTTTTTTCAAATCACTCATAATTCCATACCTCGCTCTTTCACTTTGACTTTCTCTTTATGCGGAACAACCTTCTCGGCTTGTTCCTTAAGAGCAGCAAGCGTCTTTTTGATAGAAGGCTTCTTCTCTTTGTTTAAGCTCTTAGCGGTGTACTCCTTGAATGCTTGTGTCATCACATCAGCATCTCTGCCTTTGAAGAAGACAATATATCTTGGTGGATTCTCCATTGCGTCTTTCTTAAGAGCAAAGTCGATTCCATACTTCTTCGCTGTAACTTCAAAGTCTTTGATATTGTCATAATTGACTTCAAGGCTGGAGACACCCGTATTCTGCTTCATCAAATCCTTTAGAGTCTGTTTACCATGCGGCAGCTCTTTAGATTTATGCTTCTGAGAATCCAGAAACCTTCTTAGAGCTTGTTGAAGCACGATGGATGTCATGCGTGCTGTTCTAACCGATAAAGCTATCGTTCTCTGTTCAACATCTTCTTGCATAAGATTTCCTCCTTTCCGTTGGCGTGAATCATATCTATGACTTTTTGAAGTTCATCATCTGTAAGCTTATAGAGATTGCTATAGATTTCCTTCTCAACAATCAGTCTTTCTTTGATACTCTTCTTTCTTTCTGAATCTGCTCCGTCTTCAAAGCAGAATACATTATCTATTTGAACTTCATCAGGCAAGCCAAACCAATAAGCATCAATCATAAGAGTCTTTGCGATCCTTTGGAGAGTAAATTCTTTTGGAACACGTTCTCCCTTTTCATAGCTTAAGACTCGTCTATAAGCACTTTTCGGTGTGAATCCCAAAGCTATACCAAGTTCAGTTTTAGACATCTTTCGATACTCACGTGCTATTTCAATACGATGTCCTATAGTGTTGTTTTCATTATCTTCCTGCATAAGTTCCCCTTTCTTGCAATAAAAAAGAGCAGTGAATTTCACTACTCCAAAATGTTTGTCTAATGGATGCCTTTGCTGTTTATGAGTTTATTGAGCCCCTTCTCTTTATCGTCAGTAGTGCCAGTAGTGCGACTACAACATACCCCATCAACGAAATAATGGATGACTCGATTCCAAATTCTCCACCCGATATGGCAAAAGCATTCGTCTTTAACACATACGTTACAATAGATGATTCTTCAGGCTGTCCAGCAATTGTGAGTCCTCCACCACTAATGATGGCATTCCACATTGCATGAACCAGACCACTACACCATACTGAACCACTTTCAATTGTTATCATAGAAAACATGATACCTACAGCTGTTCCGGCAAGTATTACAAGAATAGAACTTCCCAACGAGAATTGCATTCCAAGTATGTGAAGAATACCAAACAGTATAGAAGGAACAAGAACCGCAATTTTGATATTCCACGCCTTTTTTAATAAATGGAATATCGCGCCTCTAAATATAATCTCTTCTACAAAGCCTGCGCCAAATCCAATGTAAAAGATTCCTGCTGAAAGCAATTCAAATTTCTGCTTAACGCTTAGATCTGAAGACACCCATTCGCCCGGGATAAATAGAACATATGCAGCTATTACTGCAATTGGTAAAAGGATAGAAATAATTATCCATTTCCATTTTAATGAAAATTTGCTTATACCCAGCTCAGATAAATCAAAATGAAACAATCTTTCAAAGATATATTTTGCAATCAGAAGTGTTCCAGCTATGTATAGAATTCCAGCCAATATGTTGCAAACACCAGCAGGAACACCGATCATCTCAAGAAGACTTGCTATTAACTGTGCGGCTACTTGAGATACTCCTAGTATCCCAATAGCCACTATAGAACAAATCATTGCTTTTCGCTTTCTTGTTTCTGCACCATCCATATATAATTTATTATATCATTTCCTAAGCGTATCAGGAATCATTATACTCTAAATAACATCACTGTTCATCCTATTTTTGCCCCAGCCACGGCATATCATGGCGTACTTTCGCAGTATAATAGCTATCAATCGTTGTTGGAGCATTGAAAATTACAGCTTTCATGTACTGCTTGATATTCTTGATCTCCGTATTTCTAGCTCCTTCGTTAAAGCAATCGATGATGAATTGCATATGGCTATAGTCAATCTGCAAGAACTTCTCTTTGACCACAGAAAACGGATAATCATCTCCTGCTATCCGGATCAGCGCTCTATTGGACATGACTGTCTCAACCATGATTGCAACAATCTCATCGATGAGTTGAAGCTCGTATGGATAATTGATCTTCAAGGATTCATAGTCGATGTTGGTTTTAATTTGCCTTTCCCATAAATCATAATTATTGATTTTCTGTCCTTTCCTTTCCCTTCCTGTTTTAGTGTTGTCCACATTTCCACTTTCACACGGGAAGGACTCTAAGGATGGGATAGGATTGGATGAGTTATTTATGTAATCAATATTTTCTTCTTCAGTAATTTGTTTATTAGTATTTAATAGTCCGGGTTTTTCCTGTTCAGGTTTTTCCAAGACTGGATTATCCAAGATTAGGTTTTCCCGGATAGGTTCTTCATAGATATCATATTCTGTACCTCTGAGCCTGCCTTTTTCATCTCTGATCCTTTTCCTTGTAACATAGCCAAACTTCTCAAGCTCTGTTAGCGTATCGCTTATACAATCAACACCTTCTTTGTTGATAGAAGCTAATCCCTCAATCGTATAATTCCAGTCATCAGGCAAGGAAAGCATCTGCGAGAGCAATCCCTTAGCCTTTAATGTCATTTCTTTATTTCTGAAGTGATGATTCGACATCACCGTATAATCCTTGGTTTTATGTACTCTGAATGTGCCCATGCTTTTCCTCCTTTTTTGAGTAACAAAAAAGGATGCTACCTCAGTAACATCCTCAAAAACGAGAAAATCGTTTTCCTATCAATACAAATGGCTCAACATTGGTTTTTTGTTGGTAAAATTGCTGCTCGTAGTGTCGGAAAACCTATAGTTTATGCTGTTCTTGGCATATTGTTACCTATGCTCCCCCAGCATATAAATAAAATCTTCTTGGTTTTCTTATTCATACTACGTTATGCCATCTTATGCCAACTTACGTTGTGCTGTTGTTGTTCGATTGTTGGTAAATATGTCATTTACCAAGCCTAAAAACCCGTTTTCAATGTTGGTAAAATGTTGGTTTTTTTGAAGGTTGAAGTCTCAGAAATCCTTTATTTACAAGGGTTTTCGCATATTGTGGCAGGTCGTGCCGTGGCATACAAACAGTATTTTCATCATCACGTATTTAACCTCATCAATAATAACGAATTGGGAACTTTCGATTTCTCCGTCTAAGTAATAAGTGTGGAGAGAAATCTCTACATCGGTCACTATACGGTGGCGGCTGTCCTTCCGGTGTGCAGTATAAGGCATCAGGGAGGTGAGAACATTGTACCGGGCCTCCCTTATTGAATTTCCGGTAAGGAGGTATCCAATGACAATTGAGGAAATGGGTCTGATTGTTTCATTGATTGGAATCATTCTCTCTGCGTTCAGCCTAGGTTATCGGGTTGGACGTGGTTCAAAAAAATGACCGCCTAGCACTTGAAAGTTAGCGGTCATCATAGCTTACCGGAAAGGGCAGCCGTCACTGGTGACCCTTTTTCCAGCTTTAGTATAAATGATATAGAGATAATTTCAATTGACGAATGAGCCGAATTGTCCCAATAGCTCACAGGACCTTTTTGGGAACTTTCGATTCCTCCGTCTAAGTAATTAGTGTGGAGAGAAATCTCTGCATCGGTCACTATACGGTGGCGGCTGTCCTTCCGGTGTGCAGTATAAGGCATCAGGAAGGTTAGAACATTGTACCGGGCCTCCCTTATTGAATTTCCGGTAAGGAGGTATCCAATGACAATTGAGGAAATGGGTCTGATTGTTTCACTGATTGGAAACGTTCTCTCTGCGTTCAGCCTTGGTTATCGGGTTGGACGTGGTTCAAAAAAATGACCGCCTAGCCCTTGAAAGTTAGCAGTCATTTTAGCAAACTGGAAAGGGCAGCCGTCACTGGTGACCCTTTTTCCATCTTTAGTATAGAGGATACAGAAAGTATTTCAACAATTGAAGAATCGCTATTTTCCGGCCGCCGGAATGGAGTAGACACGGTTTTCTTTCCTTGCCGGTGCTGTCATTTTTTCACCATCCTGATATCCGACAATTACATTATCAATGCCAATATAGGTATCCGGATCGATGCCAGCACGCTTCAGAATACTCTTTCCTTCTTCTGTCTCAAACTGCTCTTTCCCACGGTGGATCCAGCAGGAGCCAAGGCCAAGAGATTCTGCCTCATTGAGCATATTCGTAATAACGGCGCACCCATCATAAAGACCGGTTGGATTATCTCTCCTTGCCAGCACACACAGCACTGCCGGAGCCCCATAGAATGCATCGTTTCCTGTCCCCATGATCGTCCCGTTGATGTGTCCAAGCTGACGCACCGTTGCCTGATCCGTAATCTTCAGGATGATGACAGCCTGGCGGTTCATCCCCGTCGGCGCATACAGTCCCGCTTCAACGATCCGATCCAGCAGATCTTCCGCCACCGGCTCCGTTCTATATTTGCGGACAGAACGGCGGCTTTTCAACACCCACAAAATATCGTTTTCATTTGTCATGATCAGTTTCTCACTTTCTTTTTATTTCTGTGGCTTCACTGCTCTGGCAGCGATAAAAGACAGTACATGACACTCTGCCAGCTTACCATCCTCATTATAGTCTTCAAACAAATCTGTCAAAACGAAACCGGCTTCCAACTGCCCATCGATCTGTTTCTCTGCATATGTGAAAACTGCATGCTGCTGTCGCTTCTTTCCAGTCGCTTTCTTTGATCCGGGTTCTTTAACGAATCAAAGGCAGACGATGGATGCCAGGATCATAGTCCCCAGGAAAATACCGTCTTTACGAAGAATACAAAAACATTCCCGGAAGATCAGCTTCACTTCCCTGACCTGGCAGTTTGAAAAAGGATGGGAACCAGCGGTCAATGGTCTCAGCATTCGTATCCTGATCATTCATCACTTTGAAAGAAACTGCTTCACCGTTTCTCCCTCCTCATATCCATGACAATACAGGTTATCAATCGCTGCATGATCCTTCTTCAGTGTCTGCATGCCTTCGATGGAGCTGGGAGCGACAATCAGTACCCTTCCCTCCTTCTCCAGCTGCATCGCCTTATCGAGCGCCGTATTATAGCGCTCGCTCTTTTCATGCATACCTTCCGCGGCCTTCGGATAGCCTTTGCGACGGAGCCATTTCTCACTGAGACGGTAGGCCGTGGACTGAGTAATATGTTCCTTCGGCTTCGTCAGAATCAGAATCACCTTGTCGCAACCATCCGCAAGTGCCTTATCCAGCGGAATCGGATCCGCAAGACTGCCATCCACATAGGGAACACCATCAATCACAAACGGTTTCGACGCAATGGGTACGCAGCTGGACGCCTTCAGAGCATCATAATGATCCGCAGCCATCCCGTCAGCGAGCGTAAAGTACTTCGGCGCACCGGTAACGGCATTACAGGCGACAATATAAAACTCTTTGTTTTCCGCTTTTGCCCGGGCAAAGTCCAGTGGATATTCACCGTTGGAATTTGACAATGTTCCATAAATATAATCCAGGTCCAAATAGCTTCTTCCATGAAGGATATTGGAAAAACTCATGTACTCTTTGCGGAAGGCAAAATCAGTATAAAACTGGCGGCAGCGTCCTTTCTGATGCGCAAAGTAAGTAACGAGATTTGCGCTTCCTGCCGATACGCCGATGCCATAATCCACCATGATTCCATCATCCAGGCACCGGTCCATGACGCCGCAGCCAAAGGCGCCGCGCATTCCGCCGCCAACATCGATCATTCCAATCTTCATCGTGTTCCTCCATAATCCCGCTTGTAATCGCGACCTGATCTTTATATCCCTTTTTTATTCTTTTGTTTGGCAACAATTTGTTGATTTTGAAGCTTTGTGCTTCTCATAACTATTTCCAGTTCGAGGCACCGCCCTTTGTCATATTGTACGAATGCGTCGCATGATAAAGGTGAATCAGTTTTTTCTCCATCGTATTCAGCTCTTTGCGTTTGCAGGGAACGATGCGTACATAGGCATACATGCCATATTTCAGATCCCCATACACCTTCCCATTGCCGCGGCCGGCGAAATGGTTATACACCCGCTGATACACGGTCAGCGACTGGCCGACATAGACATTGTCATAATGCAGCAGATCATCGAAATCATTGAGCGGATCACGGTATGTCGCAATGACATAACAACCTGGACAGTCATGGTACTTATAACCTTTATGTTTCCTGGCGTCGATAATCCAGTGGGAAAGAAACTCCTGACTGCTCTCCCATTTTCCATCCGCATTCATCGTTCGAATCAAAATGATGATGCCGCAAAGAAAGAAGACGACGGCGCTGGCCAGCACCATGATCCGTACCGCCAGCGGCACCGTTACACCAAATTTCAGTACCAAAAACACAACAGCCAGTACGCTTGCAATTGAAAACAGAAATCTGACTGCTTTTCGTGAACTGCCTTCATGAAGATGATGCGGATCCGCATTTAAAACCGGCCGACTGTCCCAGCGAACCAGATTGCCGTCCTTATCAAACTCAATCGTATAGATGACGCCGCAGCGCTCCTCATCCTTTGGTTCAAAAGTCATGCCATGATTGTAGCAGGATGATGAGGCTGCCATCGTATTCATAAAAAAGGAACTGTCTCATCAACAGTCCCCTTCCCACAGATTGTTCCTGCGTCCTGCTTACTTAATGATCGATTCGAGCCACTGCTCAGGCACATCATTGAAGCCCAGCAGCTTCGCAACTGTAGCCGCAACATTGGCGAGACCAAAGTCACCATCCTTGATCTCAACGCCTTCCGGTCCGTTGTAAATGGCAAACGGAACACGGGCCAGCGAGTGTGACGTCTTCGGATTGCCCTTGCCATCCAGCATCTCATCCGAGTTGCCATGATCCGCCATCACCATCAGCGCATAGTCTGCCTTCTTGCATGCGTCCATCAGACGGCGCAGATTCAGGTCGACGCTTTCGACACCGATAATTGTTGCCTCATAGTTGCCCGTATGGCCGACCATATCACCGTTCGGATAGTTGCAGCGCAGGAACTGATACTTCCCGCTCTCAATCGCAGAAATCATCTTCTCCGTAACTTCTGTCGCCTTCATCCACGGCTTCTGATCAAACGGAATGATATCGGACGGTACCTCTTCCCAGTCCTCAAGCTCTTCCGAGAACTTCTCGGAACGGTTGCCGTTCCAGAAGTAGGTCATATGACCGAACTTCTGCGTCTCCGAGCAGGCATAGCTCTTAACGCCCTTCTTGACCAGATACTCCGACAGCGTATGCTCAATATGCGGCGGTTCCACCAGGAAGTTTGCCGGCAGCTTCAGATCACCGTCATACTGCAGCATGCCGCAGTAGAAGACCTTCGGCTTCTTCGGCATCGGGAACTTGTCAAAGCCCTTGTCCATATAATCGAAGGCCTTGGAAATCTCAACTGCACGGTCACCGCGGAAGTTGAAGAGGATGACAGAATCACCATCATCAATCGTACCGACCGGCTTACCGTCCTTGGCAATCACGAAGCCCGGCAGATACTGATCCGTATAGCCGCCTTCCTTGCGCAGCGTCTCAATCGCCTCACGAGCAGAACCAAACTGACGACCGTCACCCATCACATGAATGTGCCAGCCCTTCTCAACCATCGACCAGTCAGCTTCGTAGCGGTCCATGGTGATGACCATACGTCCGCCTCCCGAAGCGATGCATGCGTGGAACGCATCATCGTTGAGGCCCTTGATCGTGTCCTCAAGCTGATCGACATACTGAAGTGCACTCGTCTCCGGAACATCACGGCCATCGAGCAGCGCGTGGACGCGGACTTCATGGATCCCTTCCTTCTTCGCTTCACCCATCATCGCAATGAGGTGGGAAATATTGGAATGAACATTACCGTCCGACAGAAGGCCAAGGAAATGCAGCTTCCCGTCGTGTTCCTTGGCATAGGCAACCGCCTTCTTCCACGCATCCGACTGATAAATTGCACCGGAAGCGATCGACTCATTGACGAGCTTCGCGCCCTGGGCATAGATCTGGCCGCAGCCAAGAGCGTTATGGCCGACTTCCGAGTTGCCCATATCCTTATCACTCGGCAGACCTACCGCGGTACCGCTTGCCTTGATTGTTGTATGCGGCCACTTCGTCATCAGTTCATCAATCTGCGGCTTGTAGGCATGCATCACGGCATTGCCATGATCCACATCCGTCCAGCCGACACCATCCATTACTACCAGTACTACAGGTTTTGACATGTTTGTTCTCCTCTTCCATTCGAACCTTTCCTACTATAGCATTCTCATGTGAAAAACGGCACAGGCAGCCGCAAATTCGCTCCTCATTTCCCGTTTCCACAGCCATCTCCTAAACGCGCTAGAATGGGACATATGCCGGGTTTAGGTACGATTGTAAATATGGCCGCCATCGCCCTGGGAGGCATCCTGGGGCGCCTGTGCGGTAAGCTTCTTTCGAAAAAGAATCAGGAAGGCATCATGGGGACCTGCGGTGTCATGACGTTCTTCCTTGGCGTCGGCGGCGCCATGGCCCAGATGCTCAAGATCGACAGCGGCGTCCTTTCGACGCAGGGCTCCATGATGATGATCTTTTCCCTACTGATTGGAACCGTCGTAGGAGAGCTGCTTGATATTGAGGGAAAACTCGTTTCCTTTGGCGTATGGCTTCGCAACAGGACAGGCAACGCCAACAATTCCGGATTCGTCACCGCCTTTGTGACAGCTTCTCTGACCGTATGTATCGGAGCAATGGCTATCATCGGATCCATTGAAGACGGGATCTATGGCAACCATACCATCCTCTTTACCAAGGCCATTCTTGACTTCATCATCATCTTTGCCATGGCGGCAGCGCTTGGATCCGGTGCCATCTTCTCCGCCATTCCGGTCGGAATTCTGCAGGGAACCGTTACGATTCTCGCATCGATTGCGGCGCCTTTAATGACCGATGCCGCAATGGCCAATCTTTCCTATGTGGGCAATATTCTGATTGCCTGCGTCGGCGTCAATCTTCTGTTTCCCAATAAGATCTCGGTCGCAAATATGTTGCCGGGACTGATCGTTGCCATTGTATGGGCATTTCTGCCCCTCTGACTGGAAAGCGTACAGGGAGCGCTTGGCACATATGAACGGACCTGTTTTTATGAAAGATCGTCCACTCTGCACAGCAAAAGCTGACTGGCGGGGCTGATTGCTTATGCAAAGGCAAAGGGAGTGCAACCATCAGAACTGCCAACGAAGAAAAAGCCCTTTTCGTAGAAGGCGGAATCAGCCATCTTCACGATCCTGGACTCTGGTCAAGCAAGTTGATTAGATTGCTATGAGATTGCTTAACGCATGCGTTTTGCATATACTGGCTAGGAGGAGAGCTGAGCTATGACAAGAGCCAATTCAAAAACATCAAATGTTTATACTCGCGTCGATCCGGAAACAAAAGCACAGGCAGAAATGATTCTAACCCAGCTCGGGATACCGATGTCCAATGCTATTGGCATGTTCTTGAAGCAGGTTGTTCTTCATAGAGGTATTCCGTTCGACATGACGCTCCCTGATACCAAGCCAATCGCAGCTGGTGCCTTAACGAAAGAACAATTTAACGAAGAAATGCAGAAGGGCATTGACGATATTGCTGCAGGGCGCGTTGTTTCTGCGGCTGATGTCGAGAATGAAATGCAGAGTATGCATGGACGATGAAGGTCGTTTATACCTTTCAGGCAAGGCAAGATCTGAAGAATATATATGCGTATATTACTTATACGCTGCTTGCCCGGAAGCCGCTGAAAAGCTGATTAATGAAATCATTCAGAAAGTAAATACTCTCGATTCCATGCCGGAGCGCAATCCTCTCTATCGCGATGAACCATGGTACAGTCGGGGTGTTCGCTACCTGCCTGTTAGAAAATATCTGGTTTTCTACACGGTTTACGCAAAAGACGATACTGTTTTCGTTTCCCGCATTCTGTATGGCGGCAGAGATGTTAGCAAGCAATTAGATTAGGGGCCTGACGCCCCGTTTTATTTTTAAAGAGCACCACCCGCTTTTCTAAAACCATGTGCCTTCGCAGGTTTGTAGGTTTTAAAACCGCAAAATTTCGCAAATCTGCGCATTTCATTCGCCTGCGCTAGTGGACAAAACTGCGGATTGGCGCAGAAATGTCCATCATCGCATCGTCCAGTGGGCACAGGATATCGTCCAGTGCAGGGGTGCTTCTGGACGAATCGCGCTGATGAAGAAAAATGCCGCAGGCGGAAAAAATCAACGGTGCGAATGGTTGGATATGCAACCTTCAAGCGCGAGGATGGATGCCGTACAGGAACCTCAGCACACAGTGCTTTTTTTCTATTATGAAATCAGGAAGAATCCAGTCCTGATTGAGCTGTCATGAGCATATGAATCTACAATGGTAAGGTCAGGATTACCTGGATGTATTCCTGGCCTTTCCTGCGTATAGGCATATACC
>Ga0256404_1010681_pt1 | contig 12599 bp, 16 predicted proteins | sample RumenRJG_01DNA_FD_185990 | JGI IMG/M metagenome (GOLD analysis project Ga0256404, IMG submission 185990) | Bovine rumen microbial communities from Lethbridge, Alberta, Canada - RJG_01 | ecosystem: Host-associated > Mammals > Digestive system > Stomach > Rumen | place: Canada: Alberta | collected...
ATCGCTAATGGTGACACTCAGCATGATAGGCAACTCTATGCCATGCTTCTCCATCTCCTGACAGGCTGCGTCTATGGCGACCTTACAGTTCAAGGTGTCGAAGATCGTCTCTATTAAGAAGCCATCCACGCCACCTTCGATCAAGCCACGAATCTGCTCACTATAAGCCTCGAAGAGATCATCATAGGTTAGGTCGCGCACAGCCGGATTACTGACATCCGGCGACATCGAACACGTTTTGTTGGTTGGTCCCACAGATCCCAACACATAGCGAGGTTTTTCTGCCGACTGGAATTCATCGGCACACGCCCTCGCCAACTTGGCTCCTTGCAGAGCCATGTCAAAGCTATACCCTTCCAGATGATAATCAGCCTGAGAAATGCGTTGCGAAGAAAACGTATTCGTCTCTATCAGATCGGCTCCGGCCCTCAAATATCTTCTATGAATATCGCATACAACATCAGGACGAGTCAAGTTGAGCATATCGTTATTACCCTTATAGGTAGTCATTTTGCCCAACTCCTCACGATATAGTGGCAGATTCCCCCTGAAATCCTGTTCGGAGAGATTGTACGACTGCACCATCGTGCCCATGGCACCATCAAGCACCAACACCTTTTCCTTTACAACATCCTGAAGTTTTTTCATCCTTAAATTAGTGATTATCTAGTACATATATTTATATTAGTAATGCTTCATCGCCCTATCCATCTCGCGCTTATCCTGTTTCTCGCGAAGCGTCTGTCGCTTATCAAATTCCTTCTTACCTTTGGCCACGGCGATATCCATCTTAGCCCTTCCATGAGCATCGATGAAGACCAATGTAGGCACGATAGTATAACCGATTTGCTTTTGCGCCTCTTCCAAGCGATGGATTTCTCGCTTGTTGAGCAAAAGTTTGCGATCGCGCTTCATCTCATGATTAGTATAACCCCCATAGAAATAAGGAGAAATACTCATTCCCTTCACCCAAACTTCACCTTTGTATATCACACAGAAAGAGTCGACCAAAGAAGCCTTTCCCGCGCGAATGCTTTTATTTTCCGTACCGGTAAGGACGATACCCGCCGTAAAAGTATCCGTGAAGAAATATTCGAAAGAAGCCTTTTTGTTTCTTATTTGGATAGGACTCTTCTTTCTGAGTTCCTGTTCTTCCTTATTCATAATTACTTATCAATAACAATAAAGTTCTCAATATGATTGTCAATATATCTTGCAATCTCCTCCGTCCACAGTTCCTCCTTGTCCACGAACTCATCATCGAAGTCGTCGAAGAAAGAGAAGCGTTCAAAGAGCGCCATAAATTCATCATCCGAGCAATCCTTCTCTATTTCCTCATGATTCTTACAATATAGCACATGACTCTTGTTGATCAGTCGATATAGTTCCCTCAGCTCGGCACACCCCTCGCAAAGACTCCAGTTACGGAAAGCCTTATCCGTAGGGTTCATCCAGATAAATCCCCCATATCCATTATAGATAAGTTGGATAAATCCTCCATCCATCACCTCTCGATGCAAGATATCCCAAGCCAGCAGAGTGATTTGGTCAGCATTAAGTTCCGCGATATTATCAGCAGAGAGCTCCCCGCCGATATTCTGCAGGATACGATAAATAAAGAGCTGAACGAAAGCATCCATGCCCTCGCCAGCAGCTTTGCGCAAATCTGAATCTTTAACGTGTACAGTAATCATAAAATTGCTATTTTGACTTTGCAAAGTTACGAAAAAAATCGAATTATAGACTATTCTCGGCAGAAATGATGGTTAAAGAGTGAAAAAGAATAATAGAGATATGACGGTTTTCAAAGATTTTTTGTACTTTTGCGGGTGCAATTACAGAATTTATTAATATATTCATTAAATAAATTTAGCGAATATGATTTATTCAAAAGAAGTTGACAACATGTGCGTTGTCGCTAAAGGTCCTAACCACGGACCAGCTCCAATTCCTGAAGAAGGAAAATGGATCAAGGCAAAAGAGATCAAGGACATCTCTGGTTACACACACGGTGTGGGTTGGTGTGCCCCTCAGCAGGGTGCATGTAAGCTCTCTTTGAACATCAAAGAGGGTGTTATTCAGGAGTGTTTAGTAGAGACTATCGGTTGTACTGGTATGACTCATTCAGCTGCTATGGCATCTGAGATTCTTCCGGGCAAGACCATTCTCGAAGCTCTGAATACCGACCTTGTATGTGACGCTATCAACACAGCTATGCGTGAGTTATTCCTTCAGATCGTTTACGGTCGTTCACAGAGCGCATTCTCTGAGAATGGTCTAGTAATCGGCGCAGGTCTTGAGGATCTTGGTAAGGGTCTTCGTTCTCAGACAGGTACCCTTTACGGTACAGTTGCTAAGGGAACCCGTTACCTCGAGTTGACCGAAGGTTACATCACAAAGATGTTCTTGGATAAGGACAGTCAGGTTTGTGGTTATGAGTATGTTCACCTGGGCAAGATGATGGAAGCTATCAAGAACGGTATGGATGCAAACGAGGCTGTGAAGAAGTTCACAGGTCGTTATGGCCGTACAACTGCCGAGCAGGGTGTTGTTAAATCTATTGACCCACGTAAAGAATAAGGAGATACAGCTATGATTAGAAAAGTAAATTATGAAAGTCAGGAGCGTCGTGAGAAGCAGGTTCTTGCTGCTCTTAACGCTAACGGCATCAAAGACCTCGAAGAGGCTAATGAGATTTGCGATAAATTAGGTATCGATCCTTATCAGATTTGCGAAGACACACAGCGTATCTGCTTTGAGAATGCAAAGTGGGCATATGTAGCAGGTACAGCCATCGCTATCAAGAAGGGTGCTAAGTCAGCAGCTGAGTGTGCAGAGGCTATCGGTATCGGTTTGCAGGCATTCTGTATTCCTGGTTCTGTAGCAGACGATCGTAAGGTAGGTCTTGGTCATGGTAACTTGGCAGCTCGTCTTCTTCGTGAGGAGACAGAGTGTTTTGCTTTCTTGGCAGGTCACGAGTCATTCGCAGCTGCAGAGGGTGCTATCAAGATTGCCGAGATGGCAAACAAGGTTCGTAAGAATCCTTTGCGTGTTATCTTGAACGGTCTTGGCAAGGATGCTGCTCAGATCATCAGCCGTATCAACGGTTTCACATATGTACAGACTCAATTCGACTATGCAACAGGTAAGGTAAACGTTGTTAAGGAGATTGCATATTCAGACGGTCCACGTGCCAAGGTAAAGTGCTATGGTGCTGACGATGTACGTGAGGGTGTAGCAATTCTTTGGAAGGAGAATGTTGATGTTTCTATTACTGGTAACTCAACCAACCCTACTCGTTTCCAGCATCCAGTAGCAGGTACATATAAGAAGGAGCGTCTTGCTGCAGGCAAGCCATACTTCTCAGTAGCTTCAGGTGGTGGTACAGGTCGTACTCTTCACCCAGATAACATGGCTGCAGGTCCTGCATCTTATGGTATGACCGATACTATGGGTCGTATGCACTCAGATGCTCAGTTTGCTGGTTCTTCATCAGTTCCTGCACACGTTGAGATGATGGGCTTCCTCGGTATGGGTAACAACCCTATGGTAGGTGCTACTGTAGCTGTTGCTGTTCAGACAGACCTTCTTTTGAACAAGAAGTAAAATCTAGAAACAACATAAAGTAAATCCCTGTAATCCAAAAGGATTGCAGGGATTTTTTTTATATTACACGCAGATATCTAATTCATCTCATGCCAACTTTTCAGATTGAGAAGCCAAGCGCAGAGAGGAGAGCTGTGAGCGAAGTGAGCGCTATATTGATGATGACGCTCCATTTGTTTTTAGTTTCCTGTGTCATAGTTGTGTGTGTTTAATTTGCAATCCCATCGAGTTTACATTTTTACGTTTTACGTTTTTACATTTTTCACTTTCTAGGTAACTCCAACTCCTTGATACCCAAGAAGGTAGCGCAGAGCACCAAGAGTTGAGCTACAAGGATGAGTACAGATCCATCGATGACGCCCGGAGGCGGAAGGAAGAGCGAAGTGGCAGCAAACAGAAGAGCCGCCACAAAGCTCATGAAAGCAAGTTTGGTCTTCATACTTTATCCTCTACCCTTTATTGGAGAGAAGGAGGTTAGACCTCCTCGCCACCCCCTTTGCCGGATTCGGAGCCACCCCCCTGACTAGGTTCTGAGCCCCCTTGTTCCGGTTGGTTACCGCCTCCGTTGATTACCGGAGTGACGGTTGCGCTACCGCTTGGTAACTTCACATTACCATCCCCGTCCATATACTTGATGACGATCTGACGGACGTTTGACAGATGCATCTGACGCTTGAGCGCCTGTGCCTGCTGATAAACCTCAGTACCCAGTTTACCATTCTCGGTAGACGGATGGTTAGCGCGGAGCCATGCAGAAGCTTGTTTGGCCTGGGTAGAAAATTTTGCCATCTGCTTGAGCTGACTCTCAGTAGGGTCACCCGTAGGTTTGTTGACGTACTTGGCGAGGTGGATGCGATTAGAACTAGAATTGGTAGCAAAATAGTCGCTGCTGCCACCACCATACTTTCCAGAGATGCCCTTGATGACATCTATTGCGGTTATACGAGCCATTGTCTATATGCGAACCCTCTCCCCGACGTGCCCCCTCTCCCGCTGAGCGGAGGACTTACTGCCGAGCTTGGGAGAGAATCCGATAGATAACGACCCGACAGCTGTTAGACTTAAGGTTTCCAAGAGGGGCCTTATATGAGTCTTTATTGCCCCTAATGAATTACATCTGCAAAGGTACGAAAAATTTTTGAAACCACCAAATATTTTATCGATTATTTTTGTTAAAGTTTATACGGATTAAGAGAAAATATATATAGGCAGTTATTTACCTATGGAATCCAAAGATAGTTGACCCCTAAGGAAAAGCGTGAAGCCACTACCCCAAGATGAAAACGTAAAATGTAAAAACGTAAAAACGTAAAACGATGGGATTGTACATGTGCACACATCCCATCACCTCCATCCGAACTCATCCCGAACACATCCCCATCATATCTGCCCTAAACTGACCCCTAAAGAAAAGCGTGATGCCTCTTCTCCTCTATGAGGCTCCATACTGCGATTCCTAATCTAAGGATCTATATCAGATAGAATAATTTAATATTTATATTATAATTATTATATATTATATATATTATATTTAATTAATTTAATTAATTTAATTAATATACCTATTATAATACGCGCGCGTGAAAATTACAGTTAGGTGTGTAGGTTTACGAATTTTCTCTAGGGGACAATATGCACATGTACAATCCCATCGTTTTACGTTTTTACGTTTTTACATTTTACGTTTTCTGAGAGTATGCTACCGAGCCCCCTTTTTCGAGGGTACGCTACCGCGACCTCCGATTATCACAGAGGCGCCCTCTCTAAGGTATGAGCACAGACAGACTATCCGAGGAGACGATGAGTATACGGCATGTATGTCCAGCATCTGCGTATATGCCAAATATGGCAATATGTCACATAAACAAAAGAAAATACTTTTTATATTTTTTTGGCACGACATTTGCATAGTTATACTTGTGTTTGGCAAATTCTACCGACAAATATGAATTGCCATTCAGACGATTATAATAAGAACAATATAAAAAAAAGATTGTAAGATGGACCATAGCAAAACTCTCTTTGCCATATACAAATACGACTTCCACAAGGCTGCCGAACAGATGTTGGAAGCAGAAGACGAGCCTCCCAGGTACGTTGCCGACAAGAATGTGAAAATCGCCCAAAGATGCTTTGCCTCCCTCTTCGACCAAGGAACGATAAACAATCTGGTGAAGAGCAACAAGAAAGGCGAGACCATTCCCCTAGCCAACGACGTCCTCGCCAAATCAAACGGTATCATGATATGGCGCGTGAACAACAGTCTGATCAGAGAACTATGGCTACGAGAGGGCAAAGACCAAAACGGTATCGACACATACAACGAAGAAGAACTCATCTCGATGCCCTATTGTCATGTGCTGATAGACAACCGCCCGGGCGTGTGCCTGATGGCCATAGAGAAGTCGACGGCATGGAACAATAAGCCTGACATACTGAGAAACAAATTGCTCGAAAACTTCAACCGCATCCTCGTAGCGAAGTTTGGCATAGAGATGCGCATCGAAGCACGCATGAACCCCGTCGACGTGTGGAATTTCGTGCACGACCGCATCTATGTACACCACGACTACGTGCGCAAGGTGTCGTTCAGCTTTCAGAATCCCAAGCGCATCAACAAGACCGGCGACATGGACGTGAAATCGGAGCGACTGAAGGCCATGCTCGATATCGCGGAGATATCAAATGCCTTGAAAAGCCATTTCACCATGGAATACGACCAATCGACAACTCACATGGTGTCGCAGAAAAACCGAGACTTGGCCGAGATGGTACACCTCTGTAGTAGGAATGGCTACGACATCAGCATCACCTTCAACGAATATCAGACCTACCGCATCAACGATTACGTGAAAACCTACTATCCGATGCCGGCGAATGTGCTTCTTGGCTCTGCTATGACAGAGTTACGACTGGACGGAAGAACCGAACTTCAGGCATGGTTTGACACAATTATAGAAGAGACTAAAAATTATATTAATGAATCGGAGATTCCAAGACGAAGAAATAAACATTGTTCATAACTTGTATTCCGAGAATGAGTTGTATCGGTCCATGGAAAAGATCGGACCACAATTCGAGTATGAACTGGCACAATTCGGACTATGCCCAGAAGAATGCTTCATAGAGACACACGAACTCCTCTCCCTCATCGCCGACAAAGGCGAAGACGTGATGGACGATCTGAATAATTACTGGTTTAGGAAAATCACAGAATACCGTCGCTTCGACCGCCAAGTGGACGATGAAGAGATATACAAGGCGATAGGAATCATCTTTGGGTTCGCCATCCTAGCACTCGACAGCAGTCATCATTCCTTCTACCGCACCCAGCTCACGAGGCGCCTCATAGAGCTCATCGTGGAGCATCCCTTCAAAGGAAACAAGGAGACCCTAGGCAAAATCTTTGAGGAAGACATCCCCGATGGATGGTTTGACAACTTCTTAGAGCAAGACGACGCATCAGTTGCCGACATGATGGCAACGATAGGTGAACAGACGGCCGACCTGCGCAAGCAATATCCGAACACAACGCCCACGATCGTGATCAACCAGTACAACGATTCGTGCCTACAAACGATGGGCAAGATGACAAATCCACAATTTAAAATAAATAAATGACACAAGACGAAAAAACAGAAGACTTGCAGACATCCAACGGACGCAAGCCGACCTACATCCACGAGCAATATAACACCAACTGTCAGCAGTTTTTCGGCCCTATCTCGGGCTGTACCTTTATCATGCCCACCAAGGCGCCCGCCAAGGAACATAAGGCGACAGGCGGTAAGGCTGGGAATCGGATAACCTCGACGACCTATCAATATCGTTGGGTCAGCAGTCATCCACAGAACATCACCAAGCTCTATCAAAAACTACTCAAAAGTAAATGTATCGCCGACGACACCAAGCCCGAAGACTTCGAGGCTATCTTCTCGGGCAAGAATTCTACGGCACGCGTGAGATGGATCAGGCCACAGGCTTGGCTCTGGTATCTGCTCAAGAGAATGAACGAAAAAGAATATATCAGCATCCCCAAAGGGGCGAAGATATGGCTCATCGCCAGCAGTCATTTCACCAATGAGAAAGGTGGACTCTACAACAACGAGAGTTTCAGTAAAATGAAGATTCCCCTAAAGGCGGTCTCGACCCTAGACGCTTTGGCAGATGTGCTGAACGCCGAAACTCCTCGGGCGCAACGGGACATCATGGCAGGAGCCACAGACGACGAACCATGGGGAAATATCAAAGACCGCGGCTTCGACTGTTAGCCGAAATCGCTCCCTCCCCATACCCGACGGGCCGAGGTGACACAACCTACGGCATAAGCACTTTTTTTTCAGAAAAAAATATCATCATCGGAACTTACCCTGGATAGGGCGGGTTCCGATTTTCGTTATCCCCCACAGCATTCCTTATTTCTACGGCATACGGCAAAGAACATACAGCATGCCGTAACTTTTTGCAGACTCCTTATGTACGCCACCCACTAACGGGGACGACATTTTTTTTATGATTATTAAATTAATAAAAAAGCAGAAAGGAGCTCATGAGAACACCTCTGCGCAGAAGAAAAGTTATCCCGCATTTATTTGCGACATCCTGATCAAGAACTATCTCACCAAGGAGCAGGAAACCTATATCCGTCCGTTCCTCAGAATTCTAAAGAAATCGTATCAAGAAGAACTCGGCACAGCCCTCATGACGTATATCAAGACGGGCATCATCCACATCCCCGAGGACATCATGCTTGGTGCCATATTCATGCAACTCACCCGCGTAGGACTAAAAGAGTATGACAACATCAAAGACAAACGTATTATCCGACCAATCAAATTCCAGTAACTATGATGAAGAAGATCTGTTATAACAATATCGACCTAGACTGCTTTATGCAGAAAGATACAGAAATTAATGAACATGAGTGCCACAAGGGCGTGATAAGCAGAGACAAGGACGGACGTCTGCGCTTCGAGGAGATAGCTTTCCGCCCGGAACACCTATGGCAACGAAACCCACACATCTATGAGGGTACAACTATTAATATGGCACGAAGAAAAGACGGTTCGCTAAAGTTTAACTTTAAAAACGTGAACACCAAAGATCCCCGATTCGAGGCAAGCGAATATGCCTTTCGTGTGTACTCAGAACTCACCAATGCGCTACAAACCATCAGATGAAGATTATGACAGAAACGAAGCAAAAACAGATTTCGGAGACTCCCATCGGCGGAGCCTCCGATGAAGAGGAAAAAGACAATATGCCTGTAGGCATCAACACCCTCCCCATGAGAGACAGAGACCTGCCACCCATCATCCGCGAGATCGTGAGCAACGCCCCACAGAGCAGAAAGATACCGGCCTTCGTGGCCACGCTATCACCCCTCTGCGCCATAGCCTCAAGAATCCGCGTGAAATATTACCACGACACCACCCGACTGCACGCCCTACTCCTACAAGTGATCATCGAAGGGGCACAAAGTTCGGGCAAATCTTTCGCCGCCGACATCGAGTCGCTCATCATGGACGACACCCTCAAGGCCCACGACAAGGCCCAACGCCGACTGGAACAGGAATATCGCGAAAAGAAAAGACGCCGTTCACAGAACAAGCAATTCGAAGAAGAGCCACAGACAACAATCCGCGTGATACCACCCACCATCTCGAAGACCGTCCTCACCAAGCGAGCCGACTTCTATGAGCGCATTCTCGGCGACACGATGACCTTCTGGATGTTTGCCGAAGAGTTGGCACAGGTGACCGACGCGGGCAAATCGGGCTACTCCAACCTGCGTACCATCATGCGTACCGCCTACGACCTAGGGTCGCTCTTCGGTATCGACTATGCCTCAGACAACTCCTATTCAGCCATCGTAGATATCAACATTTGTTCCATGTTCTGCGCCACCCCCGCAGCCCTCGACGAATACTACGACCGCAAGGCCATAGAGGGTGGCAACATCACACGATGTATCGTGTGTCCGCTAGACGACGACATCGATAGCGACAACGACTTATTCCAACCATATAGTGATGAACAACAGAAAGTTATCCGCCACACTCTCGAGCAGATGATGAACGACAGCTATCACGAAGACGGCCATCTGATGCCCATCAAGCAACTAGATATGAGCTGGATAGACCGCGACTGCAAACGCTACATCAAGCGCAAAGCCATAGAGTATAGTCTGACGGGTTCCGAGGCCATCAAGGTGTTTCGCAAGCGCTCCTCAGTAAGTGCCTTCCGCATCGCCAGTTTGTGCTACTATCTCTATTCCCTCGAAGGCGGTTTCGACCCATGCAAGCCCAACGAAGGCAACATCCGACAGAAGAAAGCCCAACAAGCCTGCAAAAAGATCTACCAGTTTATGGCAGAATACATCATCGAACAAATGCTTCGCCGATGGGGCAAGAAGTTTAATGAACTCAACTCCAAGCGCTATGAAGACGAGAAACCCGACAACAATCGCCTCTACGACATGCTTACGCCCGAGTTTACCCGCGACCAACTCAAGTTGCTCATCAAGCAAATCGGTAGTACCACACCGGCAAGACAATTTATATGGATGTGGGGCCCCAAGAAGATGAATATCATCGAAATCATCGACAAGAACCATTTCAAGAAGAAAAAGCCATGATCGACAGATACCAAATACAGAAGTTGCGCGACCTCCCTATCGAGGGAGTCGCCCAACGGCTCGGTCTCGACGTGCGCCACCACAGGAGTCTCTGTCCCTTCCACGACGACCGTCATCCCTCGCTCACCTTCGACGTGCGCCACAACCGGTACCGATGTTTCGTGTGCGGAGAACATGGAGGAAACGTCGACTTGGTGATGAAGATACTCGGTATGAAATTTCAGGAAGCCTGCAGATGGTTGGCCGACGGAACAAACGTAATCATCGAAGAAGAACGGAAATATGCCCATCCACTATCAAAGGATAAAGACGAGAACACATTCGACTCGGTACGTTATCAGAGATACTTTCAATATCCATGGCTCTCGGAGGCTGCAAATCGCTTCCTCTTCATGGAACGAAGGCTCGATGCCCGCGTCATCCATTGGTGCCGAGTGACATCATGGCGCGACAAGGGCGGAACCAACTGGCTGCAAACACCCTATTATGATGTGGAAGGCAAACTCATCGGAATACAGAATCGCAACCTCGACTATCGCAAGGAAACTGCAACGGAAGATAAGCCAAGGTTCCGTTTCCCTCGTGGCTCATGTTGCAGCATCTATAATCTACCGATATTGAAAATGCTACATACAGGAGATTCCCTCTTCATTACCGAAGGCTGTTCAGACTGCTGGGCGATGCTCTCGTCAGGACATAAAGCCATAGCGATCCCCTCGGCAACACTTCTGAAAGCCTCGGGAGTGAAACTCTTGGAAGAATGGAATGATAAATTGAAGATCACCTTCCATATGTTTCCCGATCAAGACGAACCCGGAGAGCGACTTTTCCTCCAGTTGCGGGATGCGCTCCCCAACCTTACACGTCATCAGTTGCCTCCGGGATGCAAGGATTTTAGCGACTACTATATGGCTCAGAAAAAGGTAGTTCAGAAAACGTAAAAACGTAAAACGTAAAAACGTAAAACGATTGGATTGTACATGTGCATACCTCACACTCCGAAGGGTGTAGTCACATGATAACGATAATATAAAAATAAAAGAATATGACAAGAGAAATTATTTTAAGCGAACATTTCAAACTCACAGAATTCACACATTCAGCAACGGCTCAGGCCAAAGGTATCGACAACTCGTTGGATGTGACAGTCTCAGATCATGCTAAGATGATAGTAAACAACCTACATCAACTTTGTGTCCATGTGTTGGAACCCTTGCGGAGGCATTTCAACATACCCGTCACCATAAGTTCGGGTTATCGCAATCCCATTCTCAATGCAATCATAGGAGGCGTCAAGAATAGTCAGCACATCGTGGGTGAGGCTGCCGACATACGTCCTCCCCGTCGGTCATCACAAGGTAAGCCATTCACAGAACTGGAACGCCGGACAATCTTCAGCATGTGGTTCTCATGGCTCATGAAACAAGACTTCGACCAACTGATTCTAGAAAAGAATATGAAGAGCGGTATTGCCTGGATTCACGTGAGCTATCGACAAGACGGCAAGAATCGTAGGCAGGTGATTACATCTAAAGAATCGCTATCCTATTCATTTTTCTCTCCTCGAAAGCATCCAACTGGCGAGCCATCTCCTCGCGACCATAGTCGATGATCTCTTCGGCATTATTGAACTCCATCATACCAAACTTGGTGAGTGGTACGTCGACACAGATGTCGGGAGGCGTAATCTTCACGGCCATCTGAGTATTGGTGATCACAGCAACCTGAGAAACTCGTACAGCCATCTTGAAATAGTTGTCGGTAGACGTCCAAGGGGTGTCGTCGGGGGCACTCACGTTGACGGCAACAAGGATGTCGTGGGGATGACGTTGCACACGATTCAAAGGAAGTGTGTTGTGTATGCTTCCATCAACATATACGTGATGACCCTCGATTACGGGTTTAAAAAAACAGGGGATAGAGATGGACGCGCGGATGGCTTGAGACAGCATGCCTTCGTAAAAAACTTTCTCGCTTCCGTCTGATAGGTCGGAGGCCACGCAACAGAAATTCTTCGGCAGATCTTCGATACGAGTGTCACCAACGAGTTCGTTCAAGATATCCATCAGTTTGTTTCCTGACATCAGATGGTTGAACCCCGGAGAGATGTCCATGATATGTAGCATCTCCTTCCTGTTGATTCCCAAGACGATAGACTTCAACTCTTGAAGTTTTCCGGCAGCATATAAGCCACCCACGAGAGCCCCGATGGATGTTCCCGCTACCGACGTGATATGATAGCCACGACGCTCCAATTCCTCGATGGCCCCGATATGCGCATAACCTCGAGCCCCACCCCCGGAAAGCACAAGGGCAACGTCACGAGGCGCTACCCTATGTGTAAAAATATTTTTAA